>ERZ795053.3500-NODE-3500-length-17801-cov-17.829426_pt1 | contig 17801 bp, 13 predicted proteins | sample MGYA00375137_ERZ795053 | MGnify/ENA primary metagenome ERZ795053 (study PRJEB30182, sample SAMN05720284) | activated sludge metagenome | isolation source: Anaerobic digester | place: Hong Kong | collected 2014-12-17 ...
TCCTACACCGACCTTTCGATCCTCGGTTGATGGGAAGAAGTTTAGAAGAGCCGCACTGGGGTGCGGCGGTCCCAGGAAAACCCGGGGAACTGCGCGCCTTACTGATCAGGAGGATTTCGCAAAGAACTTGCTCGAATCACCAGCCGGGTTTCCACCTGCTCAATCCTGGCGGGTACGTCGGGGTTTTCCAGCCGCTCCAGCAGCAGATGAGTGATGCGTGCACCCATCTCGTACTTGGGGAAGTTCACACTCGAAAGCGGAGGAGTGAGCACCGCGGAATAGTCCAAGTCGTCGTATCCCACGATGGCAACTTGCCGAGGAATGTGCTTCCCCAGTTCGTTCAATGCCTTGAAAGCCCCGTACGTGATGATATCGTTGAAACCAAACAACCCATCGAATTCCAATCCCTGTTTCACCGCTTCCAGCACCGCCCGGTATCCCTCGTTGATGCGGTGGTCAGGGTCTACCTCTTGGCAATAGAGCTGCCATTCCGGTCGCGCTTCGATCCGGGCTTCCTCCAGCGCCTTCCGATATCCTCTTGCCCGGTCCTCCGATCCCGGGTGCTCGAAGAAATCGTTGAGCATCACGATGCGCCGGCAGCCTTGCTCGAGAAGGTGGCGGGTGGCGGCCAACCCTCCCTCGTATTCCGCGCTACACACCATGTCGTAGGCCCCACCTTCCCGGTGAAATGCCAGTACGCCCTTGGCACCGGAAAATCCAAACCCGTCTTGGGCCTGGCGCACGGGGTCCACCGGGGCAAGAATCAACCCGTCCACGCGCCGCCCAAGGAACGTGCGGATCGCCTCATCTTGCGCGCGGGCATCCCGCTTTGCATTGGCGTAGATGATCTGGTAGCCGTTTTGGCTGGCCACGCTTTCGATACCGTTAAAAATCGCATTGTAAAAGGGGTTGGTTGCGGAAGCCATCAGAACCCCGATGATACGGCTCTGGTTTTCGCGCAGCACCGAAGCAGACACGTTCTTCACGAAGCCCATCTCCTCGGCGGTGCGCAGCACAAGGTCGCGGGTGTTGCTGTTCAAGTCGGGGTGGTTCTTGAAGGCCTTGGACACCGTGGTGATCGAAAGGCCCAGCTTGCGCGCGATGTCTTTCATGGTCACGTACTTTTTTTGCATTCATTCCCCTTTCGCCGGTGCAACCTTGGAAAACACCAGCATCGCGCTGTCAAAGTGGCGGTTATTGGTGGCGCGGATCTGCATCTCGCTGGAAAAGTCCACTTCCACCCCCAGGTACATGAGCGCGGATCCAGAGAATTGCTTCCCAGTTTGCTCCAACTGGTACAGCGCCTTTTCCTCCAACCCCCGCAATTGCACCCGCACCCCTTGGAACATGGAAAGGGGCCGGGGATTTTTCAGCACGATGACCACGGCTTTATCCCCGCCGGCAGAGAGGTACTGGCTCGCGGTGTAAGAGCTGGTGGATGGGCAGCGAAGGCGATACAGTTCCCCTTGCTGGATCACGTTTCGCATTTCCTTGTACTGCTCGACGAACCGGGAACACTGCTGCAGTTCCTCCTCGGAGAGATGGTTCAAGTCCGCCCCGATGCCCAGCGATCCCATCATCGAAACGTGGAAACGGTACTTCAACGAGTAGGCATCCTTTCCACCCCAGTCCGTGACCCAGCACATCATGGTTTTGGGAGCGTAGAACAGCGAAAAACCTTCCTGGATGAGCTGGCGGTCGAACGGGTCGGTGTTATCACTCGGCCAGAACTGGTCGGCAAAGGGAAGGATTCCCATGTCCACGCGCCCCCCGCCACCGGAACAGGATTCGAACACGACATTCGGATGCCTTGCGCGAAGCTCCTTCCAAACCGCGTACAGGTTGTTCACGTACTCCACCCATACGGCGGGAGAATGCTCCTTTTCCTGCCACCCAGCCTCCAGAACGGCACGGTTCATGTCCCACTTCACGAAATCGATGGCGTTTTGGGTTAGCAAACCGTCCACGGTGCGCAAAACGAATGCGCGCACGTCCTCGCGGGCAAGGTTTAGCACGAGCTGGTTGCGTCGAAGCGTCAACGGGCGTTCCGGGTATCCCAGCACCCATTCCGGGTGGGCGCGGTACAGCTCCGAGTCGGGGTTTACCATCTCCGGTTCCACCCAGATGCCGAAATCCATTCCCTTTCCATGCACCTGCTCGATCAACGGGGAAAGGCCTTCGGGGAATTTCTCGCGGTTCACCTGCCAGTCTCCCAGCCCTGCCCGGTCATGGTTGCGTTGTCCAAACCAGCCGTCGTCCACCACGAACAGTTCCACGCCGATTCGTGCGGCACGTTCCACCAACGCTTGCTGGTTTTGCTGGTTCACATCGAACCCCGTGGCCTCCCAGGAATTGTACAGCACCTTGCGGGGCTGGTTCGCGTGCTCCCTGGGAAGAAGCCTTTCCCTCTGCAAACGGTGGAGGTTTCGGCTCATCGTTCCAAACCCTTCCGCGGAAAACCCGAAGTACAGCAACGGGGTGGAAAAGGCATCTCCCGGCTCCAGAAGAATTTCCATGTCCCAGTCGTTGATACCCCCGCACACCTGTATGTTCTCGTAAGGCAAGCGATGGAAGCAAAGTTTCCAATTCCCACTCCAAGCCAGCGCACCGAACCAAACGTCGCCATGTTCCTCCCCTGCGCCCGCGTCCAGCGCAAAGACCGGGTTATGGAAATGGCTGGTCCTTCCCTCCCGACTCTCCAGGATCTTGGACCCTTCCTGGAGGGGTTCACGGATGCGGCGAAACTCGTGGGCCCACAATCCCACCAGGTGCGTGAGGCCCAGACCCTCTTGTGCGGGGACGTAGAAAGAAGCACTTTTTGCATCCAACAAGCGAACGGCTTTTTCCCCGCGGTTGGTGATCGTGGTGGAGTGGGCCATCAGGTCGCATTCCGGGAAGACTTCCAGTCGCGTGCAAACCTCCAACCCGTACGCCTCGTCCTGAAAATGCAGCAAAAGCCCCCGAGGTGACAGCTCGAAGCCCTGGTAATGCAACACCACGTCCCGAACACCATCGGCGAATTCCACCTTCAAGCAATGCTCCGATTGGATGCCCTCGCCCCGAACGGGGTAGACGTCGTTCCAATCCCACCACACGCGGTCGCGGTACTCCTCGAACGCGGGGTAATCCTCCAGGCGAGCCAACCGTTTTCCCCAGTAGGTCTGTTTCACGTGGCCATCCGGGTGCACCCCCAGCGCGTAGGCTGTATTTTCTGTTTGCGCCACCCACAACATCTTGCGTTCCAGGAAAAAAACCCATGTTTCGTTGTTTTCCACTCCAGCCATTGCGTCCGACATCCAAAACTCCTTTCGCCGTTGTTATCCCTTGACCGAACCCGCGGTCAACCCTTCCACGACCCATTTCTGTAAGAACGCGTACAACACGATGGTGGGGATGATGGTGATCACCGTCGCCGCGTTGATGGGCCCCCAGTGAATCTGCGTGGAACCAAAGAACTTGTTGAGCCCGATGGGCAACGTCTGCGTGCCCAGTGACTGGGAGATGAGCGAGGCAAACAGGAAATCCCCCCAGGAAACCATGAAGGCATAGAACGCAGCCACCACCATTCCCGGCGCCGTGATGGGGATGATGATGCGGAAGAGCGCACCGAACGGTTTGAGCCCATCGATCATGGCGGCTTCATCGATTTCCTTGGGAATGCCGTCGAAGTATCCCTTGATCAACCAGATACCAAAGGGAAGCCCCAGGATGATATGCGTGATTATTATACCAGCATACGAGTCGATCAGGTTCATGCGAAACAGGATGCCAAACAACGGGATCACCAGCAACACCTGCGGGAACATGTTGGACAGCAGCAGCGACACGATGATCGAATCCTTGCCCCGCATGCGGAAACGCGACAACGCGTAGGCACCAAACAGCGCGATCAGCACAACGACCACGGTGGAAATCGAAGCGATCACCAGCGAATTCAAGAAGTAGGTTCCAAATTCCCCGGTTTGCCCCTTGGTAAGCACGCTGGCGTAATTATCCAGGTTCAACCCCCCGGCGTTTTGAAAAAACTTTCCGGAAAACAAGTCCGATTCGCTTCGGAACGAGGAGTACAAGATCCACACGAACGGAACGAGGATAAACAAGGAGAAAAGCACCAACAGCACGTATTTCACCACGAGGTTTTTTTGACGATTCATGCGCTCTCACTCCTCACCAACTTGATATACACCAGGGAAAAGGCCAGCATCAGCCCCATCATCAGGATACCGATGGCCGAAGCCTTGCCATACTCGAAGTAGGTCCAGGCCGTCTGGTACACCTGCGTGGCCAAAACCTCCGTGGTGCCTACCGGCCCCCCTCCCGTGGAAAGGTAGATGAAATCGAAGTTGTTGAACGTCCACAACACGTGAAGCACGATCACGATCATGGAAGGCACCTTCAACTGGGGCAGGGTGATGTGCCAAAAACGCTTCCAGGTGTTGGCACCATCGATTTGCGCTGCCTCGTAGAAACCCTTTGGGATGGACTTGAGCGCGGCGAACAGCGTGATGGTGTAAAACGGCATGTTGCGCCACACGTGCATCATCACGATCAACGGGAAGGCAAATTGTGGATCGCCGAACCAGTACCGGGTCCAGCCCCCGAGCCCGACCTTCTCGAGGAACATGTTCACCAGGCCGTACTTGGGAATCATCATCCAGTCGAACATCACCACGGTGGAAGCCACGGGGATGACCCACGGGATCATGATGATCAACTTCACCCATTTCATTCCCTTCAAATCTTCCTTGAGCAGCAGCGCCAACGAGAGCCCCAGCACGTATTGCAAGCTCACCGCCAGGCCCACCAGCAGCAACGTCCTACCGAAGATCGCCCAGAACTCTGGATTTGACAGTTGCAGGCTGTAATTCTGCAGCCCCACGAACATGGGTTGTTGCACGAAGATACTGTAGTTGGTGAAACTATCGAAAAAGGCCTTCAGCGCGGGGTAGAACATCAACAGGACGAAAACCACCAGCACCGGCGCCAGGACCAGGTACCCGGTTAGTGCCCTTTTTTTCTCGTTGGTCATCGAAGGAATCCCTCCTCAAAAACGAATCGCCCCCGGGAAACCGGGGGCGTGTACAAGGAAATTACAGTGAAGAAGCGATGCGTTGCAAGTTTTGCAGCAACCATGCCCCCGCCTGCTGCGGCGTCATCTGCTTGTAGATCACTTTCTGGATCGCCTCGATGATGAAGTTCTGGGGTTGTTCCCAGCTCACCGGGTCAAGGGCAACCCCAGTATCCATGTACTTGCCGAAACCAGAGAGCCACCAGTTGTCTTTCATCTCAGGCATCTGCATCACGTCGTTGCGGGGAGAGAGCACACCGGACATGGAATCGATGAGCAGTTGGAAATCCTTGGAAGTAACCTGCTTGGCCAATTCCCATGCCCCCTGTGGGTCCTCGGTGTACGCGTTGATACTGATGGGCTTGACTTCCATGTACGTTCCCGGGGTTCCGTCATCGGCCACGGGGATCGCAACGATACCGGTGTCGTCCAAAACCTCGCCACGCGCGTCTTCCTCGAATCGGTGAGACCAGATCCAGGGCCCCACGGTGACCATGGCATACTTGCCCGCGGTGTAACCGTAATCCAAGGCTTTCCAGTCCGCTCCGCGTTCGTTGAGGTCGATTCCACCCTCGAAGAACATGCGCTGGTACACGTCCAGCACCCGAGTCAGCTGCTCCTCGGTTGCCACAACTTCCACGCCATCCGGAGTCACGTTGAACATGTGCTTGTTCAATTGGAAGTAGAAAGACATGAATTCCTGGAACGCCCGCACTTCCCGCGTCTTGGTAGTGAACATGAAGCCTTGCATGTCCGGCACGTTCTTGGTGATGTACGCCGCCGTATTGATCAACTCGTCCCAGGTTTCGGGAACCTTGAGCCCATTTTCCGCGAATACCGACTTGCGGTAGAGCAACAGCCGCACGTTGGTGTTGTAGGGGATGCCGTACAGGTGCCCCTGGAAGCGCAGCGCGTCAACGGCATTCTGCGCGTACTCGTCCTTGTCCGGGTAGGCATCCCAGAACTCGTCCAGCGGGTACAAAAGGCCAGCCTTGGCAAAGGTAAACATCTGCTCGAGCACCGATTCCACCACGTCGGGGGTTCCCGTGCGCGCCTGGATGATCAACTTCTGCGTCACGTCGCGGTACAGCGCGGGACCGTAATCGCCCGCCACGTCCTGGTCGTTGTTTTGCTCGAACATCTGGATCACCGCGTCTTTCCCAGACCATTCACTCACGAAACTCGTGTGCCACAACGACAGGGGCGCAGAAAACACCAACCCCCCCAGCAACGAAAGGATCAAGATTCCCAGCAACTTCGCTTTCATAGAACAACCTCCTTCAAGTTTTTTCCTTCTCCAGGAAAGTAAACGTTCCAGTTATCGTTTACTTTAACGTTCACTATGATATTCCAAGGACGGCCATTCACCAAATCCCATTTTTTGGAATGAGGATCAAATGATGGTAAAGAGAGGAAAAGAGAAAAGGAAAGCTCTTGGAATGGAAGTTTTTTGACAGGACCCAGAGGAGAAAAACGCAGCTTCGCACGGTTGCATTACCCCGATGCCCCTTGGGAGCGCCGCACCCCAGTGCGGCTCTTCTGACCTTCGAACCCTCAACAGCCGCAGTGGGCTGCGGCTGTCCCAGAAGAGCTTCCGGGAACCTTTTCCCGTCGGATTATGGTAAGATGAAGGTATTCCACGAAAAACGGGGGGAGTCAGATGATCCAATCATACCAGCTGCAAAGCCCATCGGGGAACCTGAGCATGGAAGTGCTGGACATCGGTTGCGTTGTTCGCTCGTTGCAGGTTCCGGATCGCAATGGCAAGAAAGAGAACATCGTTCTGGGTTTTTCCAACCTGGAAGATTACCGGGAAAACCGGCAGTACTTCGGGGGTGTCGTGGGGCGTTTCGCCAACCGCATCGCCAACGCTTCTTTTGCGCTGAACGGGGAGACGTATTCGCTTCCCCAAAACAACGGTCCAAACTGTCTCCATGGAGGGCCAGGGAGCTTCATCCGGAAAAAATGGAACGTAGACGGGTTTTCCGGGCAGGACTTCCAGGTGTTGCGCATGGAGTACGAAAGCCCGGATGGCGAGGAAGGTTTCCCGGGAAAGCTTTCGGTCACCGTGGAATACGAAATCTTGGGGGAGGATATTTGGATCCTGCGCTACAAGGCCACCACCGATCGCACTACCGTGGTGAACCTCACCAACCATTCGTACTTCAACCTGGGGGGAACGGAAGGACCGTTGGGCTCGATCGAAGATCACGTGTTGAAGTTGGATTCTCCCTTTTTCCTTCCCACCGATGCGACCCAAATTCCCACGGGCGACTTAAAGGCGGTGGAAGGCACTCCCTTCGATTTCCGTTCGCCCCGCAAAATCGGGGAACGCATCCACGAACCCCACGAGCAATTGCTGCGCGCCAAGGGATACGATCACACCTGGGCGCTGGAACATTCTTTCCAGGTGGAGAGACCCAGCGCACGGGTATTCGATCCCAAAAGCGGGCGCCTCCTCGAAATGTGGACAAACGAACCCGGCGTACAATTCTATTCCGGGAACTACTTGAATATCTCCGGAAGCGGTGGAGAACACTTTTCCGCGCGCCAGGGATTTTGCCTGGAGACCCAGCATTTCCCCGACTCCCCGAATCAACCGCTGTTTCCCAACACCATACTCCACCCGGGAGATGCATTTTCCTCCCAAACGGTATTCCGCTTTTCCACCTTGCCCGGGGAAACGATGGATTAAGCCGACGAACCTTGGTTCCGTGCCGATAAAAAGCCCAGCAGTGCGATGGGAAGCCACAAAACGCCTCCAACCGTGACCCCTTGTTCCAACAACTTGCTGCCCACCGCGAATCCAAGGAAACCGATGCCGTTCAAAAGGCCGGATGCCAGCAGAAAGATCCCGATCCATTTCCATTTCCCCTGTTTTTCCAGCAGGGGGAAGCCCACGAGCACGCAAGCGATGCCGCAAAACAGGTAACCCAGCAAGTCGAAAAAGTAGGCCATGGACGCGGGGTTGTAGAAATACCAGGCTTGGGCAAGAGAGTCATCGGGAGAAAAGTGGAAGAGCAGGCTGAACTGCGAGGCGTACGCGAGGCTCACCAGCGTGGCGTAGGGCATGAGGAATTGCAGTCCCAGTTTTTGTAAAGGACCGGGTTCCCCTTCCAACCCCGTCAGCAACCAAAGGATAGCGGTAACGGGGAGGAAAATCAAAAAGGCGTTGGCAAACGAAACCCGGTACAACACCGGATCTTGGTGTAGGGAATGGAGTTGCTCGCTGAGAGTGCCTTTCGGAAGGCCGATTGCGGTGAGAAGAACCCAAAAGACGAGCAGTACCAGCAACAACAGGCTCCACGATTGAAAAGCCAGGCGCGTCCGGCTTTTCCACAAGGGTTGGAACCAAGGTTTGGAAGATATCCCCTTTCTTGTCATGTAACCACACTCCTTAGAAAAAAAGCGGGAGGAAAAACCCTCCCGCTTTCTCGCTTTCGACTCGGTTTACGGCAACTCCACGCCCACGTACTGGATGGTGGCCCCCGCGTTGCCCGGGTCGGTGAACGAACCGGAAATTTGCTTGTACAGGGCTCCACCTCCGCGCAACGACTTGGCTCCTCCCGTGTAGTAGTTGGGAGAGATGCTGTTGAACGCGGATTCGCCTGCGAAGCCGTAGGGTCCACTGGAATTCTTGAACAACAGCGCCAGCCGGAAATCGGTCAGGAAGCGCTCGAAACTCTTCGAGGCACTGATGTGCGCGTGGATGGCGTTTTCCACGCATTGGTAATCGTTGTCGGAATCTTCCAGGATTTCCCGGAAGATGGCGTTCCCCTGTCCCATTTGCGTGCGAATGTACTGCCCCGCAAGGTAGGAAAGCGCGTAGTTCGAAAGGGTGTCGCCACTGTTATCCCAGTACAACAGGGAATGCCCGTCCCGAATGGAAGAAGAACCATTGTAGTAGCTGATACGTCCTGCCACTTCTCCCGGGCCGTACACAATGTGCTCCGCTGCCATGGAAAAGGCCTCGTTCAGCCAGGTATCCATGGAACTTCCACCTTCCACGATGTAGTTGCGGTTGAAGTTCACCATGTGCTGGAACTCGTGTGCGATGGTTCCGTAGGCGGCGTCCACGTCGGGGGTTTCTCCCTCGTACCAGTACATGGTGGGGCGGGTGTCGATGTAGAAGATTTCCATCTGGTTGGAACCCGTGTAGTTGAACAGGTCCCCGGACCAGAAGTAGCCACAGGTGTATCCACCGCTACCGGTGAAACCATCCTGGATGTCGTAGCACAAGATGGCAACTTTTCCATCGCTATTTACATCCGATGGGGTGTAGAAGTTACTGGTCACGGAGGGGTAGATCGTGTTCTCGTACTCGCTGGCCATCTGCCCTCCCAGCGTGGTGGTGATCTTTGCGGGGTTCTCTGCCCACACTTCGCAGTGCGCGGACTGACCCTGCAACGTGGCTGTGATTAAGACATCCTGGCCCGTCACGAAATTGTAGGTGTAGAACTGCCGCGTGTCTCCAATGGAGTACCGTGGTTGGCCAGTAGGCCCTTGCACGAGGTCTGCCCTGCTCACGCTTTCGGGCAATGGGCGATGGGGATCAAGGCGGTACGCACTCTCTTCCAATCCTGCAGGGATCTTGCCATCCCACTCGTCACGGTTTTCGAAGGGATTCCAACGCGCGCTGGAAATCGACCCGGTGTTGGCGAAGCTGGTTTCATTCACGGATTCGTTGCTCACCACGAGGATTTCGCCGTCATAGGTGGGACCGGTGAAGTCCGGGTTCTCGGACGTTCCGCCTCCCCCTTCGGTGGTAAAGGACCACAGCGGCCCGGTGGTGGACCCTCCGACTCCAATGGCCACGATCTTCCAGTAATAGCGTGTACCCTCCGTCAAGGTGGACAGACTGTACGCGGAAGAACTCAGTCCTTGGGCCACGCGGGAGGGGCTGCTGCTGGTTCCAAAGTACACATCGTAGCTGATATCTCCCGCACCTGTGCTGTCGGACCAATTCAAGTCCGCGTCCACCGATACTCCCGTTTGCCCGTTGGACGGCGAAGGATTGGCAGGGGTGGAGGGAAGCTGGCTCGTTCCCAGCAACAGCTTGTAGGTATGGCTGGTACTGTATCCCCTTGCCACGGGTTTTCCCGGTTCCTCGTCGCGTTGTGAACTGTAGCCGTACTGCGTGATTTTCAAGTACAACCGTCCACTGGATCCCGGGGTATAGCTGATCTTCGAACCGTATCCTGCACCTCCATCGTCGTTGTACGCCAGTTGCTGTTCCGAGGAATCGTACAGGCGGAACACGGTGTCGCATCCCGAGTTGAGATCGAAGCTTTCCACCTCGATGGATTCGCCCGCGCTTACGTCGAAGTACACCCAGTCTGCATCCGCAAGCACGCGAGATTGTTCTTCACCCGCCGGCAAATTCTTGGCTTGGGCAAAGGTGTCATCTTCCTCGTACTCGTCGTCACCGGAAGAACTCCCCTGGGTGGTGAATTGCCAGGTGGAAGAAAACGTGCTGCCATACTCGTTTTCACTTTCCACTTTCCAGTAGAACAGCGTACCCGCTTGCAAGGCTCCGGGGGTGTACTGCGTGTTGGAGAGGCCATCTGCTACCTTGACCGTTGAAGAAGAGGTTCCCAGGTACACGTTGTACGTCACCCCGTCGGAATTGGACTGGCTCCAGGAAAGTGTTGGGATGTTGGAAACCCCGGTGGCACCGTTTGCCGGGCTGGGATTGGTTGCCGCCGATGGAGCTTGCCCGCTCGCGAGCATCAGCTTGTAGGTGTGGTCCAGGCTGTATCCCCTTGGCTGCGCCTTGCTTTCCCCCTCGCTCCTGGGTTCCGAAGAGTAGCCGAACTGTGTGATCTTCAAGTACAGCCTCTGGCTGGAAGAAGAAGAGTATGTGATCTTGGAACCGTAGCCCGGGCCACCATCGTCGTTGGTGGCGAGAATGCTACCGGAAGAGTTGTACAACCGGAAGTAGGTGTCGCAACCCGAGTTGAGATCGTAGGATTCCACCGAAACCTGCTGCCCGCTGTTCACGTCGAAGTACACCCAGTCGCAGTCAGCCAGGATCCGTTGCTGTTCTTCATCCACCGGCAGGTTCTTGGCTTGCGCCATGTCATCGTCCGGCTCGTACTGGTCGTCCTCCGACTCCTGCGGCAGGGTGGTAAAATCCCAAATGGCTGACGAAGACGTTCCGTACGCGTTTTGCGCCACCACTTTCCAGTAGTAGGTGGTTTCGTAGGACAACGTTCCCGGAGAATACTCCCGAGCCGAGATGTCGTTTGCCACCTTCGGGGGATTGGACGAAGTGCCGAAGTACACGTCGTAGGTGATGCCCGTTGTGGACGACATGGACCATCCCAGTGTGGGGGAGAGTTCCACGTTGGTTTCCCCGTCCGAAGGGTCGGGGGACGTCGGGGTGGGAGGAAGGGCGCCGGTGTTCAACACGAGCTTGTAGGTATGGTCACTGCTATACCCCCTGGGTTGCGTTTCCCCTTCCTTGGGTTCCCGGGGTTCCGAGGAATAGCCGTACTGGGTGACCTTGAGATAGACTCGCCCCGAAGAGCTCGGGTTGTAGACGATTTGGGAACCGTAGCCCGGGCCATCATCGTCATCGTAGGTGATCTGGCTGCCCGAAGAATCGTACAGCCGGAAATAGGTATCACAGCCGGTGGAAAGGTCGAAACTCTCCATCGTGTACTGTTGTCCCGAGGTCACGTCGAAGTACACCCAGTCCGCATCGGCCAGGATCCGCGATTGTTCTTGCCCAACGGGAAGGTTCTTGGCTTGCTCCATGGTATCGTCGGGTTCGTAGGCATCATCCTGCGGAGCTTGTTGGGCTGTGGTGAAACTGCGCACCGGCGAAGAAGCACTACCGTAGGCGTTTTGGGCTTCCACCTTCCAGAAATACTCGGTCCCGGCGCTCAGCGAAGAGGCGGTGTAGGACGTGGCGGAAATCCCGCTGCTCACCGAGGGAGGATTCGAGGAAGTACCCAGGTACACCGTGTACGTGATGGGGGTATCTCCGGTGCTTGCCTGCCAATCGAGCGTAACAGTGGTGTTCACGTCGCTGGAACCATCCGCGGGGGAAGTCAGCGGGGGTACACCGGGAGGTGTGCCTCCACCAGGGGCTTGTGCACCGTAATTCTTGAGGAAGGTGCCAAAGTCGAAGATGTTGACGGTGCCATCCGGTTCACAGCTATCCATGATGCCGGCCCATTCCCCACCGAAAAGGTCTTGGGAGGGAGCGATATCGTAGGCAACGTCGTACTCCGGGTCTGAAGAAGAATACCCGTAGTGTTGGCGGAAAAGGCCGAAATCGATGATATTCACCTGGTCATTTCCATCGAAATCACCCAGTAAAACCGGTTGGTCTCCCAGGATGGTCACCGTGCCGTCATGCAAACCCACGGTCACCGAGCCCCCTTCCTCACCCAGGAAAGCACTCTCTTCCCCGAAGCTCACGTTGGAGGTGCCTCCAGTGCCTTCCGCCTGGATATGGAGAACGATCACCGTTTCGTTATCCGCCGTAATGGCACTCCCGAGGGAAAAACCCGAAATCCGCAGCACACCTTCGGAAACAACCGTCACATCGGGGGTGAACCCAGAAAAGCTCCCCACGAATTCGCAGAAATCGTCCCCCACGGATTCGTCGAGATCAATGGCAGAAGGATCGAAAGAGATGAAGAGGTCAAACCCGCTGAGAGCGGGAAGATTTTGGGCGTGAATTTCCACGGTCGAGGTTTGGCCAGAGGAAATCGTGGTATCGACGATGCTCAATCCATCGGCAAAGGGAGCCGAGGCGGGAGAAACCTGCTCGTTCCCCTGGATCGACCGGACATCTACGAGTAGGGGTGCTTCTTTTCCGGAGAATTGGAACAACGCTTCGCCTTGGTGGAAGGAGGCCGAGGGCTTTCCCAAGGTCAAGATGGTTTGGGACGCTCCGGTCCGCACCATGGCCAGGGTGTCCTTGGAAAAGGAAAATGCATCCGCTTCAAACACCCCGCGCAGCGTTAGCTCAAGGGCAGAGAAATTCCCACCGCTCATCGCAGACCAGCCCTCCCCCTGCTGCACGAAAGAAACTTCGGCCAGGAATTGGGGGGCAGTTCCCACGCACGCGGACAACCAAACGAGTGAAAAAACCACCACGAAAGCAACGACAACTTTTTTCATTCCATCCACCTCCTTACTGGATCCCCACGCTGGAAGTATCCGCGCGGTACCAGTTGATTTGCTCAGCTTGATCGTTCAAGATCACCGAGTCATTACCCATTCCCACGGTTGTTGTTCCCGCCTGGTTCTGGGCCTTCATTTTCACCGAAAACAAGGTCTGTCCATCGATATCCACCGGGTCTCCCAGGTTTAACAAGCTGATATCCAGGCCTTCCGCAACCTGTTGCACGATAGCGGTCCATCCATTGAGCAGCCCGCCAAGGACCACCAGATCGTTGAGATCTTCCACGCTGGGGTCTGGAATGATCTTGGAATCGTCGTAGGTGACCAAGATCTGCAACCCTGCAACGCTTTCCAATCCATGCCCCACGAAGGCTACCTGGAGTGCGCTATTTCGGGCGACCGAAACATCTGGAATTTCCACCGCGGGAGAAGTGGCGAAAAACCAAACGGGGCCGGTGGTTTTGCCGGCATCGTTTCCAGCGGCCACTTTCCAAGAATAGCGGGTGGCAGGAAGTAACCCGGAGGCTTTGAAAGAATGGGACGAAATGCCGTTGGCAACAAGCGTAGTGGGATTGGAAGACGTGTCCAAGTACACGTCGAAAGAATCGCCGTCGGGGCAACTCCATCCCAAGTCGGGTGCCTGTGAAACACCCACCGCATCCTCCTCGGGCGAAGGATCGCTTGGGGCCGAGGGAAGGTCTTGGGGCAGGTCTTCGACGGTAAAACTCCACACGGGGCTTTGGGACGTAAGTCGCGAAGACATCCCCTGCTGGTCATCCGCGACCACCCTCCAGAAATAGGTTTGCCCGTTGGCAAGACCTTGTGGCTGGTAGGCGCGGACCGCGAGCCCTTGTGCCACGGAGACGAGGGTTTGGGCCGTGTTCCCAATGAATACTTCGTACACCAGCGGGTTCCCGTCAGGGTCGTTGCAATTCCACTGCAACTGCACGTTCTGGGCAACCCCCTGGGCACCGTTGGCGGGAGAGGGATTGGAGGGTACCGCGGGAGGTTGGTTCACGATGGGGTCTCCTCCACCTCCACCCCCTGGATCTCCTCCACCCGTGCAAGCGGCAAAAAGAAAAGCCACCGCCAGGGTAAAAATTAGGACGGAGTAGAGATTTCTTCGTTTCGAGCTGTTCTGCATTTTTGCGATTCCTCCTTCCAGGTTTCAGGGACTTCCCCAGGATATACGCGAAAAAAACCCATTTTCCGCAGCCTGTTTTAGACTTTTTTTATACTTGATTATACCCCAAATCGGGAAAAAATGATACCCAAGAATCATCCGGAAGGAAACGAAAGGAAAAACAGTGAGGCTGGCGAGAGACGAACGGGTCGTTGCGGAGAAAGTTCGTTCTGGGACCGCCGCACCCCAGTGCGGCCGGGGCTACTCAGATTCGGCTACCGACCAAATTCCTCGCAATTCACTTCAGTTACCTGTAAGTTCTTATAATACTTGGCTTTGAGTGGCAGGAACTTCAGTATGGAATAATCCCCGCCATCCATTCCACCCAAATAGTACACATCCCACGAATCATCCCAAATTGCCCGTTTTATGCCACGGTCATGGATTTCCTCGGTATACCCCGTTATGGTAAGACCTTCAAAAGACTCATTATCAGAATAGTAAATGCAGGTCCTGCGGTTATTTTGAATCTGGCTAACTTTACTGCTTGACGTATTTGTCGAAATGTATGTCGCGAAAACATTTTCAAGAGCTACTTTTTCTTTGAAAACACTTGCCCTCATGTTCCGTAGATTAAACAACACCCGGGTATCGGGGAAGCCTTTCTCGTCGAGGGAAGAGAACAAGAAAAATTTTAGCCGCTCCTGCAGGGAAACCATGGATGCGATCATTTGGTCACTTAGCATAAAAACTCCTTTCTTATCCTTTTGGATACGCTTGAGGCGTCCGGCAAACTTAATCAACACACACTCCCTACGGCTTTTGGTATGTGCCGATCATCCAACAAGGGACACATGGTTTGATCATAACGCAAAAGCTGGGTACACCGCACCCCAGTGCGGACGGGGTTGCTACTTGGCTATTCCTTCACGCATTCCAGGTACACCGCATCCGTAGGAAAGTCCCCTACCGGTTCCACCACGCACCGTTGCACACGAAATCTGGCCTCTTCAAACCACGAAACCAGCTCGCTGGAGGAATACCGAAAAGCCACGATCTTGGACTCTTCGCCGTAATCCACCGGACCAGTCCCCTCCCATGCCGCTACTACCAGTTGCCCACCTGGGCAAAGAACGCGGTGCCACTCCTTGGCGGCGCGCAACACACCTTGCTGGTCGAGGTGATGAAGCGCAAAGAAGTTGATGACAGCAGCTGCAGAGCGGGACTTCAACATGCCCAGATCTCGCATGTCGCCGACAACGATCTTTGGATCCGGCCCCAGCCGATTCTTAGCGATAGCCACCATTCGTGGCGACAGGTCAATACCCATTAATGGCCGGGCTGCATCGAAGCGCTCACGGTACAAGGTCAACATGTGCCCCGAACCGCATGCGGTATCCAACAAAACACCGGGAATGGGTTCGATTCGGTCTTTCAGCCGACCCAGTATTTCGGAATAGACAGGGAGCCCAATTTCCCCTTCCATCATTTCCGAGTACGTGTCCGCAATTTCATCGTACATCTGACAGACTTCACGTGCCTCCGATGGTTTCAAATTCTCTTTTTGCAATCCCACAAGTTGCACCCCTTTCCTGGGACCGCCGCAGCCCACTGCGGCTCTTATGACCTTCCACCCAATCGGGTAGCAAGCCACTACCTCAGGGCTTTTGCAGAGTTGGCGATAACCGTACTGGGGTTATGCGCCCCACTTCGATCGTCCTGCTCAGTCCTCGCCCCGGGGAGGTTGCGCGGCAAAAATCGTCAGCATCACCTCCGAATCATCCAGTAACCGGTACACCGGCTTTTTTCCCGACAACTTTTCGCTTTCGCTGATAATAATCGGCACCCCTTCGCCACGCTTATCCATGATGAAATTGCGCTGGCTACCAATGGCATCCACGTTCATTGGACAACGGGCCAGCAAGGAACTGAGTAGTTCGTTTCGCGCGGATTGCCGTTCGGAAATGCTCTCGATCGTCATCGTGTTGGGGATAGAGCCGGGCGAAAAGATCTCCAGGCGGTTTGAGAAGAGGTGCATACGGATCTTGGAACCGTAAATGGAATAATCGCGATGGGCCACAGCATTGGCTACCGCCTCGAACACGGCATTCATGGAAAACTGGGGCGTTTCAATCCGATTGGGCGCCTTGGTCGCGAAAACACGCATGTTCCGCTCCACGAACTTGCAACCATCCCGGATCTGCACATCCAGTGGACCCGTAATGTCTTTGGCATCCAGCTGGTAGGCAGCGTTCCGCTCTGTTCCACGATACAGAACAGCCTGGATAAACGCGCTGGACAAAAAAGATTCCGGCGCATCCGATGCCATCAGGATTCCGCTGACCGTTGCACGCAGGGCACCATCTTGGTCCATTGCAACGAGTTGAATCTTTTCGAGGAATTCCCGATCATCTTTGGGTGAGATAACGGTTCGAAACCGGGACCAAAGCTTTGGATTCAGATCATCGATCGTTGTGTTCGGAACCGATTGCTCATCGAAACGGATAAGTCTTGCCTTGTTTCGGGACACATCAGCTCGAAGGACGGGGTCTCCCCCCCTTTCCGATCTGCCACCACGATCTGAGGGAACTCGGTATTGTTTTCGTACATCATGGACCTCCACTCGTTCTGTTTGCAGTTTCAGCAAACCCGCTTTTTCAAGGGTTGCCGCTTAGGAAATCCATACATATTTTTGCCCGGTTGGCGGGAACTCGGTATTGGTACTTGTAGTCAAGGAAATGCGGATGCGTTTTCACACGAGAGTAGCAAACGAACGGACTTCCATGTATCGTGTTTCCCAAACGGTGCATGATAAGCGATTCTAGAGTATACAAGAAAAATACGGTTTTGGCAATTCGCTATTTTTGGGGGAGAACGAAACTGTTTTCACCAGCTCGTTTCCGAATCCCCTCGAACTCGACAGGATGAAAGCGTTCCAAAGAGCCTGTGGTCCAGGTCGTTTCGGTCGGTGCACATGCGATGGAAACGCTGGTTGTTCCCGATCATACTGGCTGATTCGGCCCGCGTGATTTTGGGAGTGGCCTCTTCAATGGCTTGCTGGGGAATGTTCGGGTTGAAATTCTTGAGCGCGGTTCGAAGCCTTCCAATCAGGGCAACCAGGTCGAAATCGTTGCATTAGCAGTTGGAGCCACCCGGATAGTTTGTGCAAGAACGGAAGGTCATAGTCCCGCCCCTTCGCTGAATTTCTCCGCACCCGGGAAATCGCAACTTGCCAGATGCCATCCAGCTTTTGGATCCGGGGAACCCGAGCGTGGATATGCACCTCAAGCTCCTGTTGCTCGACCCGCAAGATGGATCCAGGGAACCACCAACTCGTTCATCGAGTAACATCCAATAGAGTATCGAATAGCAGGGCATCTTGTTAAGCGGTGGTTTCCTGGGACCGCCGCACCCCAGTGCGGCTGTTTTTCCATTCTCCAAGTGGTATAATTTCCTTGGAACCAAACGCCA
>ERZ795053.3501-NODE-3501-length-17794-cov-7.555556_pt1 | contig 17794 bp, 19 predicted proteins | sample MGYA00375137_ERZ795053 | MGnify/ENA primary metagenome ERZ795053 (study PRJEB30182, sample SAMN05720284) | activated sludge metagenome | isolation source: Anaerobic digester | place: Hong Kong | collected 2014-12-17 ...
CCGTCGCCCACGAGGCGCATCGGCAGGGCCTCGCCCCGGGCCAAAAGCTCGACATCGGTGATGTCGGGCGCCCAGAAGTCGAAACGGGTGCCGCCCGGGATCGGTTTTGGTCCGAAACGCATCATGCGGGATTCCCTTCGGGCGCGGGCAGGTGACGGCCGCGGGGTCGATCGCCGCGCGTACGGCCCGCCGCGACGAACGGCTCTTCGGCACTGCCGTTCCCATGGATGTCGTGATCGTGCCCGGTCTCGCCATTCGCGGCACTGCGGCTGTCCTTGTAGCCGATGGTGTCGGGCAGCGTGAAGCCGCCATGCGTGCGCCTGCACGAACCCGGCGCACCGAAGCGGCAGCACCTCGGGCGGAACCTCGGGCGGCCCCGGCCATTGGCTTGGCACCGGCACGGGCGATCGATGCTCCGAGCCGAGCGCCCCATTTCAGCCGCCCATTGAGGAAACAGATGGACCTCCTGCGAATCCTGCTCGCGATCCTGCTGCCGCCGCTCGGCGTCTTCCTGCAAGTCGGCATTGGCGCACAGTTCTGGATCAACATCCTGCTGACGCTGCTCGGCTACATTCCTGGAATCGTGCACGCCGTCTGGATCATCGCGCGCCGATGAGCACTCGGGCACTGGGCGAAGCGACCAAGGTCGTGGATCGGTCGGCCGATCTGCGCCGGCTGAAGACCGTCGCCTACTGGCTGGACGACCGGTTCCGCATTCCCGTCCTCGGCTGGCGGGTCGGGCTCGACGGCCTGGTCGGGCTCGTGCCGGGCATCGGCGACGCCGCGACCACCGTGGCGGCGCTCTGGATCCTCAGGGAGGCGCATCGCCTGGGGGTGCCACGCCACAAGCTCGGCCGGATGGCGATCAATATCGGCGTCGACACCGTGCTGGGCGCCGTGCCGCTGATCGGCGACGCCTTCGATCTGGCGAACAAGGCCAACCGGCGCAATCTGCGCCTCGTGCTCGACCATCTGGAGCCCGAGCGGCACACCGGCACGCGCCGCTGAGCGCCGGTCCGCCAACCCGATTCCCGGCCTGGAGGCTGCTCGCATGCCACACTCGCCCACTTGCAGGGACGTCCTTGTCAGCCGCAAGCTCGCAGGCCGCGAGCCTGCCGGCCGGCTCGAGCTGCATTTTCGCCCGCACGAGTGCCTGGAGCATGTCACCGATCCCCTGCCCCGCAACGTTTCGGCCGTGGCGATCATGGGCCGGACGATGTTCGCCGCCGGCGACGAGACCGCCACCATCGAGCGCCTGGCGCGGACCGGCGACGGCGATGGCAGGCGGGCAGCGCTGGCGGTCCTGGCTGATCTCGATCGAGACCCCAATCGCATGCCACCAATCTGAACGCCGGCTCAGCGGCGATCGAGCAGGCGGCTCAGGATCAGGCCGATGCCGAAGGCGGCGAGCAGGCTGGTGACGGGGTGGTCGCGCACCCGCTGCTCGATGCCGAAGAGCGCGTCCTCGCCGCGCAGATGCAGATCGCCGGCCAGCCGCTCGAGCTCGTCGTGCAGCTCGTCGAGCTTGGCGTCGGCGGCGGCCCGTGCCTCGGTGGCACCGCGCTTGCCGAGACCGGCGAGCGTGCTCTTGAGGCCGGCGATGTCCTCGCGCAGGCGCTCGAGATCCTCCGCGAGGGTGCTCGATCCCCGGTCGTCGTCCTTGGCGTCATCGGCGGCACGTGCGGGCATGGGCGATCTCCTCGGCTGTGAGGGTCCGATCTGACCACCGGCCAGCGGCAGGCGCAAAGGCTTTCTGGCTCAGGTCACACCGAGCTCGGCCATGATCTCCTGCTCTAGCTCGGCCACGAGGCGGCGGAACTCCTCGATGCGGCTGGTACGCTGCGGGTCGGTGGATGCCTCCCAGCGACCCAGCGCCTCCAACGCCTCGCCGTGATCCGCGCACAGGCAGCGAAACTCGGGATCGGCCGCCAGCCGGAGCTCGAGCACGGCCAGATGCATGGTCACCTGCTCCAGCAGATGCTGCGCCTTGTCGGGCACGGCCCGGTCCACCCCTCTCGAGCGCGATGGTGGCGGCGTCCGCCGAAAGCGGGACACCGTATTGCGATGCCGAGCCTCGGGCACGCGGGCGGCTCCGGGCAGTACGTTGCTGTTGCCTACGTGCGCCGGGACAGTGTTCGCGGCGGTACCGGATCGGCTGTGGCGGGGCGACGATCGTGCTAGGCTGTCCGTGGCGGGTCAGAGTCGGGCGACGTGGCGGGAGCGAGATGCGCGAGCAGGCGAATTCGGCGCAGCCAGGCGAGCAGGGGGACGGCGAGGCCGCATCCGGGGTCAAGGCGGCCGCGGTGCGGGCCCAGCTCGCCCGCATCCTGGCCAGCCCGTCCTTCGACGCCTCGGAGCGCAACCGGCGCTTTCTCGAGCATGTCGTCGAGGAGACCCTCGCCGGCCGCGGCGAGCGGATCAAGGCCTATGGCGTGGCGCTCGAGGTGTTCGCCCGCGACGACAGCTTCGATGCCCAGTCCGACCCTATCGTCCGCATCGAGGCGAGCCGGCTGCGACGCAGCCTCGAGCGCTACTACCTGCTGGCCGGCCAGGACGACCCGGTGCGGATCGAGATTCCCAAGGGCGGCTACATGGCGGCCTTCAAGACCACTGATGCCGATGCCGCCCACACGGCGGCGCCGGCCCCATCAGCCGAGGCGCCGGCCGCGGCGGCGCAGCGGCCGCAGACGGAACGCACCCTGACGGTCCTGGCTTTCTGCCTCGTGCTGATCTTCGCCGGGCTGGCCGGCGGCTGGGCGCTCGCCACCTATTGGCCTGGCCGGACGGCGGCGGGCAGCGGTGCTGCGGGCCGTGGCCCGGTCCTTCTGGCCGTGCCGTTCGAGGACGACGGCAGCCAGGTGCAAGGCGACGTGCGACAGAGCGCCACGCTGGTGCACGGCTTCAGTCGCGAGGTGGTCGCCGGCCTCGCGCGCTTCGGCGGCCTCTCCGTGTTCGACGCGGAAACGGCCGGACGTTCCCTCGGGGAGGCGGACATGCAGCGTCTGGCGGCGCTGCTGGATGCCGACTTCCTTCTGACCGGCGGGGTGAGCGTGTCCGACGACCGCTTCGCCGTGACCGCCTCACTGATCGACAGCGCCAGCGGGCGCCATATCTGGTCGGGGCACTTCGACGGCGACGTCACCGCCGCCTCGATCATCGCCGTGCGCGACCAGTTGGCGGGTCGTGTGGTCCAGGAGCTCGCCCAGCCCTATGGCGTCCTCTTCGGCGAGCAGCTGCGCGAGCAGGAGGGCAAGCCGCCGGAAGCGCTCACTTCTTATGAATGCGTGCTGCGCTTTCACCGGTACTGGCGCGAGCTGGATCGGGACGGCTATTCGCCGGTCCGCCAATGCCTCGAGCGGACCATCGTCGCCGATCCCGATTATGCCCAGGCCCTGGCGGCCTTGGCCCTGCTCCTGGCGGACGGCTACCGCCTCGGCTACGACCCGGACGGAGCGGGCGGCGGGACCCTGCCCCGGGCACTGGCGCTCGCCCGCCGCGCCGTCGAGCTGGCGCCGGCCGACTCGCAGGGCTACGTGGCGTTGCAGCTCGTCTACTGGCTGATGAACGATGTCGAGCGCAGCCTCGCGGCCGGCGAGCGTGGCCTCGCCCTCAACCCCAACGACACCGAGCTCTTGGCGGAGCTCGGCCGGCGCTACTGCCTGCGCGGCATGTTCGACATCGGCGTGCCGATGATCGACGAGGCCTTCGCCCGCAACCCGATCCTGCCGGGGCATTACCGGATCGGCCCGTTTCTCGCCCGCTATGCGGCGGGTGACTACCCGGCGGCGCTGATCGAAGCCAAGCGGATCGGCATTCCGGACACGGTTTTCGGCCACATCGCCCTGGCCATGGCCCACGCCAAGCTCGGCAATACCTCGGAAGCCGCAGCGGCGGTGGACCGGATCCTCGCCATCGACCCGGCCTATGGCGACCATGTGCGCCTGGATCTGGCGAAGCGAGCTCTCCACCCCGAGCTGATCGAGACCGTCGTCGACGGGCTGCGCCTCGCGGGTCTCGCTGTGGCGGCAATGCCATCGCCTTCGAGCTATTGAAACGCCGTCCGGACGGCGCCTTCGCAGCACCGGTAGCTTACAGCAACGTACTTCGGCCCCGGATCGATCCGGGGCCAATCGAGATCCTCCGACGCGTGCCCTGTTCAAGGAGCAAGCATGGTGAAACGAACGCCCGTCACGATCGTCGCGGCGCTGGCGCTGGCGACGGCATGGGGCGTGCCGGCGGCCTCGGCGCAGGAGGCGACCGAGGCTGTGCCGGCGGACGCGGGCTGGTCCTTCGCGTTGACTCCTTACGCCTGGTTCATCGCGATGAAGGGCGACGTGGCGACGTTTTCAGGAGCCCCGCCCATCAACGTCGATGCGGATTTCAGCGACATCATCGACCAGACCAACGGTGCAGCACTGCTGGCCGGCGAGGCGCGGCGGGATCGCTTCGGCCTGCTCTTCGACATCAATTACCTGGATCTGTCGGGCAAGGGCGACACGCCGGGAGCGCTCTTCGGCGACGCCGAGATGGACAACCGGACACTGTTCTCCGACATCGCCGGCTTCTACGAGGTGGGTCGCGACGCGCTCTTCAGCCTCGACGTCTATGCCGGGGCGCGGCTATGGTATGTCGAAACCGAGGTCAATCTGCGCGCCGGCCTGTTGCCCAACCGCACCGACCAGGACAGCGAAGCCTGGGCCGACCCGATCGTCGGGGTGCGCGGCCAGGCACTTCTCGGCCGGGGCTTTTCCCTGCAGGGCGCCGCCGACTACGGCGGGTTCCACGTCGGCTCGAAGAACACCTGGCAGGTGATCGGAACGCTCGGCTACGACTTCAACGACCGGCTCTCCGCGCGGGCCGGCTATCGCTATCTGTCCGTCGACTACGATGACAACGGCTTCGTCTGGGACGTCGACATTCACGGGCCGATCATCGGCCTCACCTGGCGTTTTTGAGGCAACCATGGAAAGCAGGGGAGACGCGGCTATGACCGGCAAGCACCATCTCGTGTTGGGCCTGGGCCTGATGCTTATCGCCGCCGGCCCGGCGCAGGCGCAGCAGGTCACGGGCACATTGGGCTCGCCCTCGGCGACGACCACGATTCCGGGCAACCAGCTACCGGCGCCGGCGCCGGCGTTCGGCGGCGTGATCAAGGATGACGCCCTCAGCTCCACGCCCTGGTGGCCGCCGCGCATCGTCCCGCCCGAGGGTGCTCCCAACATCCTGCTGATCATGACCGACGATGCCGGGTTCGCCGTGCCGAGCACCTTCGGCGGCGTCATCCCGACGCCGACGATGGATCGCATCGCCGAGGCCGGCCTGAAGTACAACCGGGTCTTCTCCACCTCGCTCTGCTCGCCGACACGCGCGGCGCTGATCACCGGGCGCAACCATCATTCGGTCGGCTTCGGCGTGATCGCCGAGCAGGCGACGGGCTTTCCGGGCTACGACAGCGTCATCGGCGTGGACAACGCCACCATCGGCCGCATCCTGCGGGACAACGGCTACGCGACGTCGTGGTTCGGCAAGAACCACAACACGCCATCGTACCAGGCCAGCCAGGTCGGGCCGTTCGACCAGTGGCCGACCGGCATGGGCTTCGACTACTTCTACGGGTTCGTCGGCGGCGACGCCAACCAGTGGGGGCCGAACCTGTTCCGCAACACCACGCAGATCTATCCCTTCGACGAACACCCCGGCACCCTGGAGATGGATCGCAGCGACGCGGCGATCTGGCCGGTGACCGGCGAGGAGAGCTCCTGGAACCTGATCACGGCGATGGCCGACGACGCCATCGACTGGATGACGCGGATCCACCAGACCGACCCCAGCCAGCCGATCTTCCTTCACTACGTGCCCGGGGCGAACCACGCGCCGCACCACCCGACCAAGGAGTGGGTGGACAAGATCCACGCCATGCATCTGTTCGACGACGGCTACGAGAAGCTGCGCGAGCGCATCTTCGCCAACCAGCAGAAGCTCGGCGTCATCCCGCAGGACCTGGAGTTGACGCCCTGGCCGGACGACGTCCTGACGCCCTGGGACAAGCTATCGCCCGAGGCGCAGAAGCTCTACATCCGCCAGGTGGAAGTATTCGCCGCCTACGTGGCCTACAACGACCACGAGATCGGCCGCGTGGTCCAGGCCTTCGAGGACCTCGGCAAGCTCGACAACACCATCGTCATCTACCAGAACGGCGACAACGGCACCAGCGCCGAGGGCGGGCCGGAAGGCACCTTCAGCGAGGTCGCGTTCTTCAACGGCGTCCGGCCACCCGTGGACGTGCAGATGAAGTTCTACGACGCCTGGGGCACCGAGCTGGCCTACAACCACATGTCGGCCGGCTGGTCCTGGGCCTTCGATACGCCTTTCGACTGGTTCAAGCAGAACGCCAGCCGGCTCGGCGGCACCAACCAGAACATGGTGATTTCCTGGCCCGATCGCATCAAGGACAAGGGTGGCCTGCGCGAGCAGTTCATGCACGTGATCGACTACGTGCCGACGCTCCTGGAGCTCACCGGCATCGAGGCGCCGAAGCTCGTCGACGGCATCGAGCAGAAGCCCATCGAAGGCACCAGCTTCGCCTACACCCTGGATGCGGCCAATGCCGAGGCGCCGTCACGGCACACGCGGCAGTATTTCGAGATGATGGGTCAGTGGGCGTTGTACGACAACGGCTGGCTGCTGAGCACCAAGGTCAATCGCACACCCTGGGATGCCTTCAGCCCGGCCAACCGGGATCCGCTCAACAACCAAGTGTTCCAGCTCTACAATCTTGAAGAGAGCTGGAACCAGGCCGACGACATCGCCGCGGCACACCCGGACAAGGTCGAGGCGATGCGGGCGATGTTCCTCGAGGAGGCCAAGAAGTACCAGGTCCTGCCGCTCGACGCCTCGGTCGGCGCACGGGTCGCGGCACAGCGCCCGAGCCTCACCGCGGGTCGCACGGAGCTCGTCTACACCCGGCCCATGACCGGGCTGCCGCAGGGCGATGCCCCTTATCTGCTCAACACCTCCTACACCATCACGGCCGACATCACCGTGCCCGAGGGCGGTGCCGAGGGCATGATCGTGACCTCCGGCGGGCGCTTCGCGGGCTTCGGCTTCTACCTGCTCGAGGGCAAGCCCGTATTCCTCTGGAACCTGCTGGATCTGGAGCGGCAAAAATGGGAGGGCCAAGACGCGCTGGAGCCCGGCCAGCACACCATTGAGTTCGACTTCGTGTATGACGGCCTCGGCGTCGGCACGATGGCGTTCAACAACTTCACCGGCATCGGCAGGCCGGGCACCGGCACGCTCAAGGTCGACGGCAAGGTGGTCGCCACGCAGAAGATGGAAAAGACGATCCCCATCATCCTGCAGTGGGACGAGAGCTTCGACATCGGCTCCGACACGATCACCGGGGTGAACGACGCGGACTATCGGCCGCCCTTCCCGCTGACCGCCGAGCTCGACAAGCTGACGATCAGGATCGATCGCCCGCAGTTGTCGCCCAAGGACATCAAGGAGCTCGAGGAAGCCATGAAGAAGGTCGACGCCGCCAGGGAGTGAGCGATGAGCGGGGCCGGCGGCCATGGGTCGCCGGCTCCGTCGCGGGCGAGCAACGAGCAACCCGATGAGGGAGGACGGCCTGGTGATCTCGACATCCCTGCCCAGATGCCTCGCGCTGGTCCTGGCGGTTCAGTTGCTCACGATGGCCGCAGCGCGGGCGGAGGAGCCGGCAGCGCCGCCGGCGGCACCGCCCAGCACGCTCGATCTCGCCAAGAAGGCCCAGAACCCGGTGGCCGACCTGATCAGCGTGCCGCTGCAGAGCAACTTCAATTTCGGCTATGGCGCGAAGGACGCGCCCGAGTCGAGCAGCACCCAGTATCTGCTCAACATCCAGCCGGTGATCCCGATCTCGCTGGGGCAGAGCGGCTTCAACCTGATCACCCGGCCGATCGTCCCGGTCATCCGCCAGCCCGACCTGATCGAGGGGGGCGAGACCTGGGGCGTCGCCGACATCCAGATCCAGAGCTACCTGTCGCCGGCGGGCTCGAAGGAGCTGATCTGGGGTGTCGGCGGCGTGCTGCAGCCGCCGACCGCGACCGACGGGGACAAGCTCGGCACGCAGAAATGGAGCGCCGGGCCGGCGGCGGTGGTGCTGTCCATGCCGGGCAAGTGGGTGTTCGGTGCCCTGGCGACGCAGCTCTGGTCGTTCGCCGGCAAGAGCGACCGCGAGGATGTGAGCCAGACGCTGGTGCAGCCCTTCATCAACTACAATTTCGACCATGGCTGGTACGTCTCCTCGGCCCCGATCATGACGGCGAACTGGAAGGCGGACGGCAACGACAACACCTTCACCGTGCCGATGGGCGGCGGGTTCGGGCGGCTCATTCGGGTCGGCAAGCTGCCCGTCAACCTGCAGGCGCAGGCCTTCTACAACGTGGTCAAGCCCGACGACGATCCGACCGCCGACTGGACGCTGCGGCTGCAGATGCAGTTCCTGTTCCCGAAGTGAGAGAAGCAAATGGACAAGAGCATCCATAGCCCAGCCGCAACGCCTGTGCGGGCGGGCAGGTGCGTCACCTCGGCGATCGTCGGCGCGATGGCGATGACCGGCATGCTCGCCCTGCAGCCGTTCACCGTGCGGGCGCAGGCGCTGGACGGCCCGCCGGCGATGCCGGCCTTCGAGTTCTCGACGGCGATGCCGTCCGGCGTCGCCTCACCGGACGAGGTCGAGTCGCGGCTCGGGACGCTGAAGTTCTTCGACGGCTTCCCCGACAAGGCGACGGCCGAGGTGGTCTACGATAATCTCGACTTCCAGCGTGCGGTGCAGGCCTATCTGCTGGCCCTGCCGGCGGTCAACCAGGCGGGCAACCTGAACGCGATCGCGTCGCTCGGCCCGTTGAACGCGACCGTCCCGATCTGGGAGGAGCTGGTCGACTCCCGCACGATTGAGCTGACGGCCAACGACAACACCCCCTACACCTGGTTCTGGATCGACCTCACCGACGGTCCGCTGGTCGTCGAGGTGCCGCCCGAGGTGCTCGGGCTGGTCGACGACATGTGGTACCGCTGGGTGATCGATGTCGGGATCACGGGGCCGGACAAGGGCAAAGGCGGCAAGTACCTGTTCCTGCCACCCGGCTTCGCAGGCGACGTGCCCGAAGGCGACTTCGTCGCGGTGGTGCATGCGACCACCTACCGGCTCTGGATCCCGTGGCGCAGCTTCCTCGAGAACGGCGACCCCAAGCCCGGCGTCGAGCGGGTCAAGGCGCACACCAGGATCCATGCGCCGGGATCGGAGCCCGTGGCACCGACCTTCGTCGATATGTCGGGCAAGCCGTTCAACATGGTCAACCCGGCGGACTATGCGTTCTGGGAGCTGCTGAACGACGTCGTCCAGAAGGAGCCGGCAGGCTCGCTGGACGAGGTGACCCTCGGGTTCTTCGCCGCGATCGGCATCGAGAAGGGCAGGCCCTTCGCGCCCGACGATCGCATGAAGAAGATCCTGACCGAGGCGGCCACGGTCGGCGATGCCACGGCCCGCACGATCGCCTTCCACATGCGCGACCGCAATGCCTACTACTATGCGGACAGCAACTGGCAGCTGCCCTTCGTCGGCGGCTACAGGTTCCAGTCCTCGCCCGGCGTGCTCAACCTCGACGGTTCCGCGTTCTTCTTCTTCATGGCGACGGGCGTGACCCCGGCGATGGAGGAGAAGATGGTCGGTCGGGGCTCGCAATATGCCTGGACGGCGCGCGACGCCGAGGGCGAACCGCTCGACGGCGGCAAGAGCTACCGGCTGCATCTGCCGAAGGACATCCCGGTCAAGGATTTCTGGTCGGTGATCCTCTACAGCGACCAGACCCGCTCGATGATCCAGACCGACCAGCGCTTCCCGAGCGTCAGCAGCCAGACCCAGGGCCTGCTGGTCAACGCCGACGGCTCGGTCGATGTCTGGTTCGGGCCCGAGGCGCCGAGCGGCAAGGAGAAGAACTGGGTCCAGACGGTGCCCGGCCAGGCCTGGAACACCATCCTGCGGCTCTATGGCCCGTTGGAGCCCTGGTTCGATGGGTCGTGGAAGCCAGGCGAGATCGAGCCGGTGGGCTGAGCCGGGCGAGACAGGGAATGGACAGCAACAGCAACCGGGCATGCTCGCGCCGATGCGGGCCACCCCCAAGGAGGAATGATCCAATGCCGAACACGACGACGTCCGCATGGCGGCTCGGCGCGATCGGGGCGGTGGCGCTACTCGCCGCCTGCACCCAGAGCTCGAGCCAGATCGAGACGACGGCGGCCTTGCCGAAGCCGCAGGTGATCGTGGTCCAGGACTTCGCCGTCCAGGCCGGCGAGGTGCAGCTCGATCCGGGCCTCAGCGGCACGATCGACGAGACGATCAAGGCGAGCACGCTGCCGCCGAACACGGCCGAGGAAGCCCAGGTCGGCCGTCAGGTGGCGGATGCGCTGGCGCAGAAGCTGGTGACCGAGATCAACGATCTCGGGCTGAATGCGCAGCGCGGCAACACCCTGCCCGACGGCATGTCTTCGGGACTCGAGATCACCGGCCAGTTCGTCGGCGTCGACCAGGGCAACCGGACCGAGCGCGTCGCCATCGGCCTCGGCGCCGGTCGCTCCGACGTTCGCGTGCGCGCCCAGGTCTTCGAGGTGACGCCGAGCAGCCGGACGCTCGTCGACGAGATCGAGGTCGACGCCAAGAGCGGCCTGCAGCCGGGCATGGCCGAGATGATGGGCGTCGGCGCGCTGGCCGGGCATTTCGTCGCGTCGACCGTGGTCAGCGGCGGGCTGCAGGTCGCCGACGAATCGCTCGGCACCTCGGTGGTCGCGGATTCCGACCGGGCGGCCAAAGGCATCGCCAAGCAGCTCGCGACGTTCTTCGCCAAGCAGGGCTGGACGAATTGAGCTTCGGGACGAAATTCGAGCGCTTCCGGGCCTTTCCCGCGAGCAGCTCCAGAAGGAAGGGAGAAACGATGGCCAGGATGATCGGGCTGTCCCTCGCCGCTGCCATCGGGCTCACCGCCGCGATGGCCTCGGCGCAGGAAGGCATGAAGATCGCGCGTGCCTGCGGCGACGACATCGACAGGCTCTGCGCCGGCGTGCCGCCCGGCGAAGGCCGCATCAAGGCGTGCATGAAGGCGCACATGACCGAGCTGTCGGCGCCGTGCATGGACACGCTCCTGGCTGCGATCGCTGCCGAGAAAGAGCCGGAGTGACCGCCCGGTGGCGGCTGCCGTCGCGGGCGCCCGCCCGTGGCGGTGGTCGCCCCGGCTCGAGGCGAAAGGGAAACGGCATGGACGTGCAAGCTCGGCGCGACCGGGATCGGCCGAGGTGGTTTCGGATGCTTCTCCTGGCCGCGGCCAGCTTTCTCTTGACCCATGTAGCCGTGGCGCAGGAAGCGCAGAGTCGGCCGCAGCGCGAGTTCGCGCTGCCGGTGACGCCGGAGCTCGAGCCGGGCGCCATGGAGCTCCTGCAGGCGATGGGGGAGCGCCTGGCCGCGGCCCGAACGTTGAGCTTCACCGCCGTCGCGACCTACGAGAGCCCGGCGCGGACCGGGCTTCCCCTGGCCTACACCACGCTGTCGGAAGTCACGCTGCAGCGGCCGGATCATTTGCGGGTCGTCACGCCCGGCGACGGGCCGGCGATCGAGTTCTACTACGACGGGGCGACCATGATGGCCTATCAGCCCGATGCCGGGCTGTCGGCCATCGCCGATGCGCCGCCGACGATCGATGCCATGCTGCAGACCCTGTTCGGTCTCTCGGCGACCTATTTTCCGTTCACCGACGTGATCGTGGCCGATCCTTACGGCGACCTCGCAACCGGACTGCAGCTCGCCTTCGTCGTCGGCCAGTCGACGGTGGTCGGCGACACGCTCACCGACATCGTGGTGATCGCCGATCCGACGCTGCAGATGCAGCTCTGGATCGGTGCCGAGGACCGGTTGCCGCGGCGTATCCAGGCCAGCTTCTTCGACGAGCTCGGCCATTTCCGCCACGTTCTGGAGCTGTCGGACTGGCGGCTCGATCCCGAGCTGCCGCCCGACACCTTCTCCTCCGCCGCCGCGGCGGCGGCGACACCAATCCCGTTTGCCCCGCCGGGGACGCCCTGAAGATGGAGCCGCGCCGATGATGAGACTGGCAATTCTTGCTCTGGTCGGTGCCGCGGCGATTGTCCTGCCGCGAGAGGCTGGCGCCTGGGCTCATGCCGGCCGCTTCGGCGTCGCGTCCGGCGGTGGGGGCTCTTGGCACGCCGACGGTTGGCGCGGCGGCAGTGCCTCGGGCGGCGACGGCTCGTGGCATGGCCAGGCCTGGCGCGGCGGCAGCGCCTCCGGCGGCGACGGCTCGTGGCATGCCACCGGTGCCGCCGGTGGGACGGGTTCCGGCGGCGACGGGTCCTGGCACGCCAACAGCGCCTGGGGCGGCAGCGCCTCGGGTGGCGGCGGCTCCTGGAGCGCCCACGGTGCCGAGGGCGGCTCTGCCTCGGGCGGCGACGGCTCGTGGCATGCCACTGGCGCGGAGGGCACCAAGGTTCAGGGCAGCTATGCTCACGCGACCAGCGTCGACGTCGCCTATCCCCACGCCTATCGGGGCCCCTACTACGCCACCTATCACCCGCCGGTGACCGTCGATCACTACAGCAGCACTTGCGACAATTGCGGCGGCTGGTCCGGCGGCGCCGTCGCCGCGGCGGGTGCTCTCGGCCTAGCGGCTGGTGCGGCGATCGACGCGTCGGCGGCCAAGGCGGACACCGCGGCCGCCACCAGTAGCGCCTATGCGGCGGGAGTCTCCGCCGGCGAGGCGGCGGCCCCTGCCTCGGCTGCCACGAGTCCCGCCCAGCCGACCAAGACGGCGGCGGCGCCGAGCGGGACCGTCTACACCGAGCTGCCCGCCAATTGCGCCTACAAGGTGGTGAAAGGCAGCAACTACTTCGACTGCGGCGACATGTGGCTGACCGCCGCCTATGGCGCCAACGGCCTCCACTACACGGTCGTGCCGGCCCCTTGACTGCCGGCCCTGCGAGCTGCCCGGTCGGGTGGAGATGACGGCGGAGGAGAGCCTCTGGGTCGCTGACTGGCTCTGGAGCCTGCCTTTGATCGCCTTCTGCGTGGCCATCCACGTCGTTGGCCTCGCCCTGATCAACGATCGCGTGGTCGGCTTCCTTCGCGACGCCATCGACAATCGTAATTTCCTGCGGCTGTTCGCCGTCGTGATCGGTGCCGTGGCCCTCCTCGCCACCACGCTGCACGGCCTCGAGGCGTGGCTCTGGGCGCTCGCCTACTGGCTGCTCGGCGCGCTTCCCGACTTCCGCTCGGCCATGCTCTACTCGATCAGCGCGATGACCACCTACGGGCATTCCGATATCAGTCTCGAGGCGGAATGGCGGATGATGGGCGCGCTGGAATCGCTGTGCGGCATGCTGCTGTTCGGCCTGACCACGGCCTTCCTGTTCGCGGCGATCCAGAAGGTCTGGCCACTGGGAGCCCGCGACCGCAGGCTGTAGGCCGTTGCCGGGGTGGACCGTCGACGACGCCTTCCGCTATGGAATCGGGGGCGGCCCGGAACTGCGAATGAGGTCGCCGGGCCGGGCCCAAGCCTGGCCGGGCCGCCAAGGCCGTGCAGGCGACGCGAGGAGCACAGCATGACGAGACTCTCGACCATGGCGGTCGCGGCGGGGATCGCTTTGGCCAGCGGGGCGCAGGCCCAGGACATCTCGACCGAGCTGCCGCCGGAGGATCGCTGGACGGTCACGGTCGCACCCTATCTCTGGATGCTGTCGCTCGATGGCAACACCACGGTCGGCGGCATCAAGGCCGACGTCGACGTGCCGTTCAAGGATTCGATCCAGGACCTCTCCTTCGGCGGCATGCTGCTCACGACCGTGCGCAAGGGAAAGCTCGGCTTCTCGATCAATGGCGTCTATACGCGTGTTTCGCCCGACAACTCGGTCGGTCCGCTCGACATCGATTCGACCGCCGATCTGGCGCAGCTCGCCGGCGGACCGTTCTATCGAATGGTCGAATGGCAGTATGGCGAGACCTCTGCCGGCCAGCCGCTCCGGTTTTACCTCGAGCCCTATGTCGGAGCACGGCTGAACTATCTTCGGGTCGAGGTCGAGGTGCGCGGCGGCCAGCAGCAGGACGAGAGCCAGACCTGGGTCGACCCGATCGTCGGCTCGCGGGTCGGGCTCGATCTGACCGACCGCCTGGCGCTCTTCGGCGGGGCGGACGTCGGCGGCGTAGTCACCGGCTCGGATTTCGCCTGGAACGCGCAGGCCTATCTCGGCTACCAGACGAGCGTCTTCGGCCGGGAGACGTTCCTGTCGTTCGGATTTCGCGCCTATCATGCCGACTACGAGGGCGGCAACTTCAAGTGGGATGCGACCCAGTACGGCCCGATCATCGGCACCGCGATCAAGTTCTGAGCGAGGCCGTTCCCCCGACGGACTGTCGGCGACGCGGGCCGTTCAGTCGGCGAGACCGCCCCGCATCTTGCGGCGCATCACGCCGCCGACGACGATCGGCAGGATGAAGCCGATGATGGCGATCGCCCAGAGCACGAGGGCGAGCGGCGAGGCGAAGAGGATGCCCCACTCGCCGTCCGAGATGGTCAGCGCCCGCCGCAGGTTCGCCTCCATCTGGTTGCCGAGCAGCACGCCGAGGATGATCGGCACGAGCGGCACGTCGAGCTTCCTGAGGACCCAGCCGAGCAGGCCGAAGACGACCATCACGAGGAGATCGAAGCTCGAGCCCGAGATGCCGTAGATGCCGACAAAGGAGACCATGGCGACGATCGGCATCAGGATGCGCGGCGGCACCAGCAGCACGCGCACGAACATGCCGACCATGGGGATGTTCATCGCCAGCAGCATGAAGTTGGCGATGAAGAGCGCGGCGATCAGGCCCCAGACCACGTCCGGGTTCTGCTGGAAAAGGAGCGGGCCGGGCGTGATGTTGAGCGCCAGCAGCATGGCGAGGAGCACGGCCGTGGTGCCGGAGCCGGGCACGCCGAGCGCCAGCATCGGCACCAGCGCCCCGCCGGCCGCGGCGTTGTTGCCGGCTTCGGGGGCCGCCACGCCACGCGGGTCGCCCTTGCCGAAGGTGCCCTCGCGGTCGACCAGCTTCTTCTCGAAGGAATAGGCGATGAAGGACCCGAGCGAGGCGCCCGCACCCGGCAGCACACCGGCGACGAAGCCGAGTGCCGAGCCTCTGAGCATCGTCGGCGTGCACTTGCGCAGCACCGACATGGACGGTGTGATGCGACCGATGCCGACCGTGGCGGCCTTGCCCTCGGCCGTCTCCTTGCCGCGATGCTCGAGGAAGACGAAGACCTCCGAAAGAGCGAAGAGGCCGACGATGGCGACGAGGAAATCGATGCCGTCGTAGAGATGCACCTCGCCGAAGGTGAAGCGCGGCACGCCGGTCTGTCCGTCGACGCCGACCATGGCGATGCCGACGCCGAGGGCGGCGGCGAAGGCGGACTTGGCCTGGTTGGACGACGAGATGCCGCCGAGCGTGGCGAAGGCCAGGGTGAAGAGCGCGAAGTACTCGGCCGGGCCGAAGAGCAGGGCCAGCTTGACGAGCTGCGGGGCGAGGAAGACGAGGCCCCAGGTCGAGAGGAAGGCGCCGACGAAGGAGGCGACGCCCGAGAGCGCCAGCGCCTCGCCGGCCCGGCCCTGCTGGGCCATGGGATAGCCGTCGAGGCAGGTCATCATCGCCGGCTCGTCGCCCGGGATGTTCAGGAGGATCGACGAGATGCGCCCGCCATACATGGCGCCGAAATAGACCGAGGTGAGCAGGATCATGGCCGGCGTCGCCGGCAGGCCGAGGGTGAAGGCGAGCGGGATCAGGATCGCCACACCGTTCGACGGGCCGAGGCCCGGCAGGGCGCCCATGACGGTGCCGAGAAAGCAGCCGAGCAGGGCCAGCGCCATGTTCTGCCAGGTGATGGCGATCCAGAAGCCGTCGCCGAGGGAGCCGAGCACATCCATGGCGGGGCCTCAGAAGCCGAGGGGGCCGCGGGCGAGCGATAGCCCGAGGGCGAGCGCGAAGACCGCGTAGATGCCGAGCGAGATCGCGATGCCGACGACGAACGACCAGAGCGGCACGGTGCCGAGCCGCCAGGTGAGATAGGTGGCGGCCAGGGCCGTGGCGATGACGAAGCCCAGCTCGGGCAGCAGCAGGGCGTAGGCGACCATGACCGCGGCGGCGACGGCGATCTCGAGGAGGCGCGTGGCGCGCGGCCAGTCGGGTGCTGCATCCGGGCGGATGAGGATGACGAGGCTGGCTAGGCCGAGCACGACGCCGACGATGATGGGGAAGGTGCGCGGCCCCACCGGGTCGGAGATGAAGCTGAGCTGGATCTGGGTCGCCTGCCAGATGAAGAAGACAGCGAGCGCGAGCCCGATGCCGCCGAAGACGCGGTCGCTCATGACTTGGTTTCCGTCTCGCCTGGCAGGTGCCGCGGGGCCCGGGCACGCAGCCTCGTGGACCGCATGGCCGGGCCGCTCGCCGCTACTGGATCAGGCCGATCTCCTTGGAGAGCCCGTTGATCCGGCTCACCGATTCGGCGACGAAAGCCTCGAACTCGGGGCCGCGCAGGTCCAGGGGTGCGAGACCATTCTGCGCCATGATGGACTTCCATTCGTCCGAGTCGTAGACGCTGCCGATCGACTCGACCCAGAAGTCGTATGCCTCGTCGGACATGTTGCCCGGTGCATAGAAGCCGCGCCAGTTGGCGCCGACCACGTCGAGGCCCTGCTCGGCGGCCGTCGGGAAGCTGGCGAAGTCGCCCTCGAGGCGCTCGGGGGCGAGCACGGCGATCACCTTGATGTCGCCCGAATCGACGAAGCCCTTGGCCTCCGACGCATCGCCCGTGAACGCCTGAACAGAGCCCGCGAGGAGCTGGGTCACGGCCTCGCCGCCGCCGTCGAAGGCGACATACTTGATCGTCCGGACATCGTCGATGCCGGCCGCCTGGGCGGCGATCAGCACCTTGAGATGGTCCCAGCCGCCCACCGCCGAGCCGCCGGCGATGGAGACGGACTTCGGGTCCGCCTTGATCTGGTCCATCAGCTCGGGCAGCGTCGCGATCGGGCTGTCCTTGGCGACCGCGATGATGCCGTAATCGGCGCCCACGCTGGCCAGCCAGCGCACCTGGTCCATGGTGTTGCCCGGGTAGGCGCCCTGGGCGAGGCGGGTCGAGGTCGCCGAGGAGGCGGCGACGATCAGGTCGTTGTCGTCGGCGCGCTTGTTGACCACCTCGGCGAATGCCACCCCCCCGCCGCCGCCGGCGATGTTGGTGACCTGCACCGTGCCGTCGACGAGACCCAGATCCTGCAGGGTCTTGCCGACCTGCCGGCAGGTGAAGTCCCAACCGCCGCCCGGATTGGCCGGGGCGATGCATTCCGGGTTCTCTGGCTCGAAGGCGAGCGCTCGATCGGCGGGCATGGCGCCGGCCAGCATGGCGCCGGCAAGCGCCCCGGCGGCGAAAAGGCCGCGTGAGTCCAATGAAAATCGCATGTGTCCAGCCTCCACTGACTGCTTGCCTCGGCGGCACCCGCAAGTCACCGCCGTTGATGACCGACGCTAGCGCAAGACTCCCGCAGGAGATAGTGTGAATTCCCCCACCCTTGCCGGCGGCGCTTGAAATGGCGGATCGAACCTGCCAACGTCCGCTTGCCAGGGGGGAGCATGAGCCAGAAGAACGTGAGAGCCGACGCATGATCGGTCGTTGCCGGGACTGCTTTCTGTGGCGACGTTGACGATCGACAGGCTGACCAAGCGCTACGGCGA
>ERZ795053.3502-NODE-3502-length-17794-cov-4.241107_pt1 | contig 17794 bp, 17 predicted proteins | sample MGYA00375137_ERZ795053 | MGnify/ENA primary metagenome ERZ795053 (study PRJEB30182, sample SAMN05720284) | activated sludge metagenome | isolation source: Anaerobic digester | place: Hong Kong | collected 2014-12-17 ...
GGTCGGCCAGACGTAGACAATGATCGGCACCGACGAAGAGCGCATGGCTTTCACGATATCCTGAGTCAGATCGACCTGCCCACCAGGCGTGTCCAGCCGCAGAACGATGGCTTCCGCACTTTCGGCCTCGGCCTGGGTGATGGCCCGCTCGATATAGGAGCTCAGAATCGGATTGACCGGACCGTCAAAAGTCAGCACGTAGACAAGGTTGCTGTCCTGCGCGCCGGACGGCGTCGCCAACAACAGCGCTGTCAGCAACGTCAGGATGACCACGAGTCCAATGCGTCTGCGAGACGCGCGCTCAACCACGGTTCGTATCATGCGAGAAGCTCCACTGGCTTGATTATACCCGATTCTCGAAAGCCCATCAAGAGGTTTGCGATACGTTTGCTCGCCCTTGCGCCGAATGCTACAATGTCCGCCTTAAGCATCCGCTCACAAGGAGTCGTTCATGCGTTCGAAACAGTGGGTTCTTTTTGCCTTGCTCAGCCTGGCCTGGGGCGCTTCATTCCTCTTCATCAAACTGGCATTGGTAGAGCTATCGCCGCTGATGATCGGGTTCGTGCGGCTGGTCATCGCTTCCGCCACCATGTGGATCATCGCCGTCGCGACGGGACGGCGTCCTCGTTTTGGGCGCAAGACGTGGCTGACGCTGGCCGCGATGGGGTTGTTCAACAACAGCCTGGCCTTTGTGCTGATCCCATGGGGCGAGCAATACATCCCCAGCAGCCTGGCTGCCATTCTCAACAGCACCGTGCCGCTGTTCACCATCGTGCTGGCCCACTTCTTTGTCTCCGACGAGCGGCTGACCAACCGGCGTGTCGGCGGCCTGGTGATCGGTTTCTCCGGTGTCGTGGTGCTGATGGCGCCGCAGACCGCTGGCAAAACGAGCGATCTGGGCAATCTCGACAGCCTGCTGGGCAGTCTGGCCATCGTCGTCGCGTCAGTCTGCTACGCCATTGCAACAGTGATTGGGCGGCGTAACCTGCGCGGCGAGCAGCCGGTGCTGACATCTGCCACGCAGGTCAGCTTTGGCGCGCTCTGGCTCTTGCCGCTGGTGTTGTTATCAGGCGGCCTGCCCACGCTGGCCGGTGTTTCACCTTTCATCTGGGCGTCGATGCTTTGGCTTGGCGCGGTGGGTTCCGGGCTGGCGTATCTGTTGTATTTCATGCTGCTGCGCGAGGTGGGTGCGACCCAGGTGGTCGTAGTCACCTACGTGCTGCCGTTTATCGGGGTTACCTTGGGCGTGTTGCTGCTCAACGAACCGCTGACATGGAGCATGATCGCCGGCCTGGGACTGATTCTGGCTGGCCTGATTGCCATCAATGGGGTGCCCGGCCGGCGGGTCAAACCGCAGCCAGCCGCCAGCTAGCGCGAAAAACGGCCCCGGATTGCTCCGGGGCCGTTTTGTATTACGAGACTGGTCAGACCGGCAAGACGACTAGCGGTTGATGCTGTAGCCGTTGTAGGCCGACATGTCCGAACCACCGACCAGGGTTTCCGAGACGGCAACCAGGTCAACGTTCGAATGGATGTAGACGCTGCCCGTCCAGTTGCCGCCCAGATTGATGGAACTGCAATTGACACGGGTGTTGCGGTTGAGCGACTTCCCAGCCGGGATGGACAGGTTCAGTTCCTGGTAGGCCGTTGAGCCGTCCAGATTGTAGAAGTAGATATCGACATCAGTCGCGTTGTTGTTGGTCGGGTTCTGAATGCGGATCAGTGAGTACTGGATCCAATCATTGTTAGGATCGTTGGGGCACGACACGTTGTCGGTGTTGCGCTGGTAGATAGCGGGCAGGAAGCTTTCCTTGCCGCCGTCAGCGGAGTTGGCAGCCGTCGTTGAACCGGCGACGTTGTTGCCGGGGCGAATGCTGTACGAGATCACCGAGATCTCAGTACCGTTGGTCGTATCAACAACCACTGAGCCAGCCCACGCGTTGCCCAACACGTTGTATTGAGAGGCGTTGAAGTCGCCGCCAGTACGCGTGTTGGCAGCGATCGCCGCGCCGGAGTTGACATTCTTTGTCAGCGTGAGGTCGAGGTTGCCATTGGTCGCGTTGTAGAAGCGGAACCGTGAATTGCAGGTCGAGTTGGAAACACACTGCAAAGTGATGACCGAGAAACCACGCCAACCGAGGCCCTGGGCTGTGGAGTCACGTCGCTCGGCCGAAGGCACGTAGTTGGTCTGCGCGCCGCCAGGGGCGCCATTGTAGGCAACCGACCAGTAGTTCCAGTGATTGCTGGCAACCGCCGCGACCTTCTTGCTGTTCTGCACTACGACCTTGACCGCGCCGTTCCAGTAGCCGTTCTGCGACCAGAAGCTGGTCTGGGTCAGGTTCGGCACACCGTTCTGGCCGGGCGTATTCATGGCGAACGACTTGGAGCCAAGCGCCGGGATGTTGGTGCTTACATTGGCGAAGTCCACAGTGCCATCGCGGTTGGTATAGGTCATCTGAACCGTCACAGCGGTATCTTCAGTGTTCTGAATGGTGAGGACCGTATACTGATTGGATGCATAGGCGACGAAGGGGAAGTACATCTGCGAAGCGCCGACTGCGTAGCCGGTGTAGGCATCGGTTTCCTTGCCATCGTCGAACGATCCGCCCGTGTACTTTACTTCAGCCACAGCCGCCAGCTCGTTGTCTGACTGCAGGACCATGGAGCCGTTCCAGTTGTCACCCAACTGAGCATCGGCTGCCTTGAAGTTGTAGGATCCGCGTGAGTTTACGGTCCGGTTGCGGTTGTACTCAGCTGAGCCGCCGGTGTTGTAGTAAATGGCGGTAACTTGAGCAGCGGCCGCGCCCGTGTTCTGGTTGGTGTTGGTGACGATGACATCGGTGTTGCCCTCGCCCGGATTGGGATCAGCGAATGCGGGCAGTGCTGCCATCAACATCACCAACGCCATCCCTACCAAAATAAACAGTCGTGTCTTCTTCATTGTGTCCGTCTCCTGTTGAAATTACTGCGCCGCCCAGCCCATGGCCGCACGAGCACATCGATTGCGCTTCTGTCATCCTAATCTACCACGCTACCCCCGTAATTTCAATAACCCTTATGAGGTATTATGGCCTGAAATGCCGGATTAGTAGGCTCCGCGCCCTCTGACGACCACGCCAATGGTGCGCCAGAGGATCTGAACATCGAGCAAGGGGGAGTAGTTCTGGATGTAGTAAAGATCGTCCTCGGTGTGCTGGTGCATCTTGCGGTCACTGCGCCCATTGACCTGCCACCAGCCAGTGATTCCCGGCGGCACCGCGAAGCGCCGTCGCTGCCAGTTCTCGTAATGTTCAACCAGCCGCGGCAGTTCGGGACGCGGACCCACCAGACTCATATCACCGCGCAGGACGTTGAACAACTGCGGAAGTTCGTCCAGACTGGTGCGGCGGATAAAGCGGCCGACATGGGTCACGCGCGGATCGTCAGGTGATTTGCGATAGGGCAACGATTGGTCGGTCGCTTCTTCAACAGCATCAGCATCCAGCACCATGGAGCGGAACTTGATCATTCTGAACGGACGACCGTTCTCGCCGACGCGTTCCTGGATGAACAACGCCGGTCCCGGGCTGTCCAGCTTGATGGCCAACGCGACCAGCAGCATAACAGGCCAGAGAATCAGCAGAGTAAGCAATGAGAGCACGAGATCGAAGACCCGCTTGACCACCCGATCGAAGCCATCGATGGCCGGGTCGCGCAGTCCCACCAACGGCAAACCGTTGAAGTCTTCGATGGTCGCCCGACTCATGGCGAGATCGATAAAATCGGGTACCACCCGCACACTGACCGGCTGTTCCTGCAAGGCCAGCACGAGGCTTTCGATGGTGCCCTGAGAGCGCAACGGCAGCGCAAACACTACCTCGTTGACGGCATGCGCCTTGACGAGCGCCGGTGTGTCGGCAATGGTCCCCAGCACGGGCCCGGCAAGATTCGCTCCAGACTCACTCGTCAGGTCGTCATCCACCATGCCAATCAGAACCAACCCGGTGCTGCTCCGGGCAAGGACACCCTCGGCCACCCGTTGGGCCAGCCGCCCAGTTCCCACGACCAGCACGCGGCGGGTATCAGGTTCCGCCCGCCCGGCAAACCGCAGCGCGCCGCGCAATGCAAAGCGAAATCCAATGATCAATGCCAGATCGGTCAACACGAAGTAGAAAAACAGGCGGCGGGGCACTTCGCGGTACGTCAGGTAGAGCACGCCGGCGAAGACCAGACACGCGACCGCGACGGCGAAAGTGATCGCCTGCGCCTCATCCCACGCGCCCATCGAGCGGTGTGCGTTGTACACATTGGCAACTACAAACGTCGTTCCCCAGATCAGCGCTACCAGGAAATAGATCGTCCACGGCTGCGCGACCTCATTCCATACCAACTGAACACCGAAAGGCAGCCAGAAGCGGGCCTGAATTGCGATGAACAGTGAAAGGAGGGTGATTGCGAGATCAGCGAAGATCAGGAAGATGGTTGTGTTCGTATCGAGCTTTCGCATACCCGAAAACCTCAAGGCATCAGAACGCATGGGATGGCAGGCTGAGTTACCGGCCTGGCCGGGTGGCGCTCCGGCCGGTCTCCGACCGAGCCGCCACCGGGTGTTGCAATGCGTTCTTGAAGTGCAGCCCTTTTCGTCAAACCGAACGCAATTATACCACGGACGGTGCTCGCACCAAAAGCACTGCCTGTGGTGCAGCCTGCGCGCCCGCGATCAGACTTCGCGAAATCTTCCACTGCATCACGACGCGGCGCGGACATATGCGTCGAGGGTGGGCAGATCGACCCCGCTGACGGTGAGAGGCACTGTGCTGTCCAATGCCACATCCTCGCGCAGGTGAATGCGCGCCTCCCAGGCCAGCTCTGGCACGACAGCTACCGCACGCGTGCCGAAGCGATCGACAACGACACCTTCGCCGCGCCAAGGCATGTGCTGAAGAAAATAGACCAACAACCAGTGTTGACGCGACAACCACTCCGCCTGACGCACGCTGCCGGTGACCGCATCCGACGCGCTGATGCGGTCAGCCACCTCCTGCGCCGACAGGACTTGGTGTCCAAGCAAACAGGCGCGCAGTTGCTGATGGGTCACCAGGTCAAGATAACGACGCAACGGGCTGGTGGCGCGCACGTACGCGTCAAGCCCCAGACCAGAATGACGCGCCGGCTCGATCGCCTGGCGGCTGGGCCGCATAGTCTTGCGTTTCGCAAACATTCCGGCCAGCGTATCGGAAGTTTCCAGCGGATCGGGCGGCTCTTGAAAGGCAAAAGGTATTGGCAGGTCACGGGCAAGGGCAAACTGGGCGACGGCCGCCCCGACCATCATCATGGCCTCGGCCACCGTGTCCCGGCTGCGCAGGCTGGCCAGCGGTGTAATCTCGACGCGCCCGTCCACAACCCGCATCTTGGTCTCAGGCAGGTCCAGGTTAACCGAACCATCGCGCCGCCGTCGTTCGGAAAAACGGTTGGCGGCGCGGTAGAATGAGGCTAACGGTTCCTCGTCCAGCAGACCTTCCGCTTCTTCATAGGAGAGCCGTGTAACACTTACCCAACTGGGCACGATCTCCAGGTCGTTCAGCGAGCCGTCCTCGCCGACACACAGCCCGAACGAAAGCGCAGGTGACACAGCCTGCAAACCCAGGCCAAGCTGCTCGGTGGCCGCGCGCGGCAGCATAGGCAGGGTCATCTCGGGCAGATAGAGAGTAGCGCCGCGGTCGCGCGCCTCGCGGTCGGCCGGGCTGTCAGGCGGAACCAACGCGGCGACATCGGCAATATGCACCCAGATGCGATCACCGTCTACGCTCAGCGCGTCGTCCGGGTCCTGGTTGCCGGCGTCGTCGATAGCGAAAGCAGCCAAATGGGTGAGATCGAGCCGCTGCTCCGGCGGAAGAGACGGCAGCGGGACCACCGGATCACCGCTCGGCATATTCAGCCGCCGCGGGTGCGGATTGACCATCTCGTCCCAGTAATTGACATCCAAAAGGAAAGCGTGGGCCGCTTCAGGAGTCTGCGCAATGCCGAGATCATCGAGGACGCGACTACGGGTGCGCTGGCCATAGGCCATTTCTTCCACCTCAGTCAGGTACCGCTCGTCATGCGGATTGGTCTGCTTGTTGCGCGCCCGCTCCATGAACTGCGCCCATGCCAGCGCCTCGGCAGCTCTGGCAGCCCGCGCGGCTTCGTTGCGCGCCACTTGTTGCGCCGAATGAACCGTCACGTCATCGGGCACACCAGAAAAGTATAGCCCATCGGCCACCAACTCCCAGGCTGCCAGCGCAGTCGCCGGTGTGAGTTCGCCGTAGGCCAACTCCGCCAACTCATCGACCGTCGTCGGGCTGTCGATGCTTTGCAGCAGCTCCCAGGCCGCCTCGATGTCGCCAGCGGGCGCTTTCAGAGCGGAAAAACTGGCCGGGCCGCGGTGCAGCAACGCGACATCCTTGGGACGCACACTGACGGTCTGGCCATCCTGCAGCAGCAGTTCCAGCTTCTGGCCTGTCCTGGCGACAATGGCTGGCTTGCCCTTGAATAACACCAGGCTGTCGCGTCCAATCTGGCTTTGGGTCATTGAAGTCGGCTCCTTTGCGCACAGTGTACCACACTCGCCAGCTTGCCGGGGAACTGCGCCCGCGGCGGACAGCCTTGGCGCACCGCTGGTTTTGCGTTACAATCCTGGCACCGATGCCGAACCTGACACCCAAAACCCCTGACGACCTGGCCCGGTTCATGCAGCAGCATGGAATCGCTGCTGAGCTGGTCTTTCCGCGCGAAGCGACGCCGACCGTGCCGCTGGCCGCGCAGGCCATGGGGTGCCAACCGGATCAGATCATCAAATCGGTGCTGTTCATGGTCAAGGGAGATGCACCGTTCGCAACCGCACTGGTGATTGCCAACGGCGTGACGCCCATCGACTTCCGCAAGCTGGCAACGATTTTTCAAGTCGGACGCAAGCGGATTCGACTGGCAACGGCTCAAGATGTGCTGGCTGTGACCGGTTTCGCGGCCGGCGGCGTGCCGCCGTTCGGCTTCGACCAACCGCTGACGACGTTCATCGACCGCGGCGTGTTGGGATGGCCGGAGGTATTCGGTGGCGGCGGCGATGATCGCACACTGCTGCGCATCACGCCAGACGAGCTAGTTCGGGTAACCGGCGGCCAATTGATCGAAGCGCGCTAGCTGCCGCGCAGCCTGTCAAGGAGACCACTTTATGGAATGTTACAACTGCGGACTCAAGCTGCCCGCCGATGCCGACCGCTGCCCTCGCTGCGGCCAGCGCTTCAAGCCACGCGAACAAGGTCCGGCGCCGGCCGAGAAGACCTCCCTGTCCGACCGCATCAAGGGACTGTTCGGCAAGCCGCAGTAACGTGGACCGCGAACTGACTGTTCAACTGGCGCGCATCACCGACGCTGATCCACTGATGCGCGCCGATGCGGCCAGGCGTCTGTCGGCATCGCAAGACCCCATCGCAGTGACAGCGCTTCTGAACGCGTTGGACGACGGCGAGTGGCGGGTGCGCGCCGCGGCTGTGGCCAGCCTGGGTGTGCTGGGCGACCGGCGTGCCGTGTTTCCTCTGTGCCAGCGACTGGAGGACCCGCGCGGCGATGTGCGGCGCGCGGCAGCCGAGGCACTGGCTGCGCTGGGCGATTCTAATGCGACTGTGCCACTCATCATGGCGCTGGACGGGGAACGTGACAGCGAGACCTGCCGTCTTATGGTGCGAGCGCTGGGCACAGTAGGCGATGATCGGGCGTTGCGGTCGCTGCAACGATTGAGCGGGTCGGGTCACTGGGCACTGCGCCGCGAAGCGGCAGACTCAACAAAAAAGATCCTCGCGCGTGGGTCACAAAACCAGGAAGGACATACATGAGACATACATTGAAGAGTTCGCACAGGCGAGCAGCGGGAATCGGACTGGCGGTGATTATGTTGGCGGCAACCACTGTCGCGGCGCTGGCCAGCGTCGGACTGACATCTTTCGAAGCGACACCAGGCCCGCTCGCAGCCGAGATCACCGTCAGTTGGACCACCGAGACCGAGGTTGACACGATTGCCTTCCAGGTTGTACGCAGCACGCAGCCGCTGGTACAAACGGCCACCATAGTGGCAACTCTTCCGGCTCTCGGTTCTGGAATCGGCGGCGCCAGCTACGATCATGTCGATTCGGGCCTTATCCCTGGACACCGTTACTACTACTGGCTGTACGTCATTACCACCTCCGGGGAAAGGGAACTCCTGACGCAGGCGGTCACCGCAGTGGCGCCGGAGCAATCCATGCTTTCGCTCCGCACCTTCTTCCCCCTGGCGTTTCGCTCCAATTGAAGTAATACGCTTCTGGCGGCGGTAGCCACCATACCAAATACAACATGTTGTAGGACAGCAATCTTGCTGTCCTACATTTTGTATCCACCGACGGCAGTTTCGTTTACAGCACCGCTAACAAAACCTTAAACTTTCCCAAGTTTCGCAAGCTGACAAGGTGACGATAATTGGGATATTATGCCGAGTCGGCCAACACGCTAGTGTTTTCATGACGCGCCTTGCACTAGATACCGCGTGAAACAAGCGTTCGATTTGGCAAATCTGCACGCAAATACGCCCGAAAATGGCCTGTGCACGACTCCGCCGCGGTTGACCAAAAAGGCCACCCCACGTAAAATTCAGACCAGATCGATGGACCCAACGGGCAGAGCGCCCTGCCTGGTTTTTCGGATCGGCCCCGTCCCACATCAACGGACCTTCCGAGTGACCATGTCGTTTTCGCTCTTCTACAACCTAAAAGCTGGCCCACTTTTCGACCAGAGAACCGAGCCATCGCTGTCATCGTCGCTGCCAAAACCCGGAGCTGGTTGACCTTCAAAGCAGCCTCCGTTTTGCACTCCACAGGCGCCATCAGGTCCTCGATCTAGTATGACATCGTCCCGAACGGGACGGACTACCTTCGGAAAAACCAATTGTCTCTAACTGGGTGAGAACAAATTCTCGTCCGTGCGTATCCACGCGACTGTTTCGCACCACGATATTTAGGTGACCAACTATGGCTACCATGTCACAATCCACATCCGATTTCAGCGCGACTGACTTCGACCCCCGCCGCGCCTGGCAGGCTGCTCTGGGCGAGTTGCAGTTGCAGGTCACGCCTGACATCTTCGAAATGTATTTGCAGCCCACCCGCTTTCTGGCCTACGAGGATGGCACATTTCTCATCAACGTTCCCAACGGCTTCGTCAAGGACTGGCTGGATCTGCGTCTCAATCGCGCGGTCAAAAAGACGTTGCGGCACATTGTCAACCGCGAGATCGAGGTGCGCTATTCCGTCCAGCCGCCGGCCCGGCGCGACAGCGACACACCGGCTCCCGCGCCGCTTTTGGATCTCTCCCACAGCAACGGCCGGACAGATGAGACAGCCGCGGCTTCAGCCAACCGGCTTTCAGACGACTACACATTCCAGACATTCATCATCGGCTCCAACAACCGCATGGCCCATGCCGCCGCTGTGGCCGTCGCTGATCAGCCCGGTGGCCATTACAACCCGCTCTTCATTTACAGCGGCGTCGGGCTTGGCAAGACTCACCTGATGCACGCCATCTGCCACAAGGCAAGGCAACGCGGCCGCCAGGCAGTCTACGTGTCCTGCGAATCGTTCACCAACGACCTGGTGAGCGCCATCCGCACCAACACACAAGATCAGTTCCGGGCCAAGTACCGCACCAGCGACCTGTTGCTGGTGGACGACATCCAGTTCCTGGCAGGCAAGCCAAGCACGCAGGAAGAGCTGTTCCACACCTTCAACACCCTCTACGAGTCTGGCAAGCAGATCGTGCTGGCCTGCGACCGTCCGCCAAAGGCAATGTCAACGCTGGAAAGCCGCCTGCGCTCGCGGTTTGAATGGGGCCTGATCACCGACATCCAGACACCTGACCTGGAGATGCGCATGGCGATCCTGCAAAGCAAAGCGGCCAGCCATCGCGCAGTGATCTCGAACGAAGTGCTGGAGCGTATCGCATTCCTGGTACCCACCAACATTCGCGAGTTGGAAGGCGCGCTGACCAAGGTGTTGGCCCACGCGAGCCTCACGCATATCGAGCTCACGCCGGAAGCGGTGGACCACATCTTGGTCGACATGGTACCGCCCCGAGCACTGGTCGAACCGGAGACCCTGATTGCCATGGTCGCCCGTGAGTTCAACATCCCGCTGGAACAAATCACCAGCCCCAGCCGCCGGCGCGAGATCGTCCAGGCGCGCCAGATCGCCATGTTCTTGCTGCGCAACGAGCTAGATGTCGCGTTCACGCAGATCGGTGCTCTCTTCGGCGGCCGCGATCACGCCACCGCCATGCACAGCGTCACCCGCGCCGAAGCGCTTCTGCAAACAGACGATGATATTCAGCGCAAGGTCGAGCGTCTCAAGACGCAAATGGGGGTTCCGCAGCTCGCCTACGAGCGCGTGCTGGTCAGACCGTAGATTTGCCCCACAACCCCAAAACTGTGGAAAACCCGCCTCATTTTGTGGAAAACATGCGCCGGGTGTGGAAAACCCGGCGCATTTGCGCGCCTGTCATCCATCGCCCGACAGCCAGATAGGGCGCGCCCGCGAGGTATCCACAACATCTAGGGGCGGGTGCGATTCGCACCGGAGAGAGTTTTCAACAACGGTGGCAGGCACGCGTCTGATCGGATGGCGTTTCAAACAATTTCTCGCAAGCACTGGCCAATCTGAATGACCGGCATGGGATCGTTTCCGATGCGCGTCATGACGTGTGGTATAATGCCCGCGGAGCACAAGCAGAGCCATGCAGATTCTCGCAGTTGACGTCGGCACCGGAACGCAGGACATTCTCCTGTTCGACAGCACGCGCACGCCGGAAAACTGTCTCAAGCTCGTGATGCCGTCCCCCACGATGTTGGTTGCCAGCGCAATCCGGCGGGCTACCGGAGCGGGCAACTCGCTGCTGCTGACCGGCGTGACCATGGGCGGCGGACCCAGCAGTTGGGCCACCGAGGACCATCACCGTGCTGGGTTGCCAATCTACGCGACGGCCGACGCCGCGCGCAGCTTCAACGATGACCTGGACGCGGTGCGGCGCGATCTCGGCATCGAGATCATCAGCGACGACGAGGCCGCGCGGCTGGCCAGCCAGGCGGATATCACCACCGTCGAACTGCGCGACTTCAGCTTTGCGGCCATCAGTCAAGCTTTCCATGCTTTCGGTCTTGACCTGCGCCCAGACGCGGTCATGGTGGCCGTCTTCGATCATGGCAACGCTCCACCCGATGTAAGTGACCGCCAGTTCCGCCTGGACTATCTGGCCGACCGGTTGCGCAGTGAGACCCGTCTCAGCACATTCGCATTTCCCGCCCATCAGACTCCCACAATCATGACCCGGCTGCAGGCTGTGGTGGATTCGGCCAGCGACGTGACTGCTCCGCTGCTGGTGATGGATACCGCACCGGCCGCAGTGCTGGGCGCGCTGTGCGATCCGGCCGTTGCGGCACAGCCGGACGCGATGATCGTCAACGTCGGCAACTTCCACTGCCTCGCGTTCCAGTATCGCCACGGCCAGTTCATGCGGCTGTTCGAGCACCACACCGGTCTGCTGACCGCTGCGGAACTCGAAATCTGGCTGAGGCAGCTTGCCAGCGGCGAGATCACGCATCAGGAAGTCTTCGCCGAGCACGGCCACGGCGCGCTGGTGCTCGATCGGACACCTGTCCTGCCGCAGTTTGTCGCCGTCACCGGTCCGCGACGCGCCATGTTGGCTGCGAGCACGCTGCCCACCTATTTCGCCGTACCCTACGGCGACCAGATGCTGGCCGGCTGCTGGGGCATGATCCGCGCCGCGGCTGACCACTTGCCTGACCAGCGCGACGAGATACTGGCAGCGTTGGCTGGCGACGAAGCCAAGCCACTGTGGTAGCCGGTTGGCACATTGCAGATCACGTACCGAACTGCGACATCCTCCCGATCCGCGGTTCTGATCCACCGATAACACCATTACCCCGGACGTCCCGATCTATGCAAGAACACGAGAAGACCGCACGCATTCGCCAGGCAATTCGCACGTTTCAGTATGGCCTGTGCGTCCTGACGTGTGGCGCAGATGAGCAGGCGCGTGCAGCGTCAGTCACCTGGGTAACCCAGGTGAGTATGCGACCGCGACGGGTTGCGGTCGCCATCCGGCGCGAAAGCCACATCTACGCGGCGCTGCGTGAGACCGGCATGTTCGCCCTGAACGTGGTCGGAGAGGGCGACAAAGGGCTGGCCAGCGCATTTTTCAGGTACGTCGAACCGACCGGCAACGCGTTCAGGGACTACCCTTTTGAAGTTGGCCAGTATAGCGGAGCGCCGCTGCTGCTGGATGCAGTTGCGTGGCTGGAGTGTCGGGTGGTGGAAGAAGCCAACGAAGGCGGCGACCACGGCCTGTTCATCGCCGATGTACTGGCCGGCGATGTGCGCCATCCGGATGTTCATTCGATGAATCTGGCCGCCACCGGCTGGTCATACGGTGGATAGAGCGAGGCAATACTATGTTGAGCAAGCTGGCAGGACCGTTTCAGGTCAAGGAATATTTTCACTGGATTTCCAACGCGTTGGATTTCGGCAGCGATCTTTTCGAGGATATGTCTTTTCTTCGTACCATGCAGCGAACGCTCCTGCCGCTGCCCTGGCGTGGCGAGTGGCAGCCGCCGCTGGAGAAATTGCTGCCGCCGAAACGCCCGTTCCGGGTCGAGTCGCTGGCCGGCAAGAAGATCGGCATCGTCGCGACCGGCGGCAGCGGCGCGATGATCTCGACGCTGGGCGTCATCCGTGCGTGCGAAGAGGCTGGTCTCGAGATCGCCGCCATCTCAGCATGTTCCGGTTCCGTGCTGTTTCTGGCGCCGATCGCAGCCGGCCTGTCGGCCGAGGAGACCATCGACTTCGTGTTCGACTGGCACAGCGAGGACTACATTGACCCGCGCTGGAGCGAGCTGCTCAAGATCCCGCTGCACCTTGGCAAAGGATTCACAGGCGTCCTGGACATGGAAATCATCGAGCGCCTCTACCACGAGCGGCTCGGTGGGGTGCTGCTGGGCGATCTGCCGATCCCCTTCTACGCCAACATCTGGGACGTGGATCACAACAACATTGTCCACATGGGCACGCGCTCGACGCCCGACATTCGCCTGGCGCGGCTGGTGCGTGCCGCGGTTTCATTGCCGATCTACGCGCGTCCGCTGGAAATGGACGGCACCCTGTACGGCGACGGCGGAGTCATCAACATCTTCCCCGCCGAGCCGCTGGTAGATCTGCATCCCGAGATCGACTTCTTCATCGGGATCAACTGCTTCTACCCGGAGAACTTCGAAGGGGAGGACCTGAGTGGATGGGATCGACTGACATTCAGCCCAATCCGTGTCAGCCCGCAGCCGCGGCATGGCCAGCATCTGGAGTTGGCACGCATGAATCTGAGGCTTATCGAAGATCGCTGTCTGATGCTGCATCCCGTCGCCTACCAGGACATCAAAGGGATCAAATTTTACGAGCAGTTCGCCGACCGCAGCCGCTGGCCAGAGTTTGTCATCCGCGGCTACTACAACGCGCGCCGCAATCTGGCGTTGATGGACCGGCAGAAGGTGAGCAAGACGACCCCATGACCTCCTCCTTTGACCCGGCCTTGGCGGTTGCCGCTCAGGAGATGAAGGGCCAGCTTGTGGCGTGGCGACGTGATCTGCACCGTCACCCGGAACTGGCGTTTCAGGAACATCGCACCGCGGGACTGGTGGCCGGCTCGCTGGCCCAGCTTGGCCTGGAAGTGCAGACGGGCGTCGGGCAGACCGGCGTGGTGGGCATTCTGGAAGGCGCGCGGCCCGGACCGACAGTGCTGCTGCGCTTTGACATGGACGCACTGCCGATCAACGAGGAAACCGGCCTGACGTACAAGTCGGAAGTTGCCGGCAAGATGCATGCCTGCGGGCACGATGCGCACACCGCCATCGGGTTGGGTGTTGCCACGTTGCTGGCCAGCCGGCAGGACGATTTGCCGGGGCGGGTCAAGTTTATGTTCCAGCCCGCGGAAGAAATCGCCGGCGGCGCGCGTGCGATGATCGCCGACGGCGTCCTGGAAACTCCCGTACCCGATGCTGCTTTCGGCCTGCACGTCTGGAGCATGACTGCGGTCGGGCAGGCAGTTGTCAAGGGCGGCCCGCTGTGGGCGTCGGCTGACAAGTTCGATGTCGAGATCACCGGGCGGGGCGCGCACGGGGCGCTGCCGCACCAGGGCGTGGATGCGATTGTGGTCGCAGCCCATGCGATTACCCAGTTGCAGACCGTGGTCAGTCGCAGCATCGATCCACTGGAGCCGGCCGTGCTGTCCATCGGCGAGATCAGCGGCGGCAGCGCGTTCAACGTGATCGCCGAACGGGTTATGTTCAGCGGCACGCTGCGCACCTTCGATCAGGCCGTGCGTGAACTGATCATCCAGCGAATGCACAAAGTCCTGGGCGGCGTCTGCGCGGCATTCGGCGCGAGCTACGCGCTGGACATCTCGTTCCACGCGCCGCCGCTGGTCAACGATCCAGACGCGGCCGAACACGTGCGACGGATTGCGGCAGAGATACTTGGCGCCGAGGCGGTGGCGGACGGACCGATGTTGACAGTCGCCGAGGATATGGCGGAGATACTGAATCGCGTGCCCGGTTGTTTCTTTGTGCTGGGCGCCATGCCTGACCGCAACGGACTGCCTGCCGAGCCACACCACAGCCCGCGCTTTGAAATCGATGAGCAGGTGATGCCGTTGGGTGTGGCGATTCTGGCTGGCGTGGCAGAGGAGTATTTGCGCCGCCGGAGATGGTGATGGATCTGGATTTCCTGGCGCATTTGCCTGCGCAGCGTGATCTGCTGGAGCGTGTGCTGGCCTGTTACACGGCAGATGAGCGCGTGTTGGGATTGATGCTGTATGGTTCGCTGGCGCAAGGTGAGGGCGATGAGTTTTCGGACATTGACCTCAACGTCGTAACGGACCCGCCCCATCACGCTGACCTGCTGGCTGAGGCGCCGGTGACCGCCGGCAGCTTTGGACGGTTACTGTACAATTTCCGCGGCGCCAGCGACGAACCAACCCAGTTCTACGCCTACTTTGACAACCACGTGAAGCTGGATCTGGATTTCATCCTGCCGGGCCAGCTAAATGTGTACATCGAACGGCGCAGCCACCGGGTGTTCAAGGACGTAACCGGCGAGCTGGGTCAAGCGGTTGAACAATCGGAGCGGCTGCCAGAGCGTTTCGTCCCTGATCCCGCAGATCTGGCAGCGTTGGATGCGATGTTCTGGATCCGCGGTACCGATGCTGCCACCAAAACTGCGCGCGGCGAGCTATGGCGTGCACATGCGGTTGTGGAGTACCTGCGTAAAGAGACGCTGGCCAGCCTGGCAGCTTGTCTCGACGGTCTGCGTCCGACCGGCTACCGCCGCATAGAGACGCGAGTGTCGCCTGAATGGTTGAGGGGCTGGGAGGCAACGGTCGCACAGCCAACGCGCGAAAGCCTGCTTGCCGCCCTGGCTGCGCTGATCGATTGCTATTCGCGGTTGCGCGATGCGCTGGCTGAGCAGATCGACACGTCGTTTGACCTTACCAGCGAAGACCTCCTGCGCCGCCGCCTGAGAGACTTGGGTGTACCGCTGGCGCTGCCAGCCTGAATGGACTCCTGCCATGGCTGACCTACCAACCGTACCCACAGAAGAAAACAAACAGATACTGATTGAACGACTGGGCGACGCGCGCAATGTGCTGTTGAGCGTTGTGCGCGACCTGTCTGCCGAGCGGCGACTGGTTCCAATTTTAGAGGAGGGCTGGTCGGCGCGCGACATCATTGGCCATATTGCCAGTTGGGAAGACCGGCTGCTTACCCTGGCGCAGATGTTGATCAACCGCGAGGAACAGAAGATCGAATGGCTCGACGGTCAGGCCGGTGTCGATGCATGGAATCGCAAGGAATATCTGCGCAAGCGCAACTGGACCTGGGAAGAGACGATCCGCAGCCTTGCGCTGATTCGCGAGGAGCTGCTGTGGAATATGGGCTGGGCGACACCGGAGGACCTTTTCACGCTGCACGCCGCCGCCGGTGCGACTGTTTCTGCTGCGGACATGATGGAAGAAGTCATCACACACGACATGGAACACACTGCGCAACTGCTGGCCTGGTTGGAGCAGCCATGAGCTACTTTGACCCGCCAGAAGAGCCGGTGGCCGCTCCGGTCACTCACATCGTGCCTGACCGCGAATTCACCGAGATGGAGCTTCGCCAGTACAACGGTGAGCGCGGCCGCCGGGCCTACATTGCCTACGACGGCGTCGTTTATGACGTGACCGATGCGCCCAACTGGCGCGGCGGTATGCACCGTGACTTGCACTACTCCGGTCTGGACCTGACTCGCTCGCTGCGCAAAGCGCCGCACAGCGAGTCCGTATTCCAGCGGGTGCCGCCTGTCGGACGGCTGATCAGTGACGATCGTTGAGCGACCTGCCTCACCCCGCGAAGGAGGAACGCCATGCTAATCACCAACGTTGAAGTGATCCCGGTTGAATTGACCCTCAGCGTGCCCTACCGCGTGCTCTATGAAGAAAAGGTCGAGCGGGCCTGCATCGTCTTCGTCAGGATCGACCTGCAAGACGGCCGCTCAGCCTGGGGCTGCGCCGCGTTCGATCCCGCGCTGACGGGCGAGACACGCGATAGCGTGACGCGCGCCTGCCGCCGTTGCGCCGAACGAGCCCGCGACCTGAACCCGTTGAACACTGAGTACGCGCTGGCTGAGCTGGCCAAATTGACGGCCGGCACGCCATCCGCGCAATGCGCGTTCGACATCGCCTTCCACGATCTGTTGGGGCTGGCAGCCGGCCTGCCGTTGCACCGGCTGATGGGCGGATACCGCTATCGCATTCGCACTTCCGTGGCCGTCGGTCTGGGAAACGTGGCTGAAACCGTCGAACTGGCACAGATGCGCGCGAAACAAGGGTTTCGCATCCTCAAGATCAAGGGCGGTCAGGACCCCGAAGAGGACGTGCGACGCGTGCGTGCTGTCTGCGACGCGCTGCCCGAACTGACGATCCGCCTGGATGCCGACCAGGGTTACAGCGTTCGTCAGGCGCTGGACGTGGCGCGCGCGCTGCGCGACAAAATCGAGATGCTCGAACAGCCGACACCGGCGCGCGACCTGGATGCCCTGCGCCAGGTGTCTGTGCTGAGCCGGGTGCCGATCCTGGCCAGCCAGAGCGTCCTGGGGCCAGAGTCGGCACTGGAGATCGTTTCGCAACGGGCAGCCGGTGGAATCAGCATCAAGCTGACAACCTGCGGCGGCCTGTTGCAAGCGCGCCAGATCGACGCCATTGCCCGCGCTGGCCGGCTGGCCACCATGGTTGGCTGTCTCAACGAACCGGCGCTGCTGATCGCGGCCGGGCTGGCTTTTGCCCTGAGCAGCGCCAATGTGCAGTATGGCGACCTCGACGGCCACTTCGATCTGGTGGATGACCCGACGACTGCCGGCTTCCGCTTCGAAGAGGGCTGGCTGATTGCCAGCGATGTGCCGGGCCTGGGCTGCCGCGTCGAACTATAGAATCCACGTTCACCTTGACTACGAACAACTCAATTCCTAATGATGGACCGGTCGTTGCTCTGGCTGGCGGAGTCGGCGGCGCGAAGCTGGCCTACGGGCTGTATCAACTTCTGGGCGACCGGCTCACGGTGGTCGTCAACACCGGCGACGATTTCGAGCACTGGGGGTTGACGATCTGTCCCGATCTGGACACGGTCACGTACAACCTGGCCGGGATCAACAAC
>ERZ795053.3507-NODE-3507-length-17784-cov-10.428451_pt1 | contig 17784 bp, 17 predicted proteins | sample MGYA00375137_ERZ795053 | MGnify/ENA primary metagenome ERZ795053 (study PRJEB30182, sample SAMN05720284) | activated sludge metagenome | isolation source: Anaerobic digester | place: Hong Kong | collected 2014-12-17 ...
GGTTGAAGTCCAGGGTAGTTTTGATTAATGTAGTCGGTTAATATTCCTTTTTCGTATGCTCTAGGGTCTTTAACTACTTTTAGTAGTTCTACTTCATATATAACCGATTCATACCCATAAATTTCTCCATTATTGAATGAGATTCCACTTTTACCATGAGCTAAAGTCGAGGGCATTATAAGAGTTGCTTTACCTCCTTCCTTCATATAGCCTAACCCTTCGAACAAACCAGCTGTCATTACAAGAGAATAACCTTCAACGGATTTATCGTCGTTTTCGTATTCTGTAAAAATTGGCTCATAGTGTGTAGAAGAACTATATTCATCGTATAGTATTGAGGTTGCTTTATCATTCGATGATAAAATTATGCCATCCAGATTCTTTTCTTTAAACGAATAAATTACGTAATCACCAACTTCAGGCGATAATCCCGTTCCTTCTTTATCGCAGATGTAGTAAAGTCCGCTTGATTTTAATGTACTGTCAGGAATATGATGAACCTCAATCCAAGCGTTAAGGCGAGCCATTTCATCTCCCCCATAATCTTTAAAACTTTTATCGCAAGCATAAAAAAGGGATAGTATTACTATTGTGGATAAAATGATGCGTTTCATTCTTAAGGCTTATTTAGTTTCTACTGTTTAACTGAATTTTGAAGATTTCAAATATACATTAAATAACTTTTCTTAAAGAGAGTTGCTTTATTAAATTATCATAAAGGTAGGTAGTATGAATAGTTTATTTAACGCTATCCAATCGCATAGTTAGCCTTATGGGTTGGTATGCAGAAATGTATTTGTTTCCATTGTTCCCAAAAGCAATAGGGGAGGACGCTATAAATTCCGCAGAGCCTCCAACAGACATGAGGGTAAAACCAATTTTGATGGCATCAATTACATTTTTATCAGAAAGTGCAATTTGCTCATTTGGTATGTTGGATTCCATTACCGAAGTTCCATCTATTTGGGAAATGTTATACCATCCGTAAACGGTGTCTGCAGTTGTAGGCCTTAATGCAGATGTATCAACTAAAAATTTGTAGTATAAGCCAGATTCGTGCTTGGAATATCCGGTATAATCGATTGCATTAAGAACTTGTTTCTCTGCTTCAATGCCGGGGCCGTTAAGGTAAGTAATTTCAATATAAAATGCTAAAGGCGACCAAACGGGTACATTTTCCATTTGTTCACCTTTGAAGCCTAGGTTGGAAGTAAACAGAATTGTTGACACTTGGTTTAACCTGCAAAGCAGAATTCCTTGGTCTAGTCCGTCTATTAAGGTTCCCTTTCCTGCAACAATTTCTATTGGCTGAAAGTTGTGTGTGCTAGTGCTTAATCCGGTTGCAATGGCCGTCGATTCTATGTTTGTATCGAACGTATCTATGGGAGAAACGATAGTATAACCTTTAAACCAAAATTTTACTGTATCACCGGCATTTACTTGATAGTTATAGCTGGATTTCACTATAGCATGATAGACACCGTTTGCTTTTTCGTACGACCATTTTTTTGCCGATATATAACTTTCAATTTTTTTTTCTTCTGCGTACTTTTTATCCTCTTCTAAAGAGTTGTCACACGATGAAAAAATGAATAGAAACAGAATTATACCAATAAAACTTACATTTTTCATTCTTGAATGCCTTTTTTTACTTCAACAATTTCCAACTCAAATATTACTGCAGTAAAGGCTGGAATAATACCGCTACTGTTTCCTTGTTTTCCAAATGCCAAGTACGAAGGAACTATAAGCATTGCTTTTTCTCCCTCCCGCATTTGCCCTATAGCCTCTTCAAGTCCGGGAATAACCTGCCATTTTTGCCCATAAACAAACTGAAAAGCTTCGTTCCGTTTACGTGTAGAATCGAATATTTTACCATTAAGAAATCTGCCTTCATAATGTATTGTTACCGTATCGCCAACTTCAACAGGCGTTCGGTTGGTTTTTATTTGAGGAATAATATAAAGACCTGATTCGGTGGGTTTAACGGCAATTTTTTCGCCTTCGAGGTATTGCTTAATAATTACCTTTTCGTAATCGCTGAAATCGTCAATCCACGAAAGGAATGCTTCCATATCTTTCTGAAACTCATCCTGTGTTTTTATTTCCAGCATTTTAATGTCAATTCTGATAAAATCGTTGGGTTTAATAAAATTGGGGAGATTGCTTTCCAATGTTTTTTCGAAAAACGGTTTGGCTTTTAAGTAAAATGTTCCGCTATCGCCTTGTGCAAGCATAAAGAAACACTCGTCAACAGAACCTTCATAATTTGGTTTTCCAAGTTGAAATTGTCGAACGCCCTGAAAAAATAGCGAATCCGTATTTGTCCGGTACGATATATTTACAGTGATATAATTTGTTGGTTGGGCTGGAGCTACGCCATCGCCAAGACTAACCAGCTTATAATGAATGCCCGATTTGTTAACCGAAAATCCCGGGTATAATTTGGAACGGTTCGAACATCCTGTTAATGTAAGTATTGCTGCTACAAGAATGTATGTAAACTTTTTCATCTGAAAATGTTTTTATATTTTTCCCCTCTTTGGTAAAGTTTGTCAGGTAATGCTTAAATGTAAAATGTTGAAAATTAAACGTTGAACTGTATTCATTCACATGTCATTAACACGTAAATATAGCCATTTATATAAATCATTTGTCGATTACACGGAATAATTCCAAATCGTAAACAATTATTGAGCGTGCAGGAATTCTTTTGGCATCGCCAATAAGTCCGTGAGCCAAATGAGGTGGCATAATGAATTTAGCCTTTTGTCCTTGTTTCATGTACAAAATTCCCTCTTCCAATCCGGATTCTACGCCACCTCTGCCAACTAAAAAGGTGCCGAGAGAGTCGGGGGTAGAGTGGTAGCATACGGTACCGTCGAGAAGCGAAACTTTAAAAGAGTATTCAACTATATAACCTTTTTTTACTTGAGGACCGTTGGCTTTCCCATATATGAGGTAAAATAATCCTGTTTTACTTTCGTGCATTCCTTCCAGTTTGTTTCTTTCTATGTAATTTAAGATTGCATCCCTGTCCTCGTTAACCAAGTACTTGTTTACACGTTGAAGCATTTTTCTTGCTTCTCCGGCGTTAGGTCTGCGATGATTATCGTTGGTTGCATTTCTGCACGAAAACATAAGTAGCGATAGGATGCCAACAAGGATTGCTTTATACATGCTGTTACAATTGAAGTTCGGATTGGTTTAGTTGTTCCGAGTACTGATTTAACATTTCTTCGAAATGAATAATGGTGCTTTCCATATTTTCAAAAGATTTTCCTCCGGCGGCATTCGTGTGCCCTCCACCGTTGTAGTACTTTTTCGAAAATTCGTTAACGGGAAAACTTCCTCGCGACCGTAACGAAACTTTAACGAATCCATCGTTCTCGGTGAAGAGTACCGAAAAAACAATTCCCTTAATTGATAGCGGATAGTTAACGAAACCTTCGGTATCGCCAACTTGGTATGCAAAGCGTTTCATTTCGTCCTTGGTAAGCCAAATGTATGCAGTTTTGTGCTCGGGCATAACCTTCATTTTTTCAACTAGACAGTAGCCGAGCATTTGCATACGTGAACTGGAAAAGTTATTGTAAACCAACGATTGTACTGTATCAACGACAACTCCTTTTTCAACCAATTCTCCGGCAATTTGAAATGTGCGTTTTCGGGAACAAGCATAGCTAAACGATCCCGTGTCGGTCATTATGCCTACATACAAGCATATTGCTGCATCTTTATTTACGGCTTGCTCTCCAAAAATGTGTGTTACAAACTCGTAAACAAGTTCGGCCGTAGAGCTTACTCGAGTTTCGGAAAAGTAATAGTCAAAAGGACTTTCGGGGTTGGGATGATGGTCAATTAAAATCTTTTTAGCGGGAGTCTTTTCCAAAACTTCTTCCATTTTCTCGGTTCTACTGTACCCGTTGAAATCAAGACAAAATACCAAATCGGCTTCGGCAAAGAGTTGCTTCACTACATCAGGTTTATGGGAGAACTTTATGATTTTATCGGCTCCCGGCATCCACTCTAAAAATGCGGGAAGTCCGTTAGACGATATAACTTCGCTGTTTATTCCTGCAAGTTTTAACGAATGCATTAATCCCAGAATAGAGCCGATAGCATCACCGTCGGGATTATGGTGTGTGGTAATTACAATTTTTTTTGCCGATAAAATCTCGGTTTTTACTTTACCGATAGTTCCTTTGCTAAATTCAATACCCATTTGTTTGTACAGTTCAATTTTATCACAAAGATAGGTTTTTGAAGTTCACGAATACAATTTTTTATTGGCTTCAATAAATATTAACAGTGACGTGTAGGGCTATGTTTTTAGCGTAAATAATTGAAATTTGCTTATGTGGAAATTTTCTTACCTTGGGAAGGTTAAATTTTGATATTTATATTGTTAGTAAGTTGAACTTAAAAGTAGAGGAGTATGAATACCCGTTATACATTTACCATGATTAAACCCGATTCTTTTGTAAACGATACGGTAAACGATATTTTGTTGGAGTTGCTAAAAGCCGGATTTAAAATTAGGGGAATAAAAATTACTACATTAACTAAAGAAAAAGCCGAGCAATTTTACGCCATACATAAGGGTAAGGAGTTTTTCGATAACTTAATTGCATTTATGACTTCAGGTCAGGTTATGCCCATGATTTTGGAGCATGATAATGCCGTTGAAGCATTAAGAAAGTTTATAGGAAAAACCGACCCGTCGCAAGCTGATGCGGGGACAATTCGAAGTAGATTCGGAACAACTACCACCCGAAATGCAATACATGCTGCCGACAGTAATGAAAATGCAAAAAGGGAGTGGAGTTTCTTTTTCTCGAAGGAGGAGGCTTTTAATCTTTTTTAAGACAAGATAGGTACTAGTACGCTGGTATAAGTAAATGGAATTTAAAGGAAAACTGCCGACATTGCTAAAAAAAACATAAAATGAGCGAACTTGAGCACAAATATTTTGATAGCCGAGAATCTTTTCGAAATTGGTTGGAGGAGAATCATGATAGTAGCGTAGGAATATGGATGATATTTTATAAAAAGTGTGTAGGTATTGAATGCGTGAAGTATGAAGATGCCCTGGAAGAAGCTCTCTGTTTTGGATGGATTGACAGTATCATAAAAAGCGTGGATAACAACCAATATTTAAGAAAATTTACACCGAGAACCAATATATCTAAATGGTCGGATTTAAATAAAAGGATAGTGCTTTCGTTGATAGAAAAAGGGAAAATGACTGAAGCAGGGCTAAGAAAAATCGACGTTTACCTGAAAACCGGAAAAGTGGATTGGAAAAATATAAATATTAGTAAAGAAAAGGGAACTGACATTCCTAATTATATCCTGAAAGAGTTTGCAGAAAATGAACCGGCACTGAAAAATTTCAATAATCTTGCTCCGACATATAAACGGCACTATATTCTTTGGATTACTAGCGCAAAAAGAGAAGAAACAATCCGAAAGCGATTGAAAGAAGCGGTAGAACTACTGAAAGAAAACAAAAAACTAGGGTTAAAATAAATTCAAGCACTGCAATTGAGGGAGAACGTAGTGAAGTAGATTTGTAACCATCTATTTAGGTGAATAGTAACGCAATTCGAAAATCTCTACCATATTGTGGATCTGTTATACCAATCTTATTTCTTTTACCAGTTCCGTATTATAGAACTGATTTATTTTGCTTACAAGCAGCTGTTTTTGCATGAGCAATTCCTGTCTAAGTGCAGCAGAATTCGTTTTAATGTATAGTACGCTGTTTTTTAAGCGCAGGTCATCGGTATTTTTTGCTATTTGAGGGCTGGTAATTTTATGCCAATCGTTTTTTAGGCTGGCCTCATTCATGGGCTCGCTCAACTTCATTTTTTCTACAAATGCTTTTATAGCCTCGCCCAGCGTTGTTATATTGTGATCTTTCATTTCTAATTATTTTGAAGTTAACAATTCTGCTTCGGAATTTTCCATTCTGAATAGTTTGTAACCGGTGTTAACTTTTTCGAGCACATTATCCAGGTGATTTTTATTGGTATCGGTAATAAAAATCTGTCCAAATCCGTCGTGTGCAACCATGTTTACCAACCGTTCCAATCTTCCTGTATCGAGTTTGTCGAAAATGTCGTCGAGTAAAAGGATTGGTTCTACTTCCGATATTTTCGAAAGAAAATCGAATTGTGCCAATTTTAGGGCGATAAGGTAAGTTTTTTGCTGTCCTTGCGAGCCTTCTCTTTTGATTGGGTATCCGTCGATTTGAAGAGTCATGTCATCGCGGTGAATGCCGGTTGAAGTGTATTCCAAAGCTCGGTCTTTTCCCAGTTTTTGTTTTAGAAGTTCGCTAAAATCGTTATCGTTAAGCTGTGATTTGTACTTTAGCGATACTTCCTCGTTCATTCCCGAAACCAACGAGTAGTATTCCTGAAAAATGGGTATTAACTCTTCTATAAACTTTTGTCGTTTTTCGTGTATGGAGTTGGCATATAAAACCAACTGCTCATCTATAGCCTCAAGTATGTCAGGGCTATAGATAGGTGAAGATTGATTTTTAAGTAGTTTATTTCGTTGGGAAAGAACCTGATTATACCGAACAACTTCGTTCAGGTACAATTTATCGAACTGCGAAATAACGCTATTCATATACTTTCGCCGTTCGTCGCCCGATTCGCCTATTAGCGAAGAATCTGCCGGAGAAATTAAAACTACTGGAATGTATCCGATATGGTCGGCCAGCCGTTCGTACGATTTCCCGTTTCGCTTAAAAACCTTGCCTTCGGATTGTTTATACCCGCAGTAAATTTGTGTTTCGGAATCGTTACGGGAGTATTCGCCTTGAAGTACAAAAAAGGTTTCGCCATGCTTTACAACTTGGTTATCTAGTGGATTCAATGCGCTTTTACACATCGATAAGTAGTAAATTGCATCGAGCAGGTTTGTTTTTCCTTGTCCGTTATTTCCAACGAAACAGTTGATTTTGGAATCGAATTCCAGTTCTAGTTGTGCAAACGACTTAAAATTTACTATACTGATGCGGTTAAGGTGCATTTTTATGTATTTAGCTAGCGTGTACAAAGGTAATTAAATGCAAAATGTTTACATAAAATTTCCTAATATTCGAAAAACGATTACTTTTGCGTCTGCTTTGAATATTAAAAATAAGAGTGACTTATGGCAAAAAATACCAAAAAAGATCAGCAAGATACCGTTGAATCGATTGACAATGCGTTAACAAAATCCGAGCAGTTTATTGAGCAAAACCAAAAAAGTTTAACAATTATTGTTGCGGCTATACTTGTTATTGTAGCCATTTACTTTGGTTATAAACGTTTCTACATTCAGCCAAGGGAAAAAGAGGCAAGAACTCAAATTTTCCAAGCAGAGTTTTCCTTCGAGAAGGATTCCTTTAAACTTGCTTTGTATGGAAACGAAAACGATTTAGGCTTTTTGGATATTGCCGACAAATACGGAATGACCAAAACTGGAAATCTTGCAAACTACTATGCCGGTGTTTGTTTCCGTCAACTTGGCGATTACGATAAGGCTATAGAGTATCTTAAAAAGTTTGATGCCGGCGATTTGTTGGTTACTCCGGTTGCGTATGGTGCCATTGGCGATTGTTATGTAGAACAGAACAAGTTGGACAAAGGCGTTGATTTTTACGTTAAAGCTGCCGAGTATTCCGATAACAATTTTACGTCGCCATTATTCTATAAGAAGGCTGCAGGCGTTTACGAAGAGTTGAAAGATTATTCCAAAGCCATGGAGTTATACGAAAAAATACAGAAGAATTATCCAAAGAGCAACGAAGCTCGCGATATGGATAAGTACATTGCTCGTGTTAAAACATTAATGGCAAACAGTTAGGTATATATTATATCGATATTTTGGGGTGTCGAGAAGTATTCGACACCCTATTTTTTTGAAGTTACTTAGAATTAGGCTAATTTTGATTTCTAAAAATTACTGTTATGGCATCAAATCTAAAAAACTTGTCGGAATACAATCCAAATGAAATTCCGTCGGCAGCAAAAATGATATTTGGAATAGTGGTATCGGATTGGCACGATACGGTAACGCATAAATTGCTCGAAGGAGCATACTCTACATTACTTAAGCATGGTGTTAAGGAAGAGAACATTATTGTTAAACATGTACCCGGGGCTTTCGAGTTAACACTTGGTGCTCAGTTTATGGGCGAGTATGCCGATTTAGACGGGGTTATTTGCTTGGGCTGTGTTATTCAGGGCGAAACTCGGCACTTCGATTTTATATGCCAGAGCGTTACTCACGGAATTACCGAGTTAAACCTTAGTTACAATATTCCGTTTATTTTTGGAGTGCTTACTACCGAAAATATTGAGCAGGCAAAGGAGAGAGCCGGCGGAAAACTTGGAAATAAGGGGGTAGAGGCTGCGGTTACTGCAATTAAAATGGCCGCGTTACAAAAAGAAATGGAGGAGTTGGAAGGCTAAAAAAATATATTTTGTAATTGCGAAAGCAAACTAAAAATCCGAAATAATTAGATATTATTTCGGATTTTGCTTTTAGGATTTTAATCGTACTATTTTTTTATGGAGCACATAATTATGTTGTAAATATGCTCTTTTCTTGCCATCAAAAACTTTTCCATATCGGAATCGGTAAGGGCCATGCGGTATTTTACTAAAGGTTTTATTGCAAATGGAAATAAAATAAGCGAAATCATACTGATAAATAGCTGTTCGGGGTCTGTAGGACGAATGTTACCGCTTTCGATTTCTGCTCTAACTTGTTTTGAAAACGCTTCGGTGTTGTAAAGTGTGCTTACGGCTTTTAAGCGGGGAGCTTGCTCTGCATTGCGGTGAATAATGGACAGAACAAATGGGACTAGCAAAGGATCTTCGCGCAGAATATCGACGTAGAAGTCGATAAAATTTTTGATTTTTACATCCAGCGTAACATCTGCATTAAGTATTTGCTTTAGTTTATGGCCTGTGTCCTTAATGGAATCTTCAAAAATTTGCTCCAGAAGATTTTCTTTACTTTGAAAGTAGTAGTTCATTAACGATAGGTTAACCTCTGCTTTTAGCGCAATCTCCCGAACACCAACTCTGTCAACTCCTTTGGCAATGAAGAGTTCGCGAGCAGTTTCCATAATTTTTTGCCTGGTTGCGTTGCCTTGTCTGGTATCCATTTTTGTTGAATTTTATTTCAAAAATATAAAATCAATTTAAATTAAACGAACGATTTAATTCGATAAGTATAAAATTACGCAAAGATTTATTTTATTTACAGGTAATATGTTTACGCAAGATGCTTTTTAAGCGTTTTTATGGAAGTTTTGCTATATTAAAGTTTATAGGTTTAAAACGGAAAGATACTAATGAGAAGAAAAATTAGCAATCCATTTGTGCGGCAATCTGGATACGATTGTTTTTGCTGCTCCCCTCAGAATCCCATAGGGTTAAAGTTGGAATTTTGGTACGATGACGAATTTGATACTGTGGAAACAGAGTGGAATCCTGGTACCCATTATCAAGGATATGTAGATGTTTTACACGGAGGCATTCAATCTACAATTATGGACGAGGTGGCCAGTTGGAGTGTATATATTTTTGAAGAAAGTTCCGGAGTAACCGGCAAAATGGAAATTCATTATAAAAAACCTGTTTTAATATCCAAGGGAAAAATTATTGTAAAAAGTAAAGTTTATAAGCGTGCACGCCGAATTGTAACGTTAAGCGTAGAACTGTTCGATGGAAGCGGTGTTTTATGCACCAAGGGGCTTATCGATTATTTTGTATTTCCTAAAGAAAAAGCCGAAAAGGATTTAGGTTATCCCGGGATAAAGGCTTTTTTGCCGTAAATATGTAAAAGAAAAGTTTCTAGCAGAATTTTATTTCTCATTTTTGGCAACTTGTGTTTTTTATTGATAACCAATTTAAATTTATAAAAATTTTGAAGGGCATAAAGTTTGGTGCAGCAAAATAGAATTGGCAGAAGTCTATTTATTATAAAAGTTAATTCTATGAAGTATAAGATAACAACTTTAATGCTGCTATCTACGGTATTTACGGCAAATGTTCAGGCTGGCGAACCGATAACAAGCGTTAAAGTATGCAATGCTTACCATATAGCCAATAGTGTTCCGATTATCGATGGAAAGTTAAACGATCCCATTTGGAATGATGGTGATTGGTGCGAAAACTTTATGCAGTACGAGCCTTATAACGGAAAGGAACCGACCCAAAAAACTGCCTTTAAAATAGCCTACGATAAAAGTTATTTGTATGCAGCATTTCGAATGTTCGATAGCGAGCCCGATAAAATTGTTGCGCGAGTTTCGCGCAGGGATAATCTGGATGGCGATTTAATAATGCTGGCAATCGATTCGTATTTCGATAAGCGTACGGCATTTGTTTTCGAAATTAATGCTGCTGGAGTAAAAGGCGATGTTGTTGTTACCGAGGATGGAGACGGAGAAGACAGTAACTGGGACCCAATTTGGTGGGCAAAGGCCAGCCGCGATAGTATTGGATGGTCTGCCGAAATGAAAATTCCGTTGAACCAACTGCGATTTGTTAATGCTTCCGATATAGTATGGGGAATTCAGGTTTCTCGTCAAATATACAGAAATCAGGAACAGGATATGTGGAAGCACATGCCTAAGGATGCTCCCGGTGTTGTTTGCATGTTTGGCGAGTTGCACGGGCTAAATGGATTGACGCCTAAAAAACAGGTAGAGATTGCTCCTTACGTGGTTACCAAAACCGAACGTTTCAGAAAGGAAGTTGGTAATCCTTTTGTAACAGGGAAAAGCAGCGATTTTAATATGGGACTCGATGCAAAAATCGGGTTAACCAATAATTTTACCTTGGATTTGACCGTAAATCCCGATTTTGGTCAGGTTGAGGCCGACCCTTCGGAGGTGAACCTTACGGCATTCGAAACTTACTTCGAGGAAAAACGTCCATTTTTTATCGAGGGTAACAATCTGTTAAGTTTTCCGCTGATGATGGGCGATGGCGATTTGGCGCTAAACAATTTGTTTTACAGCAGACGTATTGGTAAAGCCCCGTCGTTAGAACCAGATTTAAGTGATAACGAGTATTCCAAGCAGCCTACAAATACAACGATTTTAGGTGCGGCTAAGGTTACGGGCAGAACCGATGGCGGCTTTTCGCTTGGTGTTATAGAAAGTGTAACTTCCAATACGTATGCTAAAATAGATAGCCTCGGTACAAAGTATCATGAGTTAATAGAGCCGTTAACCAATTACACAATACTAAGTGCCAAAAAGGAATATAACGATGGGAATACCATATTTTCCAGTATGGTAACATCAACTAACAGGGAATTGCCCTATTATTTGGCAGGCGATTTCCATAAAAATGCCTTTTCGGGTGGAGTTGATGCGTTGCATTTCTGGGCAAATAAAAAGTATATGATTAATGGACGAATTTATGCCAGTAGGGTTGAGGGTACCAAAGAGGCTATTTTGCAAACGCAGGAATCGCCTGCTAGGTACTTTCAGCGTCCGGATAATAATTACGTAAAGTTGGATTCCAACAGGACTTCGCTTAATGGTTCGGGAGGACTCATTCAGGGAGGTAAAGTAAGCGATGGACACGTGCGATTTCTAGGAGTTTTGGCATGGCGCTCTCCTCAGTTGGAAATTAACGATGTTGGGTACATGCAAACAGCCGACGACATTTTTCAGGTTTTTTGGATGGGAATTCGATTTTGGGAGCCGTTTTCAATCTTTCGGTATGTTAACTTCAATATAAATCAGTGGACTGGATGGGATTTTGGTGGACAATCTACTTACAAGGGTGGAAACGTAAACTTTAACCTTCAATTTAAAAATTATTGGACGTTAAGTGCCGGAATAAACCGAGATGGTCAGAGTTTGAGTTCGTGGGAGTTGAGGGGTGGTCCAATGCTTAAAATACCCGGCTATTGGAGTTCGTGGTATAACCTGGGGTCGAATAGCCGAAAAAGTTTGATTGTTTATGTTGGTGGAAGTAGTCAAATATCGGATTACAGTTATATTCGTTACCAGTATGTTTACACCAGTTTGGAATACAAACCATCTAAGAATATTAAGATTACATTGGATCCCGCGTTTAGCTATCAAACTAAAAAATTAAGTTATGTAGATAATGTTGATTATGGAGATGTAACAAGGTATATAAGAGGCGAACTAAGCAGAAGAACATTTTTACTGTCGTTTCGCATCGATTACAGTGTAAATCCGGAGTTGTCGATACAGTACTATTGTCGTCCATACTTTACAACCGGGAAGTACACTAACTTTAAGTACATAACCAATTCTAAGGCAAACGATTATTATCAGCGATATTCGCAGTACAGCGATAATCAGGTTACGTACAATGCCGACGATGAAGTATATAATGTTGATGAGAATAACGATGGAACAACAGATTTTTCTTTCGATACACCGAACTTTAACTTTAGGGATTTACAATCGAATATGGTTGTGAGATGGGAGTTTCGACCCGGGTCAACGGTTTTCTTTGTTTGGACATTAGGAAAACAGGGTTTCGATCCGGAACATAGTAATTCACTAACAAACGACATTAATGATTTGTACTTTACCCATCCCCACAACATTTTCCTTGTTAAATTTTCCTACCGTTTTAGCTAGCAGCGGACAGTTTAAGTTTACATTATAGCCGTTTGGGAATATTCCAAGCGGTTTTTTATTCTTGAACAATCTTAATTGTTGTTATGTTTATTGTAAGTTAATTCTTACGAACTTGTGTAATTGAGAATTCAACTGTAACATTCATTAAGTTACATATTATGAAATGGATTGCAGTATTGATGATTACGACAGCTTTTCTTATTGGAAACGCCTGTAACGGTAATAAGTATGAACAAAAACAGTTAATGACAATGGATACAAAGTATGAAATCGCGATACTGGGGGCTGGTTGCTTTTGGTGCGTTGAGGCAATATATAGTCAGGTTAAGGGCGTTGTTAAAGTTGAGTCGGGATATTCGGGCGGCTATGTTACAAATCCAACATACAAAGAGGTGTGTACGGGAAATACGGGACACGCAGAAGTTGTTCAGGTTACTTTTGATCCCGATATAATTAGTTTTGCCGAGATTTTGGAAATCTACTTTAAAACGCATAATCCTACAATGTTGAATCGTCAAGGTGCCGACGTGGGAACACAATATCGTTCGGTAATATTTTATGGTTCGGAAAAACAAAAAGTTGTTGCTGAAGAAATTATTGAAAGGCTTAGTAAAGCGAAAATTTGGAACGACCCTATCGTTACGGCAGTAGAACCTTACAAGAATTTTTATAAGGCGGAGGATTACCATCAGGATTACTATGTGAATAACAAGAATCAGCCGTATTGTCGTATGGTTATTACTCCTAAACTCGAAAAGTTTAAAACGATTTTTAAGGAATACCTGAAAAAGTAGAATTCTAAATGTGGAGATCGAGTAATGTTTAAATTTTAAGTTATTCGGTAAGCAAGTGTTTGTTTATCAATTATTAGTAAGGTTGCAGTAATCTGCAGCCTTCTTTTTTATCAATAATTTTGCTATTTTTATACGCTAAAAGTAAAGTAGATGAAACTTAACATAGGTGTAATAGTTTGCGTTGCAATAGCATTTGTTTCGTGTAATCGGCCGGTACGGTACGACCTGATTATCGAAAATGCTTCTATCGTTGATTTCGATGCCGATTCTGTTATTCACAATAAAACAATCCTGATTAGTTCCGATACAATTGCGGGAATTGTAGATGCCGGAGAGCCTATTCGTACCCGTAAGGTCGTTGATGCCGATGGACGAATTGTTGTTCCCGGAAACATTGATAGCCACACCGTAGTACGAAACTTTTTGCATTCGAACGGCAGGGCTTTTCAGCATCATCCCAAAAACGTCACAACTTTCTACCGTAATATTATATCCCAAAACTTTTTACCTTTTGGAATTACTACCTTAGTTGACATGGAAACCGACAGTAGTTGGATACCGCAAATTAACATGCTAAAAAGTCATCCTAGGTTTTCCGATATTATAGCCGTGAAACAAGTTAACGAGAAGAATTTTAATACGTTGCTTAATAATACCGATTCTGTAGTTTCGAGCGAAAAGGTTAATTACTTCTACATAAGCGATTTTGATGTTGCTAAGTACGATTTAAACAGCGTTGATTTGAGTCCCAATAAGGTTTTGTTTGTAAGGCCAACGGCAAATTCTGTATTTAGTTGTAATTGTAAGTTAATAGAGGGAATTTCCTCGATAGTTCGGGGAGTTATGTATGCCTCCAATCAGGATGCTATGTTAAAGCGTCAAATTCAGAATGTGTATAGTTTGGCGCAAGATATTCCCGATGAACTTTATATTTTGGAAGCATTTAATTTTTTGGTTGAGAATAATCCTGAATTGCTCGATTCTATTGTAAATAAACTGGCAACCCAAAATGTTTCCGTTTCTACGGGTCTTTATACATTGAAAGAATTTGCTGAAAAGCCTAGTGTTCGTTACGATGGCTTGGTTTTAACCAAAGAGCTTAAGCAAAGGTTGAACTATGACTTTAGCCATTTGCTGAATTTTGTAGGTAAACTGTATAAAGCAGGGGTTACCCTTCGAGTAGGAAATAACAGTAATTATAATGGTATTGCATTTTCCGAAGAGCAAAAAATATTGGCAGATGCAGGAATTAGCGTGTTCGATGTTTTTAAAATATCATCCTTAAATTCTGCAAAGGCTTTAAAAATTGATAAAAAGGTTGGCAAAATAGTTAAAGGTTATATTGCCGATTTGTTGGTTTACGAAGCATCTCCGTTTGATAACACCTCTTCTTTTGGTCAAGTTCGAAGGATTATAAAGAATGGCAAGGTTGTAAAGTTGAAGGATTAAATTCAGCATATATCTTATTTTTTGCTGTTATGGTATTGTATCATGCAATCCATCGATTCATGTATATATGCGAATAATTTTAAAAAGTAAAGGAGAAAAATGAAAAACAACATGGACTTTATCTACCAACCAAGACATTTTAAGGAAATTAAACTATGGGAAAAGGCGACGAGGGAGGAGTGGTATGACCCGGCATGGCAGTTAAAAAATTCCATTCGGACAGTAGATCAACTAAAGCAGGTTATAAAGCTTAACGGCTATCAGGAGCAAGAAATTAGAAGGGTTGTAAGTACGCTGGAAAGCGAGGGTAAGGATCCATTGCGCATTACACCCTACTACGCTTCGTTGATGAGCGAGGATCCTTTTCAGCCTGATATTCCGCAGGACGAAAAGCCCGAAAATCGACTTGATCCTATTTTTTGGCAGAGCGTTCCTACTCCAGCCAATTTACTTTTTCCGAATACCGGATTAGAAGCGGCAATGAGTGAAGGTACCCGTAGTTATGGCGCTGCATATCAGCGTTATCCGAACAGAGTTGCCCTTTTTGTGGCGCAGAATACCAGTTGTGCGTCGTATTGTGTTCATTGTCAGCGGGCAAAGTCGCTCGATGCCACAACGGATGTAAATAAGCAGGAACTCGATAAGGGATTGTTCTATATATCGTGGAATAAGAACATCGATGAGGTCCTTGTTACTGGTGGCGATGCTCTTAGAGTGAGCAGGAATCGTTTACAGTATATTCTCGAAGAGTTAAGCAAAATTTCGCATTTAAGGGTTATTCGGATTGCTACGCGAGTTCCGGTTGTTATGCCCATGGGAATAACCGACGATATTCTGGAATTAATTAAAACATCGGCTAATAAATACTCTCAAGGTCCCGAAAAGTATGTTTACTTTATGACGCATGTTAATCATTATCACGAGATTACTTCCGATTTTGCACAGGCCATAAAGCGTATAAATAGTTTCGGATTTATGGTAAGAAACCAAACGGTTTTACTTAATCATGTGAATGATTATTTTAAGACGTTAGCCGAAACTTTTCGTCGGATGCTTTGGGTTGGCGTTCATCCGTACTACCTTTTACAATGCCATAAGGAGAAGGGGATTGTGCATTTTATTACGCCTGTCCAAGTAGGGCAAATTTACATGAAACATTTGCAGGGGTGGCTTTCGGGAATAGTCAGGCCAGTTTATGCAGCAAATGTAGAAGGCGGTGGTGGAAAGGTTTTGCTTATGCCATCGGGATTCGATAATCTTAACGTAAACACGGTTATTGACGATAGAATTTCGGAGAGTTTTGCCACAGTACATACTTGGGATGATAAAAATTTTTATAATTACGAAGCATTAGGCAGATCAACTCGTTCGGAGTATAACAGGGCTGTGGCTATAATGGATAAATTTACCGGACGACATGGCGTTTTTGTTCCCAAGGTGATAATTATGGGGAAAGATGGTGAATATATCGAAACCACCAATAGAACGAAGTTACCTAAGTTCGAAAAGCAAAGAAAAGCAACTTTACTCGGTTATGAAATTAACGGGGTAAGCAATATGCCAGTTACTAATCCTGCTAAAATTGCCAAAAAACTCGATGAACTTTATAAAGAGTCAAAGTACAATAAGTAGTTATAATTGTTTTTAATGAAAGCGCTTGAATTTTTTATTATTCAAGCGTTTTATATTTTTGGGGCATGATTTCAGGAGGGTACAAACACAATATCATTCGGCTTTACGCGCTAAAAATATCGCATTGGTTTATGCTTATAATGCCGATAGTGGTGCTTTTTTATCAGAAGAATGGATTAAGTATTCGTGAGGTTTTCATTCTGCAAAGTATTTATTCCGTAGCAATTGTAGCCCTTGAAATTCCTTCGGGTTATTTGGCTGATGCCATTGGCCGTAAAAAAACAATAATAATAGGGGCTGTACTTGGTTTCTTAGGATTTGCGACATATTCGGTAGGGGTTGGTTTTATAACTTTTATGATAGCCGAAATAATTCTGGGTATCGGACAAAGCATGATTTCGGGAGCAGATTCTGCATTGCTTTACGATACGCTTATCGAAGCCCAGCGACAAGATGAGTATCTTAAAATTGAAGGACGAATGATTTCGGCCGGTAATTTTTCCGAAGCGGTTGCCGGTGTGTTGGGAGGACTTTTGGCTGCAGTAAACATTCGATATCCCTATTACGGACAAACGTTGGTTGCCTTGGTTGCAATTCCTGCCGCTATTACATTAGTAGAACCTGCTGTAAGCGAGTCGAAGTTGGGAGTGGGGTGGAAGCAAATTTTGGGAGTGGTACACTATTCTCTAATTCAGAATAGGCGTTTACGTTGGAACATTATTTTTTCATCAGTGGTAGGGGCTTCAACGTTAACTATGGCATGGTTTGTTCAACCTTGGTTAATGAGAACGAACGTTCAGGTTGAAGCATTTGGAATAATTTGGACAGTGCTAAACCTTTTAGTAGGTATTTCGGCAATGCTTGCCTATAAGTTAGAGTTAAAAATGGGACGTTTTTTTACCATTGCTGTAACGTCGATTATGCTTGCCATAGGATTTTTTACCTCTGCTTACATTTACCATTTATGGGGATTATTAGTTTTTTCCATGTTCTATATTGCTCGCGGAATAGCGACTCCTGTTTTAAAAGATGGAATAAATCGTATTTCACCATCCCATATTCGAGCAACCATACTATCGGTTCGTAATTTTGTTATTCGAATTATCTTTTCAATTTGGGGCCCTTTTTATGGATGGATTAGCGAACAGTATAGTCTCGCGTGCGCATTGCTTTGGGCAGGTGCAATTTTTACCGTCCTTACTTTTATAGGCTTCTTTTTCCTTCGAAATGCGGAATTGCGTAGTTCCAATAATTAGGGTTTAG
>ERZ795053.3510-NODE-3510-length-17779-cov-3.969081_pt1 | contig 17779 bp, 11 predicted proteins | sample MGYA00375137_ERZ795053 | MGnify/ENA primary metagenome ERZ795053 (study PRJEB30182, sample SAMN05720284) | activated sludge metagenome | isolation source: Anaerobic digester | place: Hong Kong | collected 2014-12-17 ...
GCTGGGAATGGAACCTTGCCGGGAATGAAGAGTTGCGCGATCCGGGAATTTTTCCTCCCGAGGTGGAGCCATGCGGACTTTTCCAAGAATCCCTGGTGGACCGTGGCGCTTTCACGGGCGAAACAACACGATGAAGTGCTACCCCCGGATTCTCATCGGCTGGTGGAGCCTGGTCATTGTCCAGGCGGCAGCAGCGGCCAACCGTCCGAATGTCTTGCTCATCATAACCGATGACCAGGGTTACGGTGATTTCTCCCTGCACGGGAACCCTCATCTTCGGACCCCGCACATTGACCGGCTGGGGAAGGAAAGTGTCCGTTTTGACCGTTTCTTCGTCAATTCCTTCTGCGCTCCGACCCGGGCCTCCCTGCTGACAGGCCGGTGGTCCCTCCGGACCGGCTGCCATGGAGTGACCCACAATCGTGAGGCCATGCGACCGGAGGAAGTCACGGTGGCGGAGGCGCTCCGCGGGGCCGGGTACCGCACCGCCTGCATTGGGAAATGGCACAATGGTGAGCAGTTTCCCTACACCCCACCGGGTCAGGGATTCGATGAATTCTTTGGCTTTCACAATGGCCACACCAATCTGTATTTCGATCCCACGCTGCTGCGGGGCACGACGCCGGAAAAAACCCGCGGCTACATCTCCGATGTGTTGACTGACGAGGCCATGCGCTTTATTGGCACGGCGCGACCGGATCCATTTTTCTGTTATCTCGCCTACAACGCCCCGCATTCCCCTTATCAGGTTCCTGACCAGTATTTCGACCGGTTCAAGGCTCTTGGAATGGATGACACCCTGGCGGCATTTTACGGCATGTGTGAGAACCTGGATGACAATGTGGGCCGTCTCCTCGGCAGGCTTGACGAGCTCGGCCTCGCGAAGGACACCCTGGTGCTATTTCTCACCGACAACGGCGGCACCGCCGGGGTGAAAACCTACAATGCCGGAATGCGGGGCGGCAAGACGAGCGTCCATGAGGGAGGCACCCGCGTGCCCCTCTTCCTGCGCTGGGGCGCGGCGGGCTGGAAGCCGCACCTCGTCAAAAGCATCGTCTCACACATTGATCTCTATCCTACCCTGTTGGATCTCTGCCGGGTCCCGGCACCACCGGGTCCGCCGGTGGACGGGGTTAGCCTGGCGCCGCTTCTTGCGGGGGATGAATCCACGTGGCCGGAACGGGTGCTGTTCACCCACAATCCGATTGATGAGACCAATCGCTATCCCGGTGCCGTCCGCACGCCGCGTTATCGTCTGGTCCGCGAAATCAAAGGACCTTCCGGAGGTTCCAGCGCACGTAATGGAGACATTTCGGCAACCGCCTGGCAGCTCTACGACATGGGGGCTGATCCCGGGGAGAAAATCGACCTGGCCATGGCCCAGCCCTCCTTGGTGGCGGAATTGAGCGCGCGCTACGAAGCCTGGTATGCGGACATCTCCCGCGAAGGGCTGACAAGGTTCCCCCTTCCGGTGGGCCTTGCTGAGGAGAACCCCGTGGAGTTGCATGCTCCCCAGGCATTTTACACCGGTCCGATGCACTTCGCCTCCGGTCCCGGCTTTGCCAATGACTGGCTCACCGACTGGTCCGGCAAGGGAGGCCGGATCTGGTTTGAACTCGATGCCGTCGCCGGCCTCTATGAGGTGGAGGTGGATTATGCGTGCGAGCCCGTCGACGCCGGATCCCGGCTCCGGATCTCGGCGGGCACTTCCCTGCTGGAAATCACCGTGCCCGCCGCCCCGGCGAAGGAGGTTCCTTTGCCTCATCGGGATGAGAAAGGGAAGGAGCGTTACCGGAACCGCACCTGGGCCACGCTCAAAGCGGGCATGCTGGAACTACCGCAGGGGGCGGTCCAACTGAGCCTGGATGCCGTCGCCGTGTCCGGGAGGAATGTGTTGGATTTCAAGCAACTCCGTTTGCGCCGGGTGCCCTGATCCGGACTTCCGGTTCAGGGTTTGCCGAGTTGGTCGTGCAATGCGTGCACTTTTTTCACGATGCGGTCTTCCACATCCTCCGTCCATCCGGCCGCCGCTTCGTAGCCCCCTTCCTTCCAGACCCGCTGGCTGGGGATGTAGCCGGTGTAATCATTGGAATATCCCGCGACCCAGACCGCTGCCGGGCCGGCGAGTTCTTTCTTGAGCCGGAGCGAGTAATCGACCACCACTTCGCTGCCGAGTGCGACAAGTGTCACATCCCCGCCGAGTTGAATGATCTGGACCGGGTAGGAATGCGAGGGGCGGTCCGGTTTGGCATAGGTCAATTCGACTTCGTCATAGGCCGTGCGGATGGGACCGGTAACGCCGCGGGGATTGGCCGTGAGCGCCATTTCCACCGCGTTGGCGAGGGAACGTCCATGCTGTTGGGCCAGCTCGAGATCGGTGACCCCGGGAACCACGCCGGAACGCCGGGGGTAGGGATTCTGATCTCCGCTGCAACCGTTGAGAAATTGGGCGGTGAATCCCGGACGGTTTGCCTGGAGATACTCCTGAGCATAGCCGGCATAGTCGCCGCACCAGTTGTAAAAGCCCAGACAGGTGTTGTGGCAGGCATAACCGAAGAGCACGCTTTTGAGAGTTCCGTCTTCCGCCTCGACCCGCAGGGCGGGCACCTCATGATCCACGGGGCCGTCTGGATTGGGGGCTTTGTTGGCGTTGGGATCCTCCGGTGCGAGGCTATAGTTGCGACGGCGGTTCATCGCGAAGCCACAACGGGCGTGGCCCCAGGTCAGTCGAGCCGGTTCGAGATGGCCGAGGGCTTCTCCGATCAGGTGGACCAGTTTGTCCTGCAACGCCTGGGTGTATTCATGGCTGTCCCGGATTTTGGGGTTCTCCAAGTCCTTCTCCGTGACCGGACTGCTCCGCAGTTGCGGGCCGCTGTGGGTGTGGGAGGCATTGAGCAGGAGATTCGCCGGAGGCAGGCCGTGCGCTTTCTCCGTCCGCTCCGCCACGTTCCGACGCACCGATGGCGGCACGCCGATGAGATCCATGGTCACGATGACAACGCGGTTTCCCAGCGTGTCTTCCAGGGCCAGGGCCTTGGCGTAGAGATCCTGCACCTTTCCCTCGGCGGGTTTGGTCCGGCCGGCGTAGCCCGCCATCCAGAGGAATTTGTCGGGGGTCACCACCACACTGGCCTGACCGGCTTTCCATGCGGCGGGAACGTGCGGGGCGAGGGGCTTCAGCGGCCCCGCTGGCGGCTCGGGGGTGGCGCCCGGGGGAGGCGTGGTGGAAGCACCCAAGAGCAGGGCTCCGAGTCCGGCGGAAAGAGCCAGGAACAGCGGCAGCCGCAGGGAGAGGATTCGGGGACGGATTGTCATGAGGGGCATCGTGACGGAATGGTCCCGGTTTGACCATTGGCGCGAAGAGGCCCCTGAAACGCAACCATAGGAATGAACGCCGGACGGCTGCCGGATGTCCAATGAAGCAACAATGGCGACCAGATTGGCTCTGCCGTCGTAGTATCCATAAAACATCCATAGATAACTCCTCCATCGATACATGAATCCCAACAAAATGACCGTGAAACTTCAGGAAGCCCTGCAGACCGCCCAGTCGAATGCGGCCTCCTATCCCCACACCGAACTCAACAGCACGCACGTGCTACTGGCCCTGCTTGGACAAAGCGATGGGCTGGCCCGGCCCCTCTTGGCCCGGGTCGGCGTCAAACCCGAAACCATCGAGGCTGCGGCCAAGGCTTGGCTGGACCGCCAGCCAAAAGTTCAGGGCGGCAATGCCGCAGCCTATGTCTCGAATGATCTCCGGGATGCGTTGGCCGCGGCTGACAAGACCCGCGACCAGATGAAGGATGACTTCACCAGCGTGGAGCATTTCCTCCTTGGTCTGCTCCAAGTGGGGCGGGGCGAGGCCGCGAAAATCCTCACCGAGGCCGGAGTCACCGTCAAAAGTCTCACCGAAGCGGTCGCCTCCGTGCGGGGTTCCCAGCGGGTCGCGGACCAAGATCCGGAGGGGAAATACCAGACACTGGAAAAATACGGGACCGACCTCACTGAGCGAGCCCGACAGGGCAAAATCGATCCTGTGATCGGCCGTGATGAGGAAATCCGCCGGGTCATGCAGGTCCTGAGCCGACGCAGCAAGAACAATCCCGTGCTCATCGGAGAGCCCGGTGTCGGCAAAACCGCCATCGTCGAAGGCTTGGCACGCCGCATTGTCGCCGGGGACGTGCCGGAGTCGATCAAAAACAAGCGCGTCATCGTGATGGATCTCGGCGGCATGCTGGCCGGGGCCAAGTACCGCGGTGAATTTGAGGAGCGTCTCAAGGCCTTCCTCAATGAAGTCACCGCGAGCGAGGGACGCATCATTCTTTTTATCGACGAACTGCACACGATCGTCGGGGCCGGCAAGAGTGAAGGCGCGGTCGATGCCTCGAATCTCCTCAAACCGCAATTGGCGCGGGGCGAACTGCACACCATCGGGGCGACCACGATGGATGAATACCGGCAATACATTGAGAAGGACGCTGCTTTGGAGCGCCGGTTCCAACCCGTCATGGTGGATGAACCGAGCGTGGAGGACACGATCGCGATTCTCCGTGGACTCAAGGAACGCTACGAAGTGCATCATGGCGTGCGCATTCTCGACAGCGCCCTCGTCGCCGCAGCCGCGCTTTCGAACCGCTACATCACCGACCGCTTTCTCCCTGACAAAGCGGTCGACCTGATGGACGAAGCCGCCAGCCGGCTCAAGATGGAGTTGGACTCCATGCCGACCGAGATCGATGTCATCGAGCGGGAACTGATGCAGCTGGAAATGGAGCGCCAGGTTCTGAAAAAGGAGACCGACCCCGCCTCCCGGGAGCGACTTGCCAAGCTTGAGCGGGAAATCGCGGAGTTGCAGGAGAAATCCGGCGCCCTGAAAACGCAGTGGCAGAATGAAAAGGTCCTCGTGGACCAGAGCCGGTCCCTCAAGGCGGAGATCGAAAGCCTGCGCACCGAGCAGGAGCAGGCACAGCGGCAGGGGAATTTCGGCCGCGCCGGCGAAATCCAGTACGGGTTGATTCCGGCCAAAGAGAAACTGCTCGCGGAACTGGTCGGTGCCGAAGGCAAGGGCAACGCTCTGCTGCGTGAGGAGGTGACCGATGAGGACATCGCCAAGATCATCGCTTCCTGGACCGGCATTCCCGTGTCGCGTCTCCAGGAAGGGGAGCGGGCCAAACTGGTGCACATGGAAGAGCGCCTCCACGAACGGGTCATCGGCCAGGAGGAAGCCATCACCGCCGTGGCCAATGCCGTGCGGCGCGCCCGGGCCGGTCTGCAGGACGAAAACCGTCCGATCGGTTCCTTTCTCTTCCTCGGGCCCACCGGAGTGGGCAAAACGGAGCTGAGCAAGGCATTGGCGGAGTTTCTCTTCGATGACGAAAGTGCCATGACCCGCATTGACATGTCCGAGTACGGGGAGAAACACTCCGTCGCCCGGCTCATCGGAGCGCCTCCCGGCTATGTCGGCTACGAAGAGGGCGGGCAACTCAGCGAGACCGTGCGTCGCCGTCCCTACAGCGTGGTCCTCTTCGACGAAGTGGAGAAGGCCCACCCCGAGGTCTTCAACGTCCTCCTCCAGGTGCTCGACGACGGCCGCATCACGGATGGTCAGGGACGAACCGTGGACTTTAAGAACACGGTGTTGATCATGACGAGCAACATCGGATCGCAGTACATCCTTGACGTGGACAATCCCGAACAGCGGGAGGCGCGGGTCATGGAAGCCCTGCGAGGGCATTTCCGGCCCGAGTTTCTCAATCGGATCGACGAGACCATCATCTTCGACCGACTCACGGCAACCGATCTGGAGCGCATCGTGAAGATCCAGATCGAGCGGGTCATCACCAGACTGGCCAAACAAAATATCACCCTCGAGGTCACGCCGGAAGCTGTCCGGCTCATCGGCGACCAGGGGTATGACCCGGTCTATGGTGCCCGTCCGTTGAAGCGCGCGATCCAGCGCAGCCTGCTCGATCCGCTCAGCTTGGAATTGCTCGAAGGCCATTTCGCGGAGGGAGCCACGGTCGAAGTCAGGGTCGAGAACGGCCAGTTGGTCTTTGTCAAAACCTAAGGTCCGGCCGGTTGGATGGCCTGCGTCTCTCTTCCGGTTGATCGGGGGAGAGGCGAAGGTGTCCCTCTTGTCGGCGGGTGGAGATATTCCGTTGGCGTTTCTTCCCGGCATGCGGTTGGGTCATCACCATGGCTGCCTCCCCTGTCTCCATTTTCGATTCACTCGACGTTAATTTTAGTCAGGAGACGGTATCGGAGATCTGCCGAATGGCCGGAGGCACCGTCCGCATTGAACGCATCGTCTCACTCGGGCAGTGCTCTCCTCCGGATTTCTGGTATGACCAAACGGAGGACGAATGGGTCGTCCTTCTCACCGGGCAGGCCCGTTTGAGCGTGTGGGAGGATCAGGGACGGGCCAAAGAAGTGGCATTGGGGCCCGGAGGCCAGGTCTACCTCCCGGCCCATTGTCGCCATCGCGTGGAATGGACCACCCCCGACGAACCCACGGTCTGGCTCGCGGTGTTTGCCGCCGTGCCGTCGGAAATGGGTGGAAACCAAACCGGCGTGCACCGCATCGGGCCGCTCACTGACTGATCCCGCTCTGGTCTGTTGGTTTGGGGAGAAACTTGACGATGGCGAAGAGCAGGACGCCGACCATGACAGCGAGCGCGGCCCAGAACCAGGGACCTGCCGAACCGGTTGCCGCCCCTCCCCAGAGTCGGGCATTCAATCGTTCGCCGGTTCCGGTCTGGGCCGTTGTCCGCCGGGCCTGGAGAAGTTGAGGGGCCAGGAGGGCCAGATCATAGCGCGGAGCGGCGGCCGTCGGATTGGCATAGTAAAGCTGCCAGTCCGTGGCTTTCTCCGGGGTGGTTTGGAATAGCAACCGCCGCGTGGGGTACTGGATTTCGAAATCGCTCAAGGGCAGCGCCGGATTGTCACCATTGTCCATTTCAAGGAAGCATTCCCGGCCACTCAATCGGGCATCCAGCCGCAGCGTCAAGCGGGCCGCAGGATGGTCCGGCTGACGAATCCACCTCGCCCTCCCCAGGTCACGCCGACTTGTTCCGCGGGGTTCCTGCCGCATTTCGTAGAGCACGACGGAGCGGTCAAACAGAGGTGCGGTGGTTTGGCAGCGGAGGCCGCAAAGAGGCAGTCCCTCAAAGGGCAGGCTGATCCGCCACGTCTGGAGGGCGGGGTTTTTTCCGGGAGGAAGGATTTCCGTGACCGGTTCGAGGCTTGCCAAACGAGGCGTCTGGTCGATCAGGGAGGGATATTGCTGTCCCTCCCGGACGATGCGCAGATCAGTCAATCCCTCGTTGCTGCCCGCCATGATTTCCGCATCGAGGGGTACTTCGATGGTGAGGACCGGGGGCGGATTTGCCGGAGGTTCCCAGGTGACCGATTTGCGCGCTCCCCAAGGGCTGAGGTCGAGAGGCAGGCCCGCGGCGGAGAGATCCTCGTCCGGTGCCGCCCCGGATTGCGCGCGCGGCAGGAGAGGGCTCGAAGCGACGGTGACGGTTACCGGCTGAAGGCGATGCTGCAATGATTGCAGGTCATAGTGCGGTGGGGTGGCGGCAGCATTTCCAGAGAGCAACTGACAGGTGCCGGGTTGGGGCATCTGGATCACCAGATGGGGACGCCATCCGCTCACTTCAAGGGTCAGATTCTCCAACGGGGGACTGTCGCCGTTTCCAATGACCAGCGTCAGTTCGCGGGGTTCGATCCGGGTGTCTCGCACCACCTCGAGGCTGGCCCCGATGAGTCCCTCCGCGCCGGGGACTCGGGAGAGCCGGGCCTGATGCAGTGTGCGTTCCACGAGGGCGCCATTCACAAATTCCCTCGCCACGAGGCGGATGGGGCGCTCGAAGAGCGGGGTCGCAGTGCCCAGAGCCAATCTCCGCACCGCCATCGAGGCCGCCGGCAGCCGGAAGCTGATCCTCGTCTCATCGCCCGACTCCTCTCGGATGGGTTCCAGGGGGAAGGTCTCATCCTTCGGGGGAGGGCTTTCTCGGGTTTGTTCCACGATAACTGCCGTGACCGGGACGGGAGGGGTTCCCAATTCCTCCACGCGCACTCGCCAGAGGGTCCACGCCGCCGGAACCTGATCGTTCCGGAGGGTCAGTTGGGCCGCTCCGCTGGTGGAGCGGTACACCGGGACCCGGGTGACCCAGGTATTCCAGGTCGTTCCATCCCCACTACCCTCCACCGTGGCTGCTTTGAAGAAGGCCTTCTCGGGAACATCCAATGTCATGGTGATGACACGACCCTGCGAGGCATTCACGGAAAAGGAAACCACGGTGGCACCGTCGGTGATCTCCACCGTGGGGATCAGCCTGGTGCGCGGGGGCGGGGTCTGCCGTGGCATCTCTTCCAATGCGTAGGGCATCTCGGCACCGGACGGATCAAGCAGCCGGAGATCCGCGAGATCCTGTCTGGCCTGGTCGACGGTGGCGGCTGGGATTGCAAATCGCAGTATCCCGCTTTGGGGGAGGGCCAGACTCTGGGTGTGGCTCCAGGCGGACCAATCGGGGACCTCTTGGGCTGGGAGAGGTGACCAGGTCAATCCAAGGAAGAGCCACGCGAAAATGGGTGCTGTTTTCATGTCGGGCGCAATAGGGGTTTCAATCGTGATCCTCTCCGGGGTTCCTATCCTCCGGAGCGGCAGCAAAGACGCGCTGGTAGACAAACGAAACGGCGATGAGAACCAGTGCGAGACCGATGAACGAGCCGATGCGGTAGAGGCCCCCCAGGGACCACAGATCATGGAGGAAGATCTTCGCTATGGTCACACAGAGCAGGCCGAGTCCCGCATAGCGGGCGGCGGACAGGCGCCAGCGGAAGCCCGCCGCGAGGATGGCGGAGGCGTAGAGCGCCCAGACAATGGAATAGGTCATGTCGCGTCCCAGAGCAGCACTGAAGTCGAATTCGATCATCCGGCCGGGACTGAAGGCATGGGTGACCAGCAGGTTGAGGAGGAGGAATCCCAGCATCACCGCCAGACCAGACAGCCACCCTCTCAGGCTGACGCCGCGCAGCAGATGGTGCGGCGGCCGCGCGAACCAGGCGCCAGTGGCGAAGGCGGCAATTGCCAGGCCATAAGTGTAAAGGATCCAGTTGAAGAGGATGTTCGGCGAGCGTTCATGGTAGATGAGCACTTTGGGATTGACCGACAACCGAAGGAACGCCACCACAAAGAGCGCCGCCGCCACCCAGCGCAGACCTGGATGCCCAAGTCGGCGGTAGAGCCATAGCAGGGCCGCACCCTCCATGGCCCAGGCCAGCGTGATCCATTCCCGGTTGAACTGGATGGGAAACACGAGGGTGATGAAGAGCAGCGCGGCCCCGCCAAAAAAGGAGAGGTGATGCCGGCGGGCGGCCGCATCCAGTTCGGGCAGCCGCACCAGGGCCAGCACCGCCAAGAACGCAGGCAGGGCATGGACCAGAGGAACCAGTCCCATCATGTTGTTCGGCCAGGCCCTCGCCACCAGGGAGTGGATGAGGAGGAAATGCAACGGCAGTGAGCAGGCCGCCGCCGCCCACGGGAATCTGCGCGGCCCCAGGGTGGCGGAAAAGAGGAATGGAAACACGGTGAACAACAGTCCAAAGCCGGCATACCAGAGCAACGGACCGGTAGCGTGCGCCGGGTCGAAGGACTGCGAATGCCAGAGTCCTTCCCCCACGAACACTGCACCGAGGGTCACCGGAGCCAGTGCCGGAATCCAGCCCCGTGAAACCACTCCGAGCATGAGGAGGGACAGCACCAACAGCACGCCAAAAAACGGTGCAGGATTGGCCATCGGCAGCTTCACGATCACGATGTAGACGAGGAAAAAGGGAAACCCCGCCGAGATCACCGGGAGCAGACTGCGGGGATCGGTCAACTCGGCGATCCAACCCTTCGGGGAAGTCTCTGTCGCCGGAACTGATTCCCTCAATTTGGCCAGTATTTTGGGAGCCAACCAGACACTGACGCCAAAGAACAGGACCCCAAAGCCGGCGCTCATAAGCCAAAACTCAAAGAGGGAAAGCGAGGCCGCCGGGACCGACAACAGCCAGACTGCCCCAACCAGCAGAGCGGCGGCAATCGAGCCGCAGACCGCCAGGGTGGAGCCGGAAAAGACTGCGGCGGCGAGTGAAACCAGAGCGATCAGACCGACCGTGAGCCAGAGCAGGAGCGGGGCTTCCGTGGCCTGACCGAGAGGGACCAACAAAGCCGCCAAAGCCAGCGTCGGAGCCAGATGGGTCAGAGGGCCGGGTTGGTTGGTGCCGTGGCGACGTTCAAAGGCGATGTGGTAGGCGGTGTGTCCGGCTGCGGCAATCACCGCCGCGAGCAGCGCCCAGCCCAGATCCACCTCTCGCAGAGTGGAGCCCATCCAAACCGCGAGAAGCAGCACGATGGCGCCGGAAAAGACCACCGGAGCGAGTCGCCAGACCCGGCCGAGGAACCAGGTGGATGCCAGCAGGATGACATCTGTCGCGAAAACGTAGCCCAAAAACACCGGCGCGGAGGCGGCCAGATTTGTTTTGGCGGCGATGGAGATCAGTCCGAAAAGATAAGCCAACGCCACCGAGCCCAGTGCGGCCAAGAAGGTCCAATGCCGTTTGGTGCCGGTTCGCTCCAGACTGCCGTGACGTTCCAAGATCCAGAGCGCGGTATTGAAGAGCGCGGCGAAAAGGAAAAAGATGAGGTATCCATGCCAGACCGGATGTTTCAGACCGAACTTGACGAGCCATCCCAGTTGCATCAGCAACGTCCCGCCCCAGCCGAGGGCCAGCAAATGAGGCCAGTCCGGGCGGCGCAGCACCACGGCCACGATTCCAGCATTGAGCACGCCAAGATAGAGAAACAAGGCCAGGGTGCTGTCCTGCCCGGTTGAAACGAGGATCGGGGTGATGAATCCCGCGACCAGCCCAAGGACCGCCACGGTCTGGGAACGGAACCGGACCGAGATGAGGAAAGCTGCTGCGGTGATCAGCACCAGCAGGAGGAAGGCGGGCACCTGTCCGATGAAGTCATAGAGGGCGTGAGCCGTCCAAGTCGTGGCGCCACAAATGAGCAATCCGGCTGAGATCAGCGCGTGCACGCCGACTTCGTAGCGTGGGCGGGGCAGCCGCATGCCCGCGATCAGGGCCACGGTGCCGGTGAGATAGCCCAGCGCCACTCGCACCTCACGGCTGATGAGTCCATTTTTGAAGGAATATTGCACGAAGAGTGCGATCGCGAAAAACAGCGCAATACCGCCGATCCAGGCGAAGAGCTGCTTTCCCAGGAAGGTTTCCAGATCGCGGGGCGCACGGACGGCCCGGGGACGCGGGGGCGTGGGGGCGGCACTCTGCCGGGCCATGCCGTGCAGGGCGATCCCAGAGGGTTCCGGTTCCCTTTTCCCTTCGGCAGGTGGAGCAGAGGAATGCTCCGACTGGGGGTGAGCCGTCGGGAGAGGGGGCGGGGAGGCGCCCGGCTTTCGGGCCTCCTCCGCGGCAGGGGGCTTCCCCGCGGATTCCTGGGAAGCTGGTAGGGGGGCTGGTTCCGTATCGGTGCTTGGCTGCAGTTGTGATTTGAGACGTCCCAGTTCCCTCGTGAGCCGTTCCAGCTGGCGACACTGTTCTGATGTGCGCGTGAACGCGACCAGGCTCAGGATGGTCGGACCAAGAACTAAGATCAGGGCTAAAAGAATGGCCAGTGGTTCCATGATGTGTTTGGAGAGAACCCTCCCGACATGCTCCTAGTCTTTCTGGCAACGCGGCTGCGGTGGGTGGCTGCCAGATTCGGGCACAGGTTGGTTGGATTTGGTTCATCCTATCTTGGTCCCATTTTGAGATCGACAAAATTGAAGATAAATTGTCCACTATTGGTTTTATCAATGAAACTGGGGTCTCCGGCTTTTCCATGAATGTTCATCACCTGGAGTTGTTCTATCATGTCGCCCGCTGCGGAGGCATCACCGCGGCCGCCCGTTCAATGCCTTATCCCATCCAACAACCCGCCATCAGCTCCCAGTTGATTGCGTTGGAGCAGGAGTTGGGGGTCACCCTGTTTCACCGTCGTCCTTTTTCCCTCACCCGAGCCGGGGAAAATCTCTGGAGGTTTGTGGAACCGTTCTTCCGCCGACTCAGTGACATTGCGTCGGAAATCCGGGAGGAGGCCTCGACGCATCTAAGGATCGCCGCCTTCGGCACGGTGTTGCAGGACTACCTGCCCCCGCTATTGGACCGCCTTCGCAGCCGGGTTCCTTCCCTCAGGTTGACCCTCAGTGACACCAATGCCTCGGTGTCTTTTGCCCTCCTGGAGCGTAACGAGGTGGATCTGGTGTTCAGCGTGCTGGTCGGTCCGATGCCCAAGAGTCTGCCGGGTGAGGAACTGCTGGACCTCCGCGTCGGCCTCATCGTGCCGGAGAGCTGGGGTTGGGCCTCCTGGGCCGATGTGGTGAAGGAAGCGCGGGGATCTCAGGGACGGATCGGGAGGCCTCTCATCACCTTGCCACCCGATGAGATTCCCAGTGCGATTTTCCAACAGGAACTCGCGAAGCGGGGACTGATCTGGTCTTCCAATATCGTCGTGGCGACCTACCAAACATTGCTGACCTACGTGCGCATGGGCTTTGGTTGCGGGATGCATCTGGAAGCGCCGGGTTACGCGATCGGTGCCGGACTGAAGTTTTTGCCGGTTACCGGCATGGCCCCCCTGCATCTGGTGGCGGCCTATGGCAATCCACCGACACCGCTTGCTCTGGAAATGGTGGTCGAGGCCCGGGTCCGGGCGGCAGCCTTGCGCGACACAACTCTGCAGTGACCGTTCTTCTTGTCGTAAGTGTTTTCGCTGTGTAGGATGAAAAGCCACCCGACTGTTTTCATGAATCCCAGACCACCCCTTCCTCCCTTCACCGAAGAGACCGCCCGGCAGAAAGTGCAGGCAGCCGAGGATGCCTGGAATTCGCGCGATCCCGAACGTGTCTCCCTGGCCTACACCGAGGACACCGAATGGCGCAACCGGTCCGAGTTTCTTAGGGGGCGGTCGGAGGTGGTGGAATTTCTGCGTCGCAAATGGTCCCGGGAACTGGATTACCGCCTCCAGAAAACCCTTTGGGCATTCACCGGCAACCGGATCGCTGTCCGGTTTGTTTACGAGTGGCACGATGACAGTGGCCAATGGTTCCGCAGTCATGGCAATGAGAACTGGGAATTCGATGAACAGGGCTACATGCAGCGCCGCTTCGCGAGCATCAATGACCAGTCGATCCGCGAGGACGAACGCACCCTCCTATGGGATCGCGAAAGCATCTGATGGGTTTGAATGTTGGATTATCTCATGAACCTGCCTCCTCACCTCACTGATCGTCTCCTCCGGTTTGCTTCCGCCCTTATCGACCAGCATCAGGCCCGTGTGGTGGTGGCGCCGCATCAGCGGTCGGCTGGATTTTGGTTTGGCGGCGGCAACGTCGTCAAGATGGAGGACGGATCTCTCCTCCTCTGCGGGCGCTACCGTCAACAAGGGGATTCACGGGTTGGCACCGGGGCCGGAGCCCGGGGCATGGAGTTGGCTCTTTTTCAGGCTTCTTCCCCGGTCGGGGAATTCGAGAAGGTGCGGTCTTTCACCAAGAATGATGTCGCTTGCGGAGGGAGGTCCGTCGTCTCCATTGAGGGCTCGGCCCTGCATCGACAGCGCGACGGCAGTCTCGAATTGTTCGTTTCTTCGGAAAAAGAAGCTGCTTACCCGGAACGCCTGGCCTCTTTCCAGAAACCTGGCACCGGAGTCTGGAGCATCGACCGGATGACCGGAAAGGATGCCGCTTCGTTGGATCCGGCCACGCTGGGGGAGGTGGTCCCGTTCGGCGCCCCACAGCGCCTGCATGTGAAAGATCCTGTCGTGACCGACTTTGCCGACGGCAGCCTGGGACTGATCTATTGCACCCATCCGTTCTCCTGGTCCAGCTCCGGAACTTCGGTCTGCCGTCGTTCACCCGGAAAGAATTCCTACGAGATGGTGACGGACGATCTGCTTCCTCGCGGTCCGGTCTGGGACATCGCCGCGGCCCGGATCACGAACCGTCTTCCGGTGCCGCGGATCGGAGTCTTTGCCGAACTGCCTCCCTTGTCGCTCTATTTCTACGACAGCTGTGAATCTCTCCGGCAACTTGATGAGAATCCCACGGCGGTGAAGCGCCCCCGGGGATACTCCTGCGAGGAACTCGGGGGGCTCGCGGCCGGTTGGGATGATGCCTTCCCTGCCGTTGCCAGCATCACCATCGAAGCGCCGCTCTTTGTCTCCCCCTTCGGCACCGGGTGCAGCCGTTATGTTTCCACGCTGGATACCGGGGATGGTGTTCTGGCCACCTGGCAGCAGGGTCAGGAGGACCGCAGCCAGCCCTTGGTGGGGCATTTTCTGCCGATGGAGCAGGTGGCCGCTCTGCTGGGATGACCGAGAGGGGATTGCGGAAGCTCTGCTTAGCCCGCATTTCTCATACCCCGAAGTGTGTTCACTGTCGCGCCGCTGTTTTCTGCCGGGACGCGGTATTGAGTTCGCAAAGTGCATCAGCGGAGGAGTCCGGAACCGAATTTCGACCCGTCGCCCATGCCTTGAGCTTGGTTTGAGACTGTTTCCCGCGTCCTTGGCATCAATTTCGGGCCCACTTGGGCATGGTTTTCCTCACACTCTCTTTCGTGGCGCTTTGTATGGCTCCTTTGGATGCCTCGGAAGGGCGATTCACGAGGGTGCGGCACACAAGCTCCGCCAGCATTCCACCACTTCGGGCTGGAAGCGGAAGCTGCTGGACCAGCGCACCAGAACCCGCCGGACGCTCACCGTCACGACCGCCGCGATTTTGAGCAGGTGATGGCGGATGATCCCTGGCGAGGCTTTGGCGTAGGTCTTGTTCCCTTTGAGCCCCGTCTCGCGCGGATCGATGAGTAGTAGATAGGCAAAGGTCGAGATCCACAGCCGGAGTTGGTTGGCACTCATCACCTCGCAACTCATCCGGTCGGCGAAAAGATCGAGCTGCTGTTCCTTGATCCGGTTCTCGGCATCGCCTCGCGCGCAATAGAACTCGCGGTAGAGCCGCTCAGGCTGCCGCAAGTCATGATTCTCGGAAAGGTTCGTCACGATGAAGCGTGGGTTCTCTCCTTTTGGATTGACTTGCGTCTTGCCGATGACCTGACGGGAGCGGCTCCAACTCTTAAGCGTATGGTATTCGAACTCGCAGAAGCAGGTGCACCAACCACCGCGCATGCAGGCATCGGCCTTGGCCCGGAACATTGTCGCATCGAGATGGCGCAGGAGAGCGGCGTTCTTCGCCAGGCCGAGGATGCGCTGGCGCAGCAGATCCGGGCCAGAGTTCTCGATGAGGGCTTGGCAACGATGGTCGGTGAAACATTCAGCGAGTTGGTCGATCAGACCGGTGCTCAGATCGATCTCCCGCAAGAGGAGGACGCCGCCGTCGGCACTGACGTTGCCACCCTTGATATCGGCATCAACTTTGCGGCCACCGAGGTCTTGAAAAGCGATGGTTAGCTGGATACAGTCCGTCATGCGCTGGTTGGGGTATTGTGTGTGCGGTATTATCTAAACACCAATACTTTACACTAAATTACAAACCATCCTCCCTATCCCGCATGAGAAATGCGGGTTAGGCGGACTCTGGCAGATCCAACAATATTACAAGAGCACCGGGGCGGCCGATTGAGGTTGCCGGGGATGGCTAAGCCAGAGCCCGGCGCAGCAGGTTTTCCGTGATCCGCTGCACCCTTGCATCCGGTCCATGCGGGCGTGACCAGTGGGACCAGGGCAACATGTGTCCCGGGGGGCTGGCCAGGTCCTGGCACCAGAAAATAGTCGCCGCATTGAACACGAAATTGCCTTTTGGGCCCGGGTAAATCGTCGCCGCCCACTGCTGGGGGTTGACGCCCCCCTGCAAGGCAGTCCCGGCTCCCACGATCTCCAACCCCGGGATGTCCGTCGGCGGATCGCCATGGTATTCCCAGCCAATCAAACCGGGAATACGGTCGCCTTTCTGCATCCCTGTGCCCTCAAAGACCCAGTGTTCAGGCTGCACACACACCCAGTCACCGCCTCCGTTCACCGGATCGACGTTCCGCGCCCCCATGAGGTAGCCCTCGTCCGGTCCCCGGTGCGGAAAGGGGCCTTCATCCCGTTCCCGGGCTGTGGCATACTGGTAGTCGCCACCGTAAGGACCTCCGCGAAACATGATGCGTTGCTTGCGTCCATCGGTGGAATCCGTCAGCGGGGTCACCCAACACACCGCATTGCCGGAGAAAAACATCAGGTTGGTTCCGCTGTCGCGCAGTTTCACGACATTTTCATACTGCCGGATGTCCCAGTATTCATCGTGCCCGACACTAAGAAACGCTTTGTAGCGACCAGGGGTGGCGCGGGCCGGGTCTGTCAGGTCACTGTTGGAGCAGTAGGTCACGTCGTATCCCTGCTCCTCCAGCCAATAGGCGAAGGGAAACTCAAAACAAAGCCACTCTCCCGAGCCGATGGATTGGGGATTCTCGTAAATCTGGGCATATTTGGCGTAAGGACGGTCGAAGCTGACATCGGCCCAGGGACCTTGGTTTCCTTTGGGGTGAGTGTAGACCGAATAGTTGTCCGGCCAGCGGTTGTAGGCCTGCCAGGTGTTGTCACTGCATTGGAACAGAACGTCGGCGGGGCGGTCGTCCGTGACAATGAACACCACGTAACTCTGCCAGTAATCCTGGTCCACTTTGCCCGGCACCGTGGTGAGTCGTCCGAGGTAGACTCCGCTTGTCCATTCGGGGGGAATGGTCAGGGTGGTGGCAGCTTCCCAGCGGCATTCCACCAGGTGCCGTTCCCCGCGCTGCAGTTCCGGCACGGGCTGCGTCTTTCCCGGCAACGGCCCGAGCGTTTGCATTAGTCTGGCGCCTCTTCCTCCATAAAAACCAGTGCGGAAGATTTCAATCGTGAAATCACGGGCCGGGGCGCAACTGACCATGATGTCCAGTTTTTCCCCCGCCTTCACCGACTGCCGTGAACAGTAGCCCTCGATACTTGGACTGCGGAAACCGAGCGTCTTGTCCAGCCGCACGCGGGTCAGTTGCCAGTCCAGAGCGCCTGGATTTTCATTTTCCTTGCGGATCAGGTTTGGGGTGTCTTGCTTTGCCCCTCCCAGGCCAGACGATTGCGCCTTCCCGTCAAGCGGCAGGAAGGGGACGCTGGCGGCCGTGGCGCGCAGCAGGGATCGGCGGGAAAATTTTTCTTTCATCTATGCCACCAGTCCATCGGAAAACCCCCCGTCCGACAAGTGGCGCAATCAATGCGCGTGGCAATCGGCTCCTCAACGAAAACACCACTTGCCCGGCGCGGGATTCCCTCCATGCTCCCGGCATGCGTGCAGTGCTCCAGCGGGTCAGCGAAGCTGCCGTGACAGTCGATGGGGCCGTCACGGGGGCGATTCAGCAGGGCTTGCTCATTCTTCTCGGAGTGGAGCTTCAGGACACTCCCGAGGATGCGGATTGGCTGGTCCGGAAAATTGTCCGGATGCGGCTCTTTGATGACCCTGAAGGCCAGATGAGTTTACCGCTGACCAGCTGCGGGGGGGAGGCCCTGGTGGTCAGCCAGTTCACCCTGCACGCCAGGACCCGCAAGGGCACCCGCCCTTCTTTTGACCGCGCCGCAAAGCGGGAGCAGGCTGAACCTCTCTACCGGCATTTTTGTGTCGCCCTGGGGACTGAATTGAGCCGCCCTGTCGCCACCGGCGTCTTTGGTGCGATGATGCAGGTCTCGCTGGTCAATGACGGG
>ERZ795053.3514-NODE-3514-length-17769-cov-8.313707_pt1 | contig 17769 bp, 14 predicted proteins | sample MGYA00375137_ERZ795053 | MGnify/ENA primary metagenome ERZ795053 (study PRJEB30182, sample SAMN05720284) | activated sludge metagenome | isolation source: Anaerobic digester | place: Hong Kong | collected 2014-12-17 ...
GCGCCGACCCCGGCCTCCAGTTCCACACGACCGTCAACGACTGGCACACCTGCCCCGCCGACGGCGAGATACGCGGCTCGAACCCCTGCTCCGAGTACATGTTCCTCGACGACACGGCCTGCAACCTGGCCTCCCTCAAGCTGACCGCGTTCTACGACGAGTCCGCCGGGGCGTTCGACGCGGACCGCTACCGCCACGCGGTCAGGCTATGGACGCTGACCCTCGAGATATCCGTCGCCATGGCCCAGTTCCCGTCCAAGGAGATAGCCAGGAAGAGCTACGACTACCGGACCCTAGGCCTCGGCTACGCGAACCTCGGCACGCTCTTGATGCTGATGGGCCTGCCCTACGATTCGGCCGAGGGACGGGCGGTAGCCGCGGCTATCAGCGCCATCATGACCGGCGAGGCCTACGCCCACTCCGCCAGGATGGCCGCCGCCTTCGGCCCCTTCGCGCGCTACGGGGCCAACGCCGACGACATGCTGCGCGTCATGCGCAACCATAGGCGGGCCGCCTACGGCGCGGACGCGGCCGAATACGAGAAGCTGTCGGTGGCGCCCCGCGGTATAGACCAGGCCATGGCTCCTGCCGCGCTCGCCGAGGCCGCCAAGGCCGCCTGGGACGAGGCGCTCGAGCTCGGTCAGGCGCACGGCTACCGTAACGCCCAGACCACGGCGATAGCGCCGACCGGCACCATCGGCCTCCTGATGGACTGCGACACCACCGGCATCGAGCCGGACTTCGCGCTGGTCAAGTTCAAGAAGCTGGCCGGCGGCGGATACTTCAAGATAGTCAACAACTCGGTCGAGCCGGCCCTGCGAGCCCTCGGCTACTCCGAGGAGCAGATAGCCGACATCCGCCGCTATATGGTCGGCCGCGGCTCCCTCGACGGGGCGCCGGCCGTGTCGCTCGAGGCGCTGCGCGCCAAGGGCCTGCCCGAGGAGGCTATCGCCAAGGCGGACAAGGCCCTCCGCGACGCGATGGGCCTCGACGCGGCGTTCAACCCGTTCACGCTGGGCAGGGAGGCCTACGAGGCGGTCGGAGCGGCCGACGCGCTGCGGGACGACCCGACCCTCGACCTGCTCGCCTTCCTCGGCTTCACGCAGTCCGAGATCGGCCAGGCCGAGGCCTGGGCCTGCGGCTCGATGGGCATCGAGGGAGCGCCCCACGTCAAGAAGGCCCATTACGCCGTCTTCGACACGGCGACCCCCTCCGGCCGGGAGGCGACGAGGTCGATAGCCTGGGAGGCCCACATATCGATGATGGCCGCTACCCAGCCCTTCGTGTCGGGCGCCATCTCCAAGACCATCAACATGCCCGACTCCGCGAGCTTCGACGACGTGAAGGGCGCCTACATGACGGCATGGAAGAGCATGCTCAAGAGCATCGCTCTCTACCGCGACGGCTCCAAGCTGTCCCAGCCTCTGTCGGCCATCGCGGCCAGCTCGAACCCGCTCGCCGAGCGCCTCCTAGCCCTTCAGTCCGAGCCGGCCGAGCCGGTAGCAGCGCCGGCGGCGGGAGCCCCGGCCGCCGTCGAGGCCCCGAGCTTCGTCAGCGCCAGGCATTCGCTGCCGAACCGGCGCGACGGCTATACCCAGAAGGCCAAGATAGGCGGCCACTCGGTGTTCGTGCGCACCGGCGAGTACGACGACGGCCGCCTGGGCGAGATCTTCCTCGACATGCACAAGGAGGGCGCCGCGTTCAGGAGCCTCCTCAACTCGTTCGCCATCGCCGTCTCGCTCGGCCTCCAGTACGGCGTGCCGCTCGACGAGTACGTCGACGCGTTCACCTTCAGCCGCTTCGAGCCGAACGGCATGGTCCAGGGCCACGAGTACATCAAGATGGCCACGAGCGTGCTCGACTATGTCTTCCGCGACCTCGCGATCAGCTACCAGGACCGCTTCGATCTCGGCCAGGTCAAGCCCGAGGACCTGAACGCCACGAACACCCAGAACGGCAAGGCCGCCAGGAAGGAAGCCGAGCGCCGCGCCCGCGAGACCGCCGAGCGCGCCGCGCCGGCCCAGGCCGCGGCCAGGCCTAAGGACGACTCGCGCAAGGCCAGGATGAAGGGCTACGAGGGCGACCCCTGCCCCGTCTGCGGCCACCTGACCCTGGTGCGCAACGGCACCTGCCTCAAGTGCGAGACCTGCGGGAGTACCACCGGCTGCAGCTAATGGGATTTCGCTGATTCCCTTTCAGCCGTCTCGCGCTTGAGGCCTCGACGATGAGCGGATCCGCGCAAGCGGGTCCGCCTCGCCGGTACTCCGGCGCCGAGACCTGCGGTAGTACGACCGGCTGCAGCTGAGGAGATTTCGCTGATTCGCTTTCGGCCGTCTCGCGCTTGAGGCCTTGGCGACGAGCGGATCCGCTTCGGCGGGTCCGCCTCGCCGGCCGGCCCGTCAGAAGCGCAGCAACATATAGACGCTGGAGATGATTAACGAGATCAGCGTATAGGCCGCGCCGTACTTGGTGAAGTCCCAGAACGATATGGGGTTCCCGTTCTTCCGCGAGATGCCGACCGAGACGACGTTGGCCGAGGCGCCGATGAGCGTCCCGTTGCCGCCGAGGCAGGCCCCGAGCGACAGCGCCCACCACAGCGGCTCTATGGCGCGGGCGCCGAGCGACGCCCCCATGTCCTGGATCAGCGGTATCATGGTGGCGACGAACGGGATGTTGTCGAGCAGGCCCGAGAGCAGGCCCGACGCCCAGAGCACGAGCATCGTCGTGGCAGACATGTGCCCCGCCGTCGCGCCGAGCAGCGACGACGATACCGTCGTCATCAGCCCGGTCTCGACGAGGCCGCCGACGAGCATGAACAGGCCGATGAAGAACATGATGGTCGTCCACTCTATCTCGCTCAGTATGGCCTCCACGTCGTGGGCGCCCGAGGCGATGAGCAGGACGGCCGCGCCGCTGAGCGCTACGGTCGCCGGCTCCACGCCGAGCCTCGAGTGGAGCACGAAGGCCGCGGTAACCGCCCCGAGGACGACCAGCGACTTTACGAGGAGCGGGCGGTCCTCGATGGCCTTGGAGTCGTCGAACGCCATCACGCGCGCCTTCCGCTCGTTCGACACGACCAGGCTCTTCCTGAACAGCGCGTAGATGAAGGCGCAGAGAACGACGAGGTCGACGGCGACGATCGGGGCCGTCGTAGTCAGGAAGTCCGCGAAGCCGAGACCGGCCGCGGACCCGATCATGATGTTCGGAGGGTCGCCGATGAGCGTGGCGGTACCGCCCACGTTCGACGCCAGAGCCAGCGAGATGACGAACGGGGTCGGCGCCACGTTGAGCTCCACCGCGATCAGGAAGGTGATCGGGACGAGGATGAGCACCGTCGTCACGTTGTCGAGCAGCGCGGAGATGGCCGCCGTCGCGAAGGACAGCATGACGATGATGACGATCGGCTCGCCCCGCGCCAGCTTCGCGAGCCGTATGGCGATGTACTGGAACAGCCCGGTACGCTTCGTGATGCCGGTGATGATCATCATGCCGATCAGCAGGAAGATAACGTTCCAGTCGATGTAGGAGAAGGCGCTCGACTGGCTCTCGATGCCGAAGATGACCATCAGCATGCCGCCGAGTATGGCCGCCGAGGTTTTGTTCACCTTCTCGGTCGTGATCGCGATCATCGAGACGGCGAATATAGCCAGCGCGATTGGTATCGTCGGGTACATAGCCGCGCCCCTCAGGCCCGGAGGACCCTGGACAGGATGTCCATCGACGATATTACGCCGACGACCCTTCCGTCCTCGACGACCGGATAATGGCGCTTCTTGCTCCGGGTCATCTCGAAGGCGACGGCGAGCACCGAGCTGTCGGGGGCGATCGACCGCACCGGCGGCTTCATGATGGCGCCGACGGCTATCTTGTCCTCGTTCTTGAGCAGCTCCGCCATCGGCTCGAATTCGTCGAGGAACTTGAGGCTCCCGACGCGGTACACGTAATCAGGGATGCCAGCGGCGATGAGGTCGAGCACGCCCACCTCGCCGACGAGCAGCCCCGCCGCGTCCACGACGGGCAGGTAGCGCAGCTTGTTAGCGAACATGCGGTCGGTCAGCTCGCGTAGGCTCGCGTCCTCGCGGATCGACACGACCTCGCGAGTCATGATGTCGCTGACGTGCAGGCCCTTCTCGACGACGTAGCCGCCCGCCTCGACGGCCTCGACGAATTTGTACCCGGTCTCGACCGCCATGAGGGCGTCCATCGCGGCGCCGTCCTTCGACATCGCCGCCAGGTTCGCGAGCACCTTCAGGTAGGTCGACGAAGCCGTCTGCGCCGTGAGCACGACCCAGACCAGCCGTACCGGCGTCCCTTCACCGTCCGGTTGGACGATCGGGACCAGCGGCCTGACGGCCGCGATGACGATGTCGTCGAAGCCCGGCAGCCGGGCGTGCGGGATGGCTATGCCGGTCGGGAAGACGGTGCCCCCGAGCGCCTGGCGCTCGCGTACCCGCGCGAGCACCTCGTCCCTCCCCAGCGAGCGCAGGTTGCCCGCCGAGAACGCCGCGACGCCGGCTACGATGGCCTCGTCGATGGACGATACGTCCTGGTCCAAGAGGACGAGCCTGGGATCCAATAGATTCGCCAGCTTCATACTCCGATCCTTTCCGCGGTACGCCGTACGGGCCTTGTAGCGATCGACGCGGCCCGAGGCGATCCCGATACGGCCGATAGTATCGTCGAGGCGCTGAAACTTTGCAAGTGTACTTTGCGGCATATTACATATTTTGCTATATGGTTGCATATTCCGCATTTCAATATCGCTGTCGCACTGTAAAGCTTTCCTTGCGAAGTCGCGTCTATCTTGATATCCTAGGCCCTAAAAGGGAGGCTTAATGGACAGGAGGCTGAGGATACTCTCGGAGACGGGACGTCTCCGTAGGGTCATCGTGCATACCCCCGGAGCGGAGATCGAGGCTATGCGCCCGAGCCGCGCCGAGGAGGAACTCTACAACGACATCATCCCGCTCGAGGTGGTCAAGCGCGAGCACTCGCAGCTCAAGGGCTTCCTATCGAAGGTCGCCGAGGTCAGCGAGCTCGGCGACCTGCTCGTCGGCGCCCTCGGCTCGGCCGAGAACCGGGAACGCTTCGCCGCGATGCTCGCCGATCACTACGGCGCGGCCCACCGCCTGGCCGAGCTCGAGGCGATGGACGCGAAGTCGCTCGCGAAGGCGTCGATAGGCGGCCTCCCGTCCAGGCACGTGAGGCTCGCGAGCTACGTGAGCGGGACCGAGTTCGATATACCGCCGCTGCCGAACATGTACTTCATGCGCGACGCGGCCATGGTCTACAAGGACAAGTCGATATCCTCGGCGATGCGCTTCCCGGTGCGCCGCGCCGAGGCGCTCATTAACCGTTTCGTGTTCGAGAACCACCCCGACTTCCGCGGCGGCGGGCGCCTGATAGACGGACCGGCCATGGTCAGGGACGGCTTCTCGATCGAGGGAGGCGACTTCCAGGTCGTCCGAAGCGACGTCGTGGTCATCGGCGTATCCGAGCGCACCAGCGCCCAGGCGATCGACGCGGTTGCCGAGGCCATCGTCGGCTCGTACGGGGAGCCGGTAACCCTGTTCGCGGTGCTCCTGCCGATCGCCAGGGCGACGATACACCTTGACATGGCCTTCACCGTTATCGACCGCGACGCCTGCCTGGTCTACGAGCCGGTGATACTCGGCCATAGCCGGGCCCGCGTCGTCAGGATAGACGCCGCCCCGGGCAAGGAACCGCGCCTCTCGGAGCCCGAGTCACTGCTCGCCGGCCTCGCGTCGGTAGGCGTCGACCTGAAGCCGGTCCTGACCGGCGGCAGCGACCCGCTGATGCAGGAGCGCGAGCAGTGGCTGTCCGGGGCCAACTCGTTCAGCTTCGCCCCGGGCAGGATCATCATGTACTCGTGCAACGTACGCACCCTCGAGTCGCTGTCCGCGGCCGGCTTCGAGATACGCTCGGCGTCGGACTTCCTGGTCGGCGGCGAGGACCCGCTGTCGTTCAAGCGGCTGGCCGTCGGCTTCGACGGCGTCGAGCTGGCCAGGGGCGGCGGCGGCGCCCGCTGCATGACCTGCCCGGTGGAACGGGAAGACTAAGCCGTCGTTCCGGTCTCCGATACGACAAAAAAAAGAACGCTCCCGCGAGGGAGCGTTCTTCGTACCGGCGCGCTTGCGTCAGCCCTGGATGATGGCTTCGGTCGGGCAGACGGAGGCGCAGGAGCCGCAGTCGATGCACTTGTCGGGGTCGATGGCGCGGGCGCCGTTCTTCTCGCTGATGGCCTCGACGGGGCACTCGGGCTCGCAGGCGCCGCAGTTCACGCAGGCGTCGGTAATCTTGTATGCCATGGTACAATCTCCTTGATGGCTTGATGTGAGTCGATACTAGCATACGACTGAAAGGCTCGCAAGATCGTCCGACCGAAACAGCTAGCCGCGGTCCGAGCCGACCGGCCCCCCGGCGCCAAGCTGCCCCGCGATGAACGCCGCCACGTCGTCGGTACCCGGACGCATATGGAGCTCGGCGAGGTTCTCGGCGCAGACTCGCAGCCGGTCGTCCTCGACGACGGACCGCATCGCCCTGATGAACGAGAACGTCGTCGGGCAGTACATGCCGATATGGTAGTCGAGCGCGAAGTTGATGATATAGCGGTCGTTATAGGTCGACCACTCGGTGAATATCATCGGCTTCAGCAGGAAAATGGCTTCCATCGCGGTCGAGGCCCCGGCCTTGCCGACCACAGCGTCGGAGGCGGCGACGAGCTCGTTCATGTTGCGCGCGTAGCCTATCGAGGCGATGCGCGTCTTGGAAGACATCCGCACGAGCCTGTCCATGCGCTCCTTGGTCCGGCGGTTCTTGCCCGCGACGGTGATGACGTTCAGCGGCAGCTCGTGCCTGGCGAGCGCCTCGACGAAGGAGAAGACCCGGCCGATGCCCTGGCCGCCGGCTGAGACGAGCAGCGTCCTGTTGTCGGGGTCGAGGCCCAGCCGGGCTATCACCTCGTCCCGGTCCGCGTCGACCCGCATGAACTTCTTGTTGATCGGGAAGCCTATGACGCGGATCTTCTCGGGAGGGATGCCGTGGCGCAGCAGCCTGTCCCGTGACCGGTCGGTGGCCACCAGGGTATAGTCCGAGCCCTTCTCAGCCCACCACGAGTAGCCGTCGAAGGGGTCGACGACGTAGGTGACGAGCTTGAAGGCCAGGCCTAGCTTCTCCCTGGCCTTGACCGCGACGTAGGTGCACAGCGGGTGGGTCGAGAAGATCAGGTCGGGGCGGTACCGGTCGATATAGGCCATGCCCTTGACGACGAACTCCTTGAACAGCACGTCGATGTATTCCTTGCGCTCGCCGGCCAGCTCGACGAGGAGGTAGCCGATGCGCGCCGGCGGCGGGAACGCGAGCGAGAAGTCCCAGGAGCGCTTGAGGAGCTCGTCGGCCGCGATCGCGCCGCTTTCCCTGGCCAGGTCGACCACCTCGACCGCGTACGCGCCGGGGTAGTCCTCCTCGATGGCGTCCCGAACCGCGATAGCGGGATTCTTATGGCCGAAGCCGCACTCGAGCATGGCCATAAGTATTTTAGGGGCGGTATCCATATCATAAGGATACTGACGGCGGAGCCGCGAGTGAAGCGAAAAGCCTGAGAGGCTTGCTCCCGCGGCCCGTGATCGTACATACTCCCTCTCGGAGGGCGCATGAAAGAGCAGCTCATCGTCAAGAACCTTCCCTTCATCAAGATACTGCCGTCGTGGGCCCAGGAGCTGTCGTATAAGTACTGCTCCAAGACCGCGAACCTCTATATAGTCCACGGCAACATCCGCGACTTCCTGCCCCACAAGATGAACGAGGGCGAGTTCAACTTCGTCAAGATCCAGGACTACGTCTCGGAGGTGCTGTTCGGCAACCGCGACATCATCGTGTTCTGGGACCGCTCCTCCGGGGTCAGCTTCTGCTCGCCGGAGATGCAGCGCGACTATATACGCGCGATGAAGGAGCGTTTCCCCGACACTGAGGACGACGAGCTCCTGTCTTCGGACCCCGCCGTCGCCTTCAGGACGCTCGAGCGCTACTTCCTGCTCAATATCCCTCAGAAGAAGCGCATCGTGATGATCATAGACTACGCCGAGACCATCCTGCCGGCGGGCGAGGTGGCCAAGCTCGACGACTCCGACCGGTACTGCTTCGTCACGCTCAACCGCTGGTCGCACGACCCGGTATTCACCAAGGGCGACGTGTCGGTGCTGCTCCTGTCCGAGAACCTGGCCGACCTCAACCCGCGAATCGTCGCGAGCCCGTCGACGATCAAGGTCGAGATACCGATACCCGACGAGTCCGTTCGCTCGTCGTTCCTCGAATTCCTCGACTCGCAGGGCACCCTGCTGCTCGACCGCGGGCTGACGCCCGCCGCCGTCGGAGCCATCACCTCGGGCCTCAACCTCGTCAACCTGAATCGCCTGGCCGCCGAGAGCTGGCAGGAGGACAGGCCCATCTCGATGGAGTACCTCAAGGAGAAGAAGCGCGAGATCATCGAGAGCGAGGCCGGCGGCCTGCTCGAGTTCCTGGAGACCGAGCACGACCTGTCCTTCGTCTCGGGCCACGACTTCGTCAAGAAGCGCTTCAAGCACGCGGCCAGGGCCCTGAAGCAGGGCCGGCTCGACGTGCTACCGATGGGCTACCTTATAGCCGGCCCGGTCGGCACGGGCAAGAGCTTCATGGTATCGGCCTTCGCCGGCGAGATAGGCGTGCCGATGGTCAAGTTCAAGAATTTCCGCTCGAAATGGCAGGGCGTCACCGAGTCGAACCTCGAGAAGGTGCTGACGATACTCAAGGCCATGTCGCCGGTAGCGGTGATGATAGACGAGGCCGACGCCTTCCTCGGCGACCGCGACCAGGACGGCGACTCGGGCACCTCGAACCGCATCTTCGCGCAGCTCGCCAGCTTCATGGGCGACACCGAGTACCGCGGCCGCATCATCTGGTTCCTGATCACCTGCCGGCCGGACCTCCTGCCGATCGACCTGAAGCGCCAGGGCCGCGCCGAGGAGCACCTGGCCCTCTTCTACCCCGACAACGACGCGGACAAGGAGGCCCTCTTCGAGGTGCTCGTCCGCAAGCTCGAGCTGTCGATCCGGCGATTCCCCGTCTCCGAGCTGTTCAAGCGCTTCAGGCACGAATTCTCCGGAGCCGACCTCGAGGCGGTGCTGATACGGGCCAAGCTCAAGGCGACGATGGACGGCAGGACCTTCGTCACCAGGGAGGACCTCGAGGAGACGATGACCGACTTCGTGCCGCCGGCCTACCCGCACGAGATAGAGCTCCAGAACCTGGTCGCCGTCGTCGAGTGCACGAGCAAGGAGATGGTGCCGAAGCGCTTCCAGAGCCTCGACCGATCGAGGCTCGTCAAGGACATCCAGGAGCTCAAGAGCCTGCTCGGGGAGCGCTAGGCCGTGAGGCGGCCGCGCTACTTCAGGCGCATCTTCGCGCTGTTCCTCGCCGCGGCCATGGCGCCGGCGGCCGGCGTCTCGGTGGTCTACACCGCGCTCGCCGGGTCCGCGCTCAGGCGCGAGGCCCGAGGCCGGCTCGACTCCCAGGCGGCGGCCTTCGCCGGCTCGGTGGCCGCGATAGCGGACGGCTGCGCGTCCGGCCTGCTCGCGCTGTCGCAGGACGCCGCCGTCCTGTCCGCCCTGAGCGACGCGGAGCCCGAGGCGGCCGCGACGGTCCGGGCCTTCCGAAGCATGCTCCGCGCGTTCCCCCGAGACTCGGGCCCGGCCGAGGCGAGCGTGCTGTCGCTGGACGGCGGCCGCGCGCTGCTCGTCGGGAACCCAGCCCCCGACCGCGACCTGGCCACCTACGGCTCCTGGGGCGTCTTCAGGGCGCTGTCCGAGGCCGAGACGGCCGTCTCGCCGCGGGTCGCCGAGCTTTCGGACGGCGCGAGGTCTTCGTTCACCGTCGGCGTGACGGTGCGCGACTCCGACGGGGCCAGGCTCGGCTACGCGCTCGCCGACGTGCGGCGCTCGGCGATCGCGGCCGCGGCCGCGGCCAGCGGCCTCCGCGGCGGCGCGGCGGTCGTCTTCCCGTCCGGCAAGCTCGTATTCTATCAGTCCGACCCCGGGCTCGAGGGCGGCTTCATCGAGGGCGCGCCGATCAGGCTCGACGGCGACGGCGTGTCGGTAGCCAGGGCGACCGGCGCCGGGACGGTGTTCACCGTGGTGGCCGAGGCGCCGAGCGGGCTCTACGACGGCTTCGGCCGCTCGGCGCGCAACGTCGCGCTGTCCGGGCTGCTCGCGGCGGCCGGGCTCGCCGCCGCGCTGGCCCTGCGCGCCTCCTCGTCCGTGACCGAGCCGGTGCTCGAGATGGCCCGCTCGATGCGCCTCGTCGAGGCCGGCGACCTGTCCATACGCATCAAGCCGTCCGGCGACGACGAGCTCGGCGACCTAGCCCGATCGTTCAACGCGATGACCGCCGAGGTCGACGCTCTCCTCCGACGCGAGGTGGAGCGCCAGGAGCTGCTCAGGGAGGCGGAACTGCGCGCGCTGGCGGCACAGATGAACCCGCACTTCCTCCACAACACCCTCGCGTCGATCAAGTCGCTCGCCAAGCTCGGCCGCTCCGGCGAAATAGCGGAGGTCGTCTCCAGGCTCGGCAAGCTCCTCCGGGCCGGCTCCGGCCGCCGCGACGGCCTGTCCACCGTACGCGAGAGCATGTCGTCGGTACGCGACTACCTATCCATCGAGAAGCTGCGCTTCGGCGACCGCTTCAGCTTCGAGCTGGACGTCGACCCCGCCCTCGAGCCGGTGACGCTGCCGCCGCTGACCCTCGAGCCGCTGGCGGAGAACGCGCTGACGCACGGGCTCGAGCGCAAGCGCGGCCACGGATCCCTGCGGATAGAGGGCCGTCTCGACGGCGGCGACGCCGTGATATCCTTCGCCGACGACGGGCCCGGGATGGACGCCGACGCGATGGCCCGCCTATCGGCCGCCCTCGACGAGGCCAGGCCGCCGCAGGGCGAGCACGGCATCGGCCTCCTAGGCACGAACCGTCGCCTGGCCCTCGAGTACGGCGCTGGGTACGGCCTGAGCGTGCGGGCCGGGGGATCGGGCGCGGGCTTCGTCGCGACGGTCAGGATACCGGCGGGTCTCGCCGCCGCCGCGAAGGAGGACGCATGAGGCGGCTCGTCATAGCGGAGGACGAGGAGCTCGCCCGCAGGGAGCTCGAGACGACGATGCCCTGGGAGCGCTGGGGCTACATGCTCGTAGGCTCGGCCGAGGACGGCCTCCACGCCTGGGACCTCCTCGTCGAGCGCCGCGCCGAGGTGGTGATCACCGACATACGGATGCCCGGCCTCGACGGGCTCGCCCTGATGCGCAAGGCCGAGGCGGAGCTGGAGCCGGCGGAGCGGCCGCTGTTCATCATCGTATCCGGTCACGCCGACTTCGAGTACGCGAGGGAGGCGGTACGCCTCGGGGCGTTCGACTACCTGATCAAGCCGGTCGACGACGGCGAGCTGGAGGACGCGATGCTGAGGGCGGGCATGCGCGCCGGGGAGCGGGAGCGCCTGGCCGGGCTCGAGCGGGCGGCTACCGCCGACCAGGCCTACGGCCTCCTGCGTGACCTGACCAGGGAACGGACCGCCGAGTCGGGCGACTCGTACGTGGAGGCCGCTATCGCCGACCTCGGCGAGCGCTTCATGACCGACCTATCGGCGGACTCGGTAGCCGGGCGGCTCGGCATCTCTGGCGATCACCTGTCCAGGCTGCTCAAGCGGGCCACGGGGCTGACCTTCAACGAGTACCTGACGCGCCTGCGGATGAAGCGAGCGATGGAGCTGCTGCGCGATCCGTCCGTGCGCGTCGGGGAGGTGGCCGACCTGTCCGGTTACCGGGACGCCCGGTACTTCAGCACCCTGTTCAGGCGGGTCGTAGGCATGACGCCGAGCGAATTCCGCAGCGGCAGGACCCGCCGCGACGGCTTCGAGCCGCCGCGTTAGCGCTCGGCCGCCTCGAGCATCGCCGCGAAGCGCTCTATCGTCGCCTCGCGCTCCGACACGGCCGCGTCGAAGTCGTAGTCGAGCAGCCGCACGCTCTCGAGCGGCGGCAGGCCGTCCGGGGCCGGCACGTCGACGCGCGCCGAGCGCCGCTTGAAGCGGGCCGCGACGACGCCGGCCACGTCGCGTCCGAGCACGAAGTCGATGAAGCGCCGGGCCGCCTCCTCGTGGGCCGCCCCGCGAAGTATGGCCACGCCGTCGGGCACGGCCGATGTGCCGTCCGCAGGGTAGACTATCCCGACGTCCGAGCCGAGGCGCAGCGATTCGGCGCCGGCGTTCTCGTAGGTCAGCCCGACGAGGTACTCGCCCGAGGCGACGACGCGGTAGACCATGGCCGACTCGCTCAGGGTCGAGCCGCCGATCGCGTCGACGAAGCCCTCGACGAAGCGCCACGCCGCGCCGGGGGCGCCGCCTGCCGAGACCCTGGCCGCGACCATCATCGTCCGCAGTATGGTGTACGAGCTGGCCGACGACGCCGGATCGGCGAACGCCACGGCGCCCGCGAGCTCGGGCGCGCACAGGTCCGACCAGCCGGACGGCGTCGAGGCCTCCGGCAGCAGCCGCTTATTGACCATGATGACCATCGGCAGCACGGTCAGGCCGGTCCAGTACCCCTCGTCGTCCCTGAGCGCGGCGGGTATGGCGGCCCGCTCCGGCGACTCGTAGGGCTGGAACAGTCCTATGTTCGCCACGAGGCTCTCGGCCCCGCCGCCCCACAGCACGTCGGCCCGCTCGCCGGCCGACAGCCTGGAGAGCAGCGCGCCGGTGCCGTCCTGCACGAGTCGCACCCGCAGTCCTGTGCGCTCCCTGAATTCGTCGACGATGGTCGTCGCGAGCTCGTCGGGGTGGGACGAGAAGACGACCAGGTCGGCCTCGGGAACGGCCTCGGCCGTATCGTCTCGCGCGCACGACGCCGCGAGCGCCGCGGCGAGGAGGACGATCAGCGCGAGGGCCGGACGGCGCTTCACGCCTCGAGCCTCCGGTCGGAGGCCTCGGGCTCCAGGCCGAGGAACGCCTCGAGCCCCGCGACGCCGTCGAACAGGTGGGCGCGCAGGCCGAGGGCCCTCGCCGCCTCGACGTTCTCGGCCATGTCGTCGACGAAGACGGCGTCCGAAGCCGCGGCGCCCTCGGCGTCCAGGATGAGCCGCCAGAAATCCGGATCCGGCTTGCAGACGCCCATCAGGTGCGACGCGTAGACCGCGTCGAAGGCGTCGTACATGCCGGCGTCCAGGAGGTAGTCGTAGTGCGAGGCTATGGTATTGGTGCCGCAGACCGCGCGCCCCCGGCTACGCAGGCGGCGGACCAGGCCGTCCATCTCGCGGTCGAGCGCCGGAGCGAAGAGCGAGCTCCAGTAGTCCTCGGCGACGCTCAGGCCGGACGCGGCCGACAGCCGCGCCCAGTAGCCGTCGGCGTCGAGGCGTCCCGCCATCAGCTCGTCCATATCGGTCGCCGCGAGGCGCCGCAGCTCGGCCTCGGGCAGGCCGAGCCTGAGCGCGGCCTCGGGTAGCACGTCGAACGACCCGACCATCACGCCGCCCATGTCGAAGATGTATAGGCTCATTCCTTGCCGGCCTGGTAGACGGCCGATCCCCCTAGGAAGTACTTGGATAGCGTGAAGAATAGCACGAAGACCGGTAGCGAGGCGATGACCGCCACGGCCATCATCGCGCCCTCGTCGGCGTGCTTCTCGGCGGTGAACTTGACGATGTAGGCCGGTATGGTCTTCATCTTCTCCTCCTGGGCGACGAGCAGCGGCCACAGGAGGTTGTCCCACTGCTGCCTGAACGACAGGATCGCGAGCGTCGCCGCCGCCGGGCCGGAATTCCTGAAGACCATGTCGCGGAAGATGCGCGGCTCGGAGCAGCCGTCTATCCTCGCGGCATCGAGCATCTCGTCGGGGAAGGTGACCAGGTACTGCCTCATGATGAATACGCCGAAGGCGTTCATCAGGAAGGGCAGGATCAGGCCGGCGTAGCTGTTCTGGAGGCCGGCCTTGACGATGATCAGGTACAGCGGGATCATCACCGTCTCGAACGGTATCATCATCGTGCCCATGATCGCCATGAAGACCGCGTTCCGCCCCCTGAAGCGGAACTTGGCCAGGCCGTAGCCGACCATCGACGACAGTACCACCGTGGTCACCGCTATCGTCGTCGATACGATGACGGAGTTGAGGATGTTGCGCAGGTACATCCACTGCCCGTCGTTGCCCGCGAGGGCCCTCAGGTAGTTCGCCGGCTTCCAGGTCTCCGGTATCCAGCGGTACGGCATCTGCATGATGTCCATCGCCGGCATGAACGACGAGCCGAGCATGAATACGAGGGGCACGATGACGACGGCGCAGGCCGCGGCCACGAGCGCCGCGCCGGCAACGCCGCCTACCCTATCGAGTATCCTTATTCCGCGCCTCATGATTCCGCCTCGTCGCCCTTGGACACGCGCAGCTGAATCCAGGTCAGCGCCAGCATGAACAGGAATAGTATGGTGCTCATCACGCTCGCCCTGCCTATGTTGAGGTCGCGCATGGCCGTATTGTAGATGTTCAGCGTGATCACGTTTATCGGGGCCAGCGGCGCCCCGCTCTGCGTGAACAGGTACTGGGTGCTGAAGGTCTTCATGCACTGGATCAGGATCATCACCGAGACGAGCACGGTGGTCGGCCTGAGCAGCGGCAGGGTGATCGAGAAGAAGCGCCTGACCGGCCCGGCGCCGTCTATCATGGCCGCCTCGTTGACCGAGTCGGGTATCTTGCCTATGCCGGTGACGAATAGGATCGTGAAGTAGCCCAGGTACTTCCAGACGTACACGATCATCGTCGAGACCTGGACCATCGTCGCGCTCGACAGCCATTGGTGGTCGATGCCCGGCGTCATCGCGATCCAGTTCACCGCCTGGTTGGCCAGGCCGCGTGGGTCGAGCATCAGGAGCCAGATCAGGGCCGCTACGACCGACGACAGCACCGCCGGGGAGTACAGCGCGGCCTGGGCCAGCCGCTTGCCGCGCCGCATCGAGGTGATCAGCGCGGCGAACAGCAGGCTCAGGCAGAACAGCGGCACGAAGACGCCGACGGTGAATACGCCGGTGGCGCGCGCCGAATTCCAGAATTCCTCCGAGCCGAGCACCCGCTGGTAATTCTGGAGCCCTATGAACTTGGGCGCCTTGAGCGACAGGAGCCGCTTATTGAAGAAGCTGGTCCAGATGGCGTTCAGCATCGGGTAGAACGAGAAAATAGAGAAGAAGGCCAGCCCGGGCGCCACGAATACCCAGCCCCAGCGCGCCCTGTTCCGCTCCAGCCCGCTAGCGGACTCGCGACGCTTCATTAGCAACCTCCAAAGCTTGAACTGCAAAACTATACCACGGAGGCACGGAGGCGCGGAGACATGGAGAACGCGAGGGGGGAAAGGAAAAGCCTAAACGAAGCTTCTTCTCTATCACCCAAACTCCCGCCCTTCCTTTACTCCGCGTCTCCGTGCCTCCGTGGTTCAATTATCTATTCTAGATCAGATATCTTCCAGGGCGGCCTTGACGTCGCGCCTGAGCTTGTCGAGGGCCTTGGCCGGCTCGACGCCCGAGAGCATCACCGACTCGAAGGCTTCCTTGAGCAGCGACTCGATCTTGGAGCTGGCGGCGCCGTAGTAGACGATGTGGCCGGCGGCCATGTCCTTGGCGAAGACGTCGGAGTACGGCGTATCCTTGAAGGTTTTAGACTCGAACAGGGCCTTGGTCGGCTGGACTATCGCGACCTTGTCGAGATACTCCTCGCCGTGCTGCAGCATGTAGCCGAGCAGGGCCCAGGCCGCCTGCTGCTCCAGCTTGGACGACTGCGCGTTGACCATGTAGTAGTGGCCGTAGTAGTTGTTCGGCACCTTGCGCACCGCGTCCTTCCACTGCGGGAACGGTACGACCATCCACTCGCCGGAGCTATAGAACTCGGGGTTGGCGCCCTTCATGCGGGCTTCCTGGTACAGGCCGGACAGCGACATCGCTATCTCGTTCTTGTCGTTGTCGAAGACCTTGCGGGCCGCGGTATAGGTCGGCGAGCCGAGGTTCTTGCCGTTGGGGCCGAAGTCCTTGAAGTAGCTCAGCACCTTGAGCCAGGCCGCGTCGTTCGTGATCACGGACTTGCCGTCCTTGGACACGAGCTCGCCGCCGAGCTGCTCGACCATCGGCACGACCGAGGTCAGGTAGTACGGGTAGCGGAAGTCGAAGCCGCGGCGGGTGATGATCTGGCCGTCGCGCCTGACGATCTTCTCGGATACGGCCATTACCTCTTCCCAGGTCTTGGGGTAGTCCTTCATCGGGTCGAGGCCGGCGTCGCGGAAGATCTTCTTGTTCAGGTACATGGCCCAGTTGGTCAGCTCGAGGGGCATGCCGTATACCTTGCCGTCCTCGATCACCGGGTCGAGCATGCCGGCCATGTACTTGGCCTGCATGTCCTTGGCGCTCTTGAAGCCGGCCAGCTTATAGTCCACCGGCGCCACGCGGCCGTTGGCTATGAACTGGTACTGGTCGAAGATCTCCAGGTTGAAGATGTCCGGGCCGGCGTTGGCGGCGAAGCCGGCGACGACGATGTCCTTGATCTTGCCGGACGGATAGGTCACGTACTTGACGGTAACGCCCGGGTTGGCCTTGGTGAACTCGTCTATCAGGCGCTTCTCGAGCGCCGTCCTGGCGGAGTCCTCGTGGGTCCAGATGACGATCTCGACCGTCTTGCCCTTCAGGGCGGAGACGGTCGGGGCCTGCGCGAAGGCCGGCGCTACGAGCGCGGCGGCGAGCAGTATCGCTACGAAACGTTTCATGGCTTCCTCCTCTACGGAACTATAGGGGCAAGGATCCATCCGTCCGGGCTAACCCGCAATGCCGCTATCCCGGCATTTTGTTTGGAAAGACGGCGTAGCGCGGCGGAATCGGGCTAGCCAGAGCCGGACCGCGCTGGTATATCTTTTCTATGCTCAAGTTCTTCCTAAAGAAAAGCTTCTTCGACGGATGGGACAACATGTTCTCCCTGGCCGCGTTCAACGGGGCGCTCCTCGCCCTGGCCGCCGTCGGCCTCTGGCTGCCGTCGCTGTCGGGTTCCGCGGCGCTCCGGCTGGCGGGCCTGGCCTTCGCCATCATGGCCGCCTCGGTATGGGCCTGCGTGAGCGCCTTCGCGCTCTACAAGGTGGCCGACGGCCGGTCGATCGCCCTCGCCGACGTCCGACGGGCCGTCCGCGACGGGCTGGTACCCGGGCTGCAGTACGGCGCGGCGGTGACGCTGGCGGTAGCGGCGGCCTCGGCCGCCCTGCCGTTCTACGCCGGCGTCGGCGGCGCGCTCGGCGTCTTCGCTACCGGGCTGTCGTTCTGGCTGTTCGCGGCGCTGTGGCTGACCCTGCAGTACTTCCCGGCGGTCAAGGCGGCCGAGGGCAAGCCCTTCGTCGAGACGATGCGGCTGTCGTTCATAGCATTCATCGACGCGCCTGGCTTCGCGGCGGTCCTGGCCCTCGACGGGCTCGTCTGCGTCGTCCTGTCGCCCGTCGTCGCCTTCCTGCTGCCCGGTTTCTCCGGCGCGGTGCTAGCCGCCTGCGAGGCGTACCGGCTCAGGCGCCTCAAGCTGCGCTGGCTGTCGGAGGCCGGAGCCAAGCCCGGCCGCGCGCCCTGGGCCGAGCTGCTCGCCGACGAGGTCGAGGCCTTCGGGCCCCGCGGCCTCAAGGACCTCCTGTTCCCTTGGAAGCGCTGAGGCTTCTCGTCCCGAGCTTCTCGTCCCGAGC
>ERZ795053.3517-NODE-3517-length-17763-cov-6.585893_pt1 | contig 17763 bp, 13 predicted proteins | sample MGYA00375137_ERZ795053 | MGnify/ENA primary metagenome ERZ795053 (study PRJEB30182, sample SAMN05720284) | activated sludge metagenome | isolation source: Anaerobic digester | place: Hong Kong | collected 2014-12-17 ...
GCCCTTATGGATAAATTCAACCTGACTGTCCCGGCTCTTCATTTCCAATGAATCTTTGTTTTAACTTATTGATAGAGGTTAATTATAATTAAGTAACCTGACTTTTAATCAGGGCGTCCGGCGTTCGAGTCGCCGATGACCCACCATTTGAAACGCAGAACCCTCCGATGTTCGGAGGGTTTTTTGTTGGCTGTTGATTTTATTATTTGGCGTAAAAAAGTCACACGTGTTACACCATGACGTTTTTAATGTAACAAAATAAAACTGAAGATCTTGAACTGTAGCCTACTGGAAAAAGCCGGTGGACTTTATTGGTTAACCATTCGTCAAATATCCAGCGTTACAGGAGTGAATCCAATGAATGTACAAAGAGCTTGCGTCTTGTTACGGAAAGAATGTTCCCGTGTAACACGTGCAACAGTGCAACAATATTACGCCGGTTTTTTCGCCCTGACAAAAGCGCTGACAATCGCCCCGTTGAACTGTTCCTTTTCTTGCGGAGAAAGGCTTTCCAGCAGACTGGCCATCATGTCATCGCCGAGATCGTATTCGCGGGTTACTTCGATCTCAATGTCAGCAAATCCGGCCGCTGCCAGCTTGGCCTGATATTCCTGATCCAGCAGGGCACCGGCAATGCAGCCGGCCCAGGCCAGCATATCCTGCTGCACGTTTGCCGGCAGGGGTTTTCTCAACACAATATCCGATACGGCAAATCTTCCGCCCGGTTTCAACACACGGAATGCCTCATGCAAAACCTGGTCTTTGTCCCCGGACAGATTAATGACGCAGTTTGAGATAATAACATCAACGGTGTTATCGGAAAGAGGGATTTCTTCGATATGCCCCTGCAGGAATTCAGCATTGGCAATCCCGGCTTCGACCTGGTTGGCCCTGGCAACGGCCAGCATTTCGTCGGTCATATCCAGTCCATAGGCCTTTCCTCCAGGGCCGACCCGTTTGGCCGACAGCAGGACATCCAGTCCCGCACCGCTGCCCAGATCCAGTACCACCTCACCGGCATTTAATTCCGCCAGCGCAGTGGGATTGCCGCAGCCAAAGGAGGTGGCAATTAAATCGGGGTTCATTCCTTGCAGATCCTTGAGCTGATACAGATTGCCAGTGATCGGATTGATGGCATCACTTGCACTGCCGCAGCAGCATCCGCCCAGATCAATCTTTCCGCCGCCACAGCATCCGCCGGTTTTCCCGCTGATGGCTTCGGCGTATTTTTGTTTGACGACCTCACGAATATCCGCCAAAACATTTACTCCCTTCATATTAATTTATGATGGTTGATAAGATAAAAAAAATTTATAGTTTAAAATCAGCTTCCAACTTCCTGACGTACTCCCGGAGCACCTCTTCATTGATAAAATAATACTTCCATTTGCCTTCCGGGACTTCGCGCACCAGTCCGGTATCAACCAGTTCCTTCATATGATAAGAAACCCGCGACTGGATCATGCCAAACACTGCCATAATCTCACAGTTGCAGATCCCCTCCGCCGGACCGGCACAACATGCCCGAGTCCCTCCCGCCTGGTTGACCAGCATCAGCAATATCTTATAGCGAATCGGGTCACTTAACACTTTGGAAATTCTATTCATATCAATCATGGTTTGATCATATCAAAATTATTTGATGTAATCAAGTGGGCGCGTTATCATTAAAATAAATTTTGATTTTAAACAGTGCGCAAGGCAATATCTTATCAGAGGTAAATTACCGGCAAACCACTGCCTTGTCCTTTACTTCCGCCAGCAATAACTTTGAGCTGGCGAAGGAAGTATTTCAATCAAGAGAAACAGTATCTCCAAGGAGGTTATAACCCCATACTACATTAACAATGCCTGCACTCGGAATGGCAAAGCCTGCGCAGGAAAACTCAATATCATGCTTTAAAACCAAACCTACAAATGGGCCAGTTGTTATCTTGCCTGAAATATAGTATCTTTATGAAGTCGCGAAGATAATCTTGAATCAGTTGGATGGTGGAAAAAGTGGACGATAACAACGTAACCCGGCTGCAATACCAGGACAAGGAAATCCTTCTCATCGCTACGGCGCATGTTTCCAAAGAAAGTGCCGCGCTGGTCAAAAAGGTCATCGAGGCTGAACGCCCCGACAGCGTCTGCATCGAGCTGGACGAACAGCGCTTTCAGAATATGCAAAACCCGCAAGCCTGGGAGAACACCGATCTGATCAAGATCATCAAAACCAAAAAAGTCGGCTTCCTGGCCGCCAACCTGCTGCTGGCCTCATACCAAAAACAAATTGCCAAAAAGCTGGACGTGCCGGTAGGCGGAGAAATGAAGCAAGGGATCGAAAGCGCTCGGGAGGTTGGGGCCACTCTGGTGCTGGCCGACCGCAGCATCCAAACCACCTTTCTACGTATCTGGCGCAAGCTCAGCCTCTGGGAAAAGAATAAAATGCTGGTCAGCTTGCTGTTCAGCTTCGACGATGAAATGGACGATATTTCCGATCAGGATCTGCAGGAAATGTTAAAAGAAGATATGCTCAACACGGTGCTGGCGGAATTGCGGGAAGAGTTCCCGCCGGTGGGCGAGATTCTGGTCAGCGAGCGCGACCAATATCTGGCGGCCAAAATCAAGGAAGCCCCCGGCCCCAAGGTGGTAGCCGTGCTGGGCGGCGCCCATGTTCCCGGCGTCAAAGAAGAGATTTATAAAACCCAGGACATCGAGCGCATTTCTGTCGTTCCGCCCAAAAGCCGTCTGTCCAAGCTCACCGGCTGGATCATCCCGGCCTTGTTTGTGGCGCTGTTTGCCTATGCCTTTGCCGGCGGCGTGCAGACCGGTCTGCAGCAGCTGACCGTCTGGGTCCTGTGGACCAGTTTTCTGGCGGCCGGATTCACGGCGCTGTCGCTGGCCCATCCACTCAGCATCCTGACCTCTTTCATCGCCGCCCCCTTCACCACGCTCAATCCCCTGCTGGCCTGCGGCTGGTTTACCGGGCTGACGGAAGCGACGGTAAGAAAACCCACCGTGGCAGATGTGCAAAACGTCTCCCAGGACATCTTCAGCCTCAAAGGTTTTTATAAAAACCGCCTGCTGCGGACGCTGTTGGTCATCTTCATGGCCAATCTCGGTGCCTCCCTGGGCACCTTTATCGCCGGAGCAGACATCATTCGCCAGCTGTTTTAGCGCACAGCGGGGGTACGCTTGTTACGCCGGAACGTTCTTTAATGTAACAAGATTTCCATTGACAAATATTCATTATCGTGATAAATATTAATTACATTATTTTTTTATAACGACCGTTCGATATAAATTATACTTTCGATAGACAATCTTTTGTTGGTCATCCACCCCTCAGAATAAATTTCAGTGAATACAACGCCCGGACATGACAGAAAATACGTTAGCAGTTTCTTTAAATGCCCCCGCGCACAGGAGGTTCATTATGCCCAAAATCGTTGACCATGACGCTTACCGGGACAAACTGATTGAACGCTACTTTGACGACTTTGCCCAGCGCGGATACAGCGATGTCACCATGCGGGAAATCGCTTCCAAATTAGGGATTTCCACCGGAACCCTGTACCACTACTTTCCCACCAAGAAAAATATTCTCGAACACATGCTGCAGCTGGCCAGCCGCCGGGATATTTCTGGCGCGATGGCGCCCATCAACGAAGATACGCCGCTGGAAGAGCGCATCCGCATCTTCAGCAGCTATATCATGGAAAAAGAGCAATGGTTTGCCGACATCGTGCTGCTGACCATTGATTACTATCGTCAGCAAAACAAAGAAGGCGGCTTTGAAATCGTGAACGAAGCCGACTCCCACTATGGCAACGGGGTGGCCGAGGCGTTTGGCCTGTCCACCGAACTGGGTTTTTTCTTTACCATCTTTTTCAATGGCCTGGTCTTTCACCGCCTGGCCTTCCCCGACTCGATTTCCTTTGAAGAACAAGCCGAATTGTTTATTAAAGTCATGATGGCCTATGCCCGCGCCGAAGGAATTGAGAAAAACACCCACCCCGAGGAGGCTGACAAGGGGAATTAATGATCTGCTTACAGGATGCAGCGAATGTTTAAAAAGAAAGGATTGATCGTAAATGATGCAGCAAAAACCCGACTACGAAAAAGAATTTGAACAGTATCTGGCCCGCGAAAAACATCTGGCGCTGATGGTACGCAGCCGCGCTGCCAAATACGGCGACAGCAAAATCGCCGTACGCCACAAACCCTACGGCGAATGGATCGCTTACACCTGGAAAGAATTCGGTGATATGATTGATACCACCGCCAAAGGCCTGCTGGAATTCGGCGTCAAGGAAGGCGAATTCGTCGGCATCTTTGCCAACAACCGGGTCGAATGGGCGGTTGCTGACTATGCTTCCTTCACCGTCCGCGCCGCTTCGGTGCCCGTGTATGCTACCAACTCGGCGGCCGAACTGAAGTATATTATCAACCACGCCGAAATTCGCATCCTCTTTGCCGGCAATCAGGAACAGTATGAAAAAGCCCTGTCTTTACTGGGTGCAGATTGCCCCACCCTGGAAAAAATCATTGTCTTTGACAAAATCGCTGTCATTGAGAAACGCCCCGAAGTCATGTCTTTCGAAGACTATCTGGAAATGGGCCGCAAAGCCGGCCGGGAAGCCGAGTTGGAAGAACGTATCGCCCGACTGGACTCGGAAGATTTGTCCACCCTGATTTACACCTCCGGCACCACCGGCACCCCCAAGGCCGTCATGCTGACTCACAAGGCCTGGTTTGCCATGCTGTTCGCCACCGGGTACCATATTCCCATCATCGAAACCGATGTCAATCTGGCTTTCCTGCCCCTGTCCCACGTCTTTGAGCGGGCCTGGAGCTACTTTATCCTCTGCGGCAACGGCCAGGTGGATTACTGCCACGATACCAAGGCCATCAACCAGTTCCTGCAGGAATCTCGTCCGCACTATATGTGCAGCGTACCCCGCATGTGGGAGAAAATCTATGCCACCGTTCAGCACGGCATCAGCATGGCGCCTCCCGAACAGCAGCAGGGATTCAAATGGGCGCTGGCCATCGGCGGTCAGTATGAAACCTTGAAAAAAGAAGGCAAGCCCATCCCCGCAGAATTACAACAACAGTATGCCATGGCCGATGAAAAGGTCCTGAAAAATATCCGCAACATTTTCGGCGGACGCAACAAAGTCTTTAACTGCGGCGGCGGCGCCTTCTCCGGTGAGATCGCCGAGTTCTTCTTCAATGCCGGCGTGCTGTTGCTGCAGGGCTACGGCATGACCGAGTGCTTCGTCATCACCGTGGCCAACCCCGAGCACAATAAATTCGGCACCTGCGGACCGGTTGTACCGCTGATGGACGTGAAATTCTCAGCAGAAGGCGAAATCCTGGCCAAGAGTCCCTCTATGATGAAGGGCTACTACAAGGATCCCGAACTGACCAGAGAGTCCCTGACCGAAGACGGCTATATGAAAACCGGTGATGTCGGCTTTATCGACGAAGAAGGCTATCTGAGCATTACCGACCGCATCAAGGACATGATGAAGACCTCGGGCGGCAAATATATCGCGCCCCAGCATATTGAGACCCTGCTCAAGGAAGACTTTTATATCGACAACGCTGCCACCATCGGCGACCAACGTCAATATGTCTCCGCCTTGATCTGTCCCAGCTTCGAAGCGCTGGAAGGCTGGGCCAAAGCCAAAGGCATCAGCTATGCCAGCCGGGAGGAACTGGTGCAGAATCCGGAAGTCATCGCGTTCTACCGGGAATTGGTCGACAATCGCACCAAGGATCTGGGCCAGGTGGAAAAGATCAAGAAATTCACCCTGCTGCCCAACGAATTTGCCCAAGAAACCGGCGAGCTGACCGCCACCATGAAGATCAAACGCAAAGCCATCAATGAAATCTACGCAGATGCCATTGAAGCCATGTACGTTGAGTAGAGCCTCCGGCTCATCAAAATAAATCTCCCCAATGCTGAATCCCGGAACCGCTCCGCCTGGTTCCGGGATTGTTATATCCATCGCGCAAGGCAAGAACCGTCCCCAACTTGCGCAAGTTGGGGACGGTTCTTGCCTTGCTTTCTGTTGACGGTGGGGATGCTGCCACATGACAGCTCTACTCCCACCTGTCCATTACCATGAATTACCATCAAATGTCTTTCTGACGCGCAAATGCAGGATTTTCCGCCCATTAAGCCCTTTTTATGCCTGATGGTGATCGAATTGTCCATATTTACCAAAAGGTAGTAACCCATTTGGGCCGAATTGTTGCTAGAAGGAGGTGAGAATGGAATTATTTAAAAACTGCATATGAAAAATGGATATTGTACTATTTATTGCTGACTTTCGAAAGGAGTAATTTATGCTGTCACTACGTTTACGACAATGGTTTTTTTTATACATGTTAACCCTCTTGTTCATTGTTTCCGCACCCACACTGACCCAGGCCAGTGATTACGGCACCTGCGATTTGACCTTGGACAGCCGGGGTTCAGCCGTCAGCCAGTTACAGCAAGATCTGGCTTCGCTGGGCTATTATACATATAAGGTGGATGGATGGTTCGGCGCCAAAACCCATGATGCGGTCGTGAGATTTCAAAAATCTCAGGGATTAAAAACCGACGGCCTGGTCGGCCCCATCACCAAGGCCGCACTGAACCGGGTAATTGCTGCTGCACCTTCGCCGACGCCAGCCAGTGATGATGGCACCGATGACCTGGCCTTGGACAGCCGGGGTTCAGCCGTCAGCCAGTTGCAGCAGGATCTGGCTTCGCTGGGCTATTATACATATAAGGTGGATGGATGGTTCGGTGCCAAAACCCATGATGCGGTTGTGCGTTTCCAAAAATCCCAGGGGCTGAAAACCGATGGCGTGGTCGGCCCCATCACCAAGTCAGCGCTGAACCAAGTATTAACCAAAAGCGTCGTCTCCCCCAAGGTCTCAGCCTCGGCCAAGTCCCCCACGGCAGCCAGTATCAGCCAATACAACAGCCAGGAAAAACCCATCGTCGACGCATTCCGGGCCAACTTTGACGGCAGCCTGGCACAGACGCTGGTCGGACGGGCCATCTGGTATATGGAGCACGGCTATATGAAGTATGGTCACAGCAAGTATCCTGATACCGGGTATATTGACTGCTCCAACTTTGTTTCCCTGGTTTACAAAGATTTCGATTATTCCATTACGTCCGCCGCCAAAAACTATGGCTCCGTCGGCGAAAAAGTAGCGGGCGTCTACAGCAAAAAAATAACCGGAACATCCAAATACACCCTGGTCGGCACAGAAAAATTAAAACCCGGCGATATCTTCACCTTTTGGAATTCCGATGACCCGGCCCGGACACATATTGGTCATGTAGCCATCTATATGGGCGTGATTAACGGCAAACCCTGCATCATCAACACCTGCTCCGGACGCCCGACTGCGATCGGCATCATCAACAGTTTTGCCTACTGGTACGGTTCCAGTCTCATCGAAGTCCGCCGCGTCTTGCCGGACAGTGCGTATAAGGCAGGCAACAAAATCAACGATCAAGGCCCGGTTCTTCCCAAAATATATCAAATCAAACCCAACAAACCCATCATACTGCCGGTGAATCTTCCTGCCGGCTTCTAAAAAACAGTTGAAAAACTCAGAAACACCAAAAACCTCGCCACACTGCGAGGTTTTTGGTATGCCTAAACCTCCCGATCTTATGCTTGCCCATGGACTTTGTCCGCCAGCATGTATTATCGTGGGATATATCTTTGCCTTATCCGGAAAATTCCACATCATAAATTGAATTACCTGCTTGATGTCTTACGCTATAATGGAAGCAGATGTAAAACCTCAGGAAGGAGATGTTTGAGGAATGACCCGTGCCAATCGTTTTACCGAAAAACCTGACAGAATCCCGTCGTTGCTGCTCATCATTTTTACGCTCGCGTTGCTTTGCATGTCCGGCTGCGGAAGCCAAACCACGCAGGATCAAGCAAAGAGCATCGAAAATTATGAATCCCGCACAGACTCTGCCGCCCCGTTAACTAAAAACCAAGATGAAACCGTAACCGGCATAATCAACGCTGCGGACCGCAAGGTCGTGCAAAATGCCGAGATCAGCCTCAAGGTACAAGAGGTTGCTGCAGCGGCAGATAAAATCACTGACCTGAACCAAACCAACGGAGGCTACACAGTCAACAGCCACATCTATCGCAACGGCGAACATATATCCGCAGATCTTTTACTGAAAACTCCCCAGCAGAAGCTCACCAGTTTCATCGCCAGCATTGCAGCCCTCGGGGAAGTCACTGACAAACGTGTTTCTGCCGAAGATGTCACTGAGCAATATTACGACGCCGAAGCCCGGTTAAAGGTAATGCGGGCCAAAGAAGAACGACTCCTCAGTTTGCTGGACAAGGCCAACAGCATAACGGATATTATCAGCATCGAGAAAGAACTGGGACAAACCCGCAGCGAAATAGAGGTGTTAACCGGCCGGCTGCAATATCTGTCCAATGCAGTTGATTACAGCGCAGTTCACATCAATCTGATCCAAGCCGTCCCCGGCGCAATTAAACCCCCGCAGGGAACCATAGGTAAATCAGTACAAGGACTGATCACCAGCCTCAACAATATGATCCATTTCGGCAGCAATTTAATCGTTGGCCTGTTCGTGCTGCTGCCCTGGCTGTTGCTGATACTCATACTGGTGCTGGTATTCCGATATTTCTATCGCAGAAAGAAAAAATAACCAGGCTGCTTATCCCGGTTGACGTATGAACTGACAGAGGTGGAATGATGGATAAATGTGTCTTCTGCGACCGCGCAGAAATGGTACTGGAAAACCGGCTGGCCTGGGCCAAATATGATCAATTCCCGGTCTCACCGGGCCATCTGCTGATCATCAGCAAACGGCATGTGCCGGATTTCTTTGCTGCCACCACAGAAGAACGCCAGGCATTCAATGAATTGCTGAACGAAGCTAAAAATATGCTGGAAGAAAAATATCACCCCGACGGCTACAACATCGGCGTAAACTGCGGCGAGAGCGCCGGACAAACCATCATGCACCTGCACATTCATCTGATTCCAAGATACCATGGGGACATGGATAACCCCCGCGGCGGCGTGCGCGGGGTGATACCGGAGAAGCGGATTTATTGAATGGGAGGATTCATCCCCCTCGTATCAAGATTTACATATTTATTTTATCTTAATTAAGACATCGGCATGAAAAAGATGAGCGCAGTTGAAATGGTCTTCCTCACATGAACCCACTGCCTGGCGCCCTCATTTCTTATAATGAAAAATGCAGGACATCATTCCCTTTTATCGAATTAATGGGTATGGATTTGTTAAAACAACCGCCATCATTGATAACTGGGATGGGGGGTTCTGTTAAATGATTCGGGTAGAAGGTCAAACTCCATATCAGGCCGTTGACACCGCCAGTTTTGCCGAAGACCTATTTGTAGAGCTCTTTCAGGAAACCTTCGGGCTGGACAAAACGCAATACCTGGTTAATGAATATCCTTGCGAGAATATCTATGGCGACAATTGTTACATCGATTATGCCCTGAAAACCGACCTGGAAGCTTACGCCATCGAAATAGACGGCGAACAGTGGCACAATCCCGCCCTGGTCTCAGTCGACAAGTATCTGGATGATCTTTTAAAGCGCAACAGTCTGACCTGGTTAGGCTGGCGGGTATACATATGGACGTACCGCCAGTTGGTCAATGAACGCGAAAAAGTGAAATCGGAATTGGTCCAGTTTCTGGGCCAAAGCCCCCATTTCAAGATCTATGACGACTACCTGCCCCGCCAGCGGGGTACGGTACTGGAACTGCGCCCCCATCAGGAAGAAACCCTGCAGCGATTGCAGGAGCTGCGCGGCGAATATAACAGCATGGCGCTCATCGCCGATGCCCAGGGAACCGGCAAGACGACCACCGCAGTCCTGGATGCCTGCCGATTAGGGCTGCGCACTCTCTTTGTGGCTCATACTCTCGAACTGTTGCAGCAGGCTGCCAGGAGATTCAGGGAACTCTGGCCGCAGGCCCGGGTAACAATTATCGACGACTACTCCGGGCCTCTGGACGGGGATGTGATGATTGCCAGCATTCAGGGTCTGCATAATCGTTTGAGCCAATTTGCCCCCGATCATTTCGGTTACATCATCATCGACGAAGCTCACCATGCCGCTTCCCCCAGCTACCGTCAGGTGATCTCCTATTTTCAACCCATGTTTTTGCTGGGCCTGACCGCCACCCCCGAGCGCCATGATCAGGAATCCATCATGGAATTGTTTAAAAATGAAGCCCATCGCCTGGACCTGAAAACCGCAGTAGAAATAGGAGAACTGGTACCCATCCGCTGTGTCCGGGTAAAGACCAACATAGACTTCAGCAGCGTACGCATCAACGGCATTCGCTACAATTACCGCGACCTCGACACCTGTGTCCATGTTCCTGAACGCAACCGGCTCATTGTTGACACCTACCTCAGCCATGTACCGGGCCAAAAAGCAGTGGTCTTTTGTGCCAGTGTCCAGCATGCCGCAGAAGTGGCCCAGCTATTCCAGGAATCAGGAATCAATGCCCAACTGGTGGAAGGACGCATGAAAAAACCGCTGCGCGAAGAGATCCTCGATCAATATCGGCAAGGCATTGTCAAGGTATTGTGTGCCTGTGACATCCTCAACGAAGGCTGGGACAGCCCGGAAACGGCTGTACTGTTCATGGCCAGGCCCACGCTGTCAAAAGTCATCTATCTGCAGCAGTTGGGCCGAGGCACCCGCCGCGCCCAAGGCAAGAATGCCCTGCTGGTATTTGACTTTATTGATAACACCGTTCGCCATAACCATTCGGTCAATCTACACCGCCTGTTCCGCTCCCGCGAGTACCGGCCCGGAGCATTGGTGATCGCCCCACAGGAGCAAATGGAAGAAGAAAAGCGTCGCCTGCTGTCCGGAGAAAAAATGGACACCATTCTGCCCCACAATATATTTGTCCGTGATTATGAACTGGTCGACCTTTTTGACTGGCAGGAAGAAATCAAGCATATGATGTCTCTGCATCAGCTGGCCATGGAACTGTACGTAGATGACGCCACAGCCCGCCGTTGGGTAGATGAATGCAAAATCACCCCCGGTCCCGACCTGGAACTGCCCATGGGCAAGGTAACCCACCGCTATTTCAGCCAGGAGCGGCTGGAGGACATCCGCGAACAGCTGAACATACCTGCCCGTGTACCCGAAGCCATACGGGAAGATTTCTTTCGCTACGTAAAGGCCGGACAAATGAGTTTTTCCTATAAGCCGGTCATGTTAAAAGGGATGCTGCGCCTGGTCAATGACAAAGGACAAGCAGAACTGGGAGCCCTGGTCAGCTACTTCCGCAATTTCTATGAACAGCGGGCTGATGCCGATCTGCAGATAGAAGTGTCCGGCGCTGTTATCAACCGGGTGAAAGAAATGAATGACTTTGACGTTGCCCGCCTGATGCTGACCATGCCTTTTGAAAAATTTGAACGCAAATTCTTCCTGGAACACCGCAAAGATTTGAATCTGGTGGGTTTCGTGCCCGCGCTATGGAAGCGGCTCACGGTGGAAGATAAGGCGGAATTGATTGAGATTTGTGATCGGCAGATTGAGCGGTATTATGCGCGGCGGGTGGGGAAAGAATGAGGAGTTTGAATTATAAACTATGAAAATTTTGTATCAAAAGCGGAATTTACTGGTCTCGGCGGGCTTATATCCCTAGTAATAAGTTACCCGGTTAACTTCCTATATTGTTATATTTAGGCATTTATTCTACAATAAAGTATAAACACTACCTAAAGGGAGCTATTCTATGGCATTTTTTGATTCCGTAAAAGAAGCAATAACTCAAAAACCAGCAAATTTAAAAAAGCCGTTTTTTTATAAAAAAGATAGTGATGCGCAGCGTCAACTGGAAAAACTAAAAGAAATATATAAAACTGCTCCTAACTCGATTAAGCTGAAGATTGATCAAGATATTAAAATGCTTTCTTACGGTATTGCCGGAGAAGAAAATATTGCCTTTGAATTAAGCAACAGCCTTCTGCCCATTATTGTGCTGCATGATTTACATATTGAATTTGAGGATTTATCAACGCAAATCGATTATCTGATTATCACCAACAAATTTTCACTGATTATCGAATGTAAAAATCTTATCGGAAATATTGAAGTAAACAGCAATGGGGATTTTATTCGCACTTGGCAGTATAACGGCAAATATAATAAAGAAGGGATCTATAGCCCCATTACCCAAAACGCACGCCATCTGGATATGATCAAAAGAATAAAATTAACACACAAGAACAATTTTGTAACCAAAGCTTTATTCGAAAAATATTTTGATGAGTTTCATAAATCAGTGGTAGTACTAGCTAACCCCAAAACTGTTATTAATATGAAATATGCTAAAAAGGATGTAAAGGATAAAATTATTCGCTGTGATCAATTAACTGAATGTATTAAAAAAATGATTAGTGACAGTAAAAATGCGCTTTTTTCGGAGAAAGAAATGTACGAAATAGCGGATTTCTATTTAAGTTTACATACTCCCAATACTGTTGATTATACAAAGAAATACCAGATCGACGAACCCGCGCAGGAAGAATCCATACCAACAGTAGCACCAACTTTGGCACCTACAACTGCAACTACAACTGCACCGAAATCAGTTCCGGTGGCAAATCCGGTAGCAACACCGACGAAACCCAATATAGATGAAACACCGTTATATAAAGCATTGAAACAATACCGTTATGACACTAGCAAAGCTGAAGGAATAAAGCCTTATTTTATTTATAACAATGCCCAGATGGAAGAGCTCATTTCTATTATGCCTAAAACATTTGAAGAAATAAAAAAAGTTTCCGGTTTTGGAGATGTTAAGTGTCAAAAATACGGATCAGCTATTCTGGAGATCATTAATCAATATAAATGAGCGAAACCGGGTGGAAGGTAACTGAGTGATTGGAATTATGGATAGTGAACAGTATATATATAAAAAAGAGGTTGACTGGTCCTTGCTACATGAAGGATTTACGATCCCAGTTTCCTTTCAAGTCAGGTTTCAAGAAATTATCGGACATGGATTAGATAAAGGTCAGACCAAAAATATTACTCTACTTGTGGAGAATAAGCCATTCACCGCACAGTTAAAAAACCAGGATTTTGACCAGTCACGTTATCCAACTCATAAAGATCTCCTACAAATCAGATATACCAGAAATAGCCTTTTGGCAGATATTTTAAGAACAATATTTAATTCCAGCTATGAATACTTGAAAATAAAAAGATCAGAGTTGGGACAGAATAATCGTCTGATTAAACTTCCTGAAAATATTAGGGAATATTTGGTTTTATATACAAGTGATTCTGCTGATTTATTTATTGCCGATTGTTTAACCATCTGGGATCTACAAAAAGAAATTCAGGTTATATCCAGTTATCCTGAAGAAGTACTCGAGGCTGAAATTAATTATAAAAATGTTGATCCCTCAGCAGGGCTTGATTTGCGAGAACGTATCGTCAAAGTCAGACGTTTTGATAAAGCAATCGCCGATAATTTAAAACTATTGTATGATTATCGATGCCAAATTTGTGGCAACAACTTTTCCGCCAAATATGATACGTCAATTGCCGAAGCCCATCATATTGATTCTTTTATCAAATCACTCAACAACGATTCAGATAACATCATGATTGTTTGCCCCAATCACCATAGAATCATACACAAAACTATGCCAACTTTTGAAAGGTCCAATCGTTCTTTGATTTTCCAGAATGGTTATCAGGAAAGGTTGAGACTTAATTATCATCTTTAATGCATGCTTACCCCACCACCAACTTATTGGTCTTCTTCAAATACTTCGCCGGTATCGGTCGATGCAGTTTCCAGATAACATTCATAGGTCTGGAGCCTTCGTGTTTGACGTAATCAGCCAGACCGAGGAATGTATAGGGTGCTGCGCCGGCAATATCTGTTTTAAATTCACGAACGAACAACAGCACTTTGCTGCCTCTCTGGCGATGGTGAACATAACGCTGTCCAGTTGGGGATGTTTCTGAGGTAGTACTTTGGCTCTGCCAGTGAAATAACCACTCGTTGATGGAATAGTCATTATACATGGTGGTTGGTGAGTAATCTTTATCAGATTTATTTAGGGTCACAAAGAAGATGTCAGCGCTTTTTTCGGGAAGGTACTTGACGCCTTCACGAACTGTTGCGGGTTTCATGAAATCCATAGCCACTAGAATCTGATCACGGGTATAGGTACAATGCAAATCCAATGGACAATCAAAGCCGAGCTCTACCGGTTCGTCGATAAAATCGATATGGTTTAGGTTATATTTCAGCAGCTCAATCAACTCTGCACAAAGCACCGGGTTGTTTCTGATTTGCTGTAGGCCTTCCTTCAGACTTACAAAGCCGCATTCCTCCACCGGCTTTTGCCAAACGGTAAACTGAAACATTTGCAGCATCCGCTGTTCAGATTCGCATAGCACTTCAAAATCCAAGCCATCAAGGTCGGAGAAGACTTTGAATAGAAAGTTGATCCACCGTCTGGAATCAATTGCACAAATCCGTGAAAAGGCTTTAGTTAGTACTTCCTCCTGCGGTTCAACAAAGTCATCTCTGACTGCAGCCATTACGCATAATCTTGAAAAACTACCGCATTTATAAATACTGCGCACATCCAAATGATAGTAGGATGTAAAATTGGCTAGCGTGAGAGGCAGTCCGCTGTCCTCGGTAAAGGTTGCCAGGCGGGATACCAGACCTGCCTTCACGCCGAATGAACTGCGGATATTGTTTAATATGTATTCCTTGGCTTTGCGCTCTAGCTGGATATAGCAGCCTTTGGGTAGGGAGGCAAAACCGTCTTTGATTTCACGCTGTACGCTTTTATTGGTATTAGCCAGCAGGGCTGCAAATTTGTCTTCAAAGTTGTATTTTCTATTGGCCTGCCCGATAAAATCTAAAACCGTTAAGCACTCTTTGTTATCGGCCAAGCGAAGCCCACGCCCCAACTGCTGCAGGAAAACTGTCAAACTCTCGGTCGGACGCAGGAATAAAACGGTATTGACCTCCGGAATATCAACACCTTCATTATAAATATCCACCACAAAGATAAACCGGACCTGTCCGCTGACCAGTTTCTGCTTGGCGGTATGGCGTTCCTCATCTTGTGATGTCCCCACTAGATACATAGAAGAAATGCCGAGTCCGTTGAAATACTCTGCCATATATCGGGCATGCTCAACCGAAACGCAAAAACCCAAGCCTTTTACATCATTTATATCTGTTACAAATTTTACGAGTGAGGCAATGATCATGTTGGCACGTCTATCAGCCGCGGCGCGATTGAGGGTATAGAGATTGCTTAACTCGCTTTTGTCGTATCCACCCCGCACCCATTTTAACTCGTTTAAATCGACGGTGTCGGTCACGCCGAAGTACTGGAACGGGCACAACAGCTTGCGGTCAATGGCTTCTGGCAAACGGATCTCAGCCGCGATGCGGTTGTCAAAATACTCCAAGATGCTCTTGCCGTCCATGCGCTCCGGTGTGGCGGTAAGTCCCAGCAGAATCTTGGGTTGGTAATAGGCGAGCAGTTTTTGGTAGGTTGGCGCCGCTGCATGATGAAATTCATCGACGATGATATAGTCATAGAAATCAGGTGATGTCTTGGTCTGCAGCTCTTGTGAGTTAAAAGTCTGGACCGAAATAAATAAATGATCCAGACTGTCCGGCTTATAGTTGCCGACAAACAAATCCCCGAAGTTGGCATCCTTCAGCACGCCTTGAAAACACAACCAGCTCTGCTTTAAAATTTCTTCTCGGTGGGCGACAAATAGCAGGCGGCATGGTTGGCCCGAATTGGCTTGCCGGAAGCGCTTATAATCGAAGGCGGAAATGACGGTTTTGCCGGTGCCGGTGGCAGCGATAATCAGATTTTTATAGTACCCGCGCACCTTGCGTTCGGCCTCCAACTTATCCAATATTTCTTGTTGATAGGGGTATGGCCGAATATCAAAAGTAAACAAGGTTACGCTATCCCCGCCTGTTAGTTTTTCTGCTGTTAAGGCTTGTTTTAAGCGTGTCTTCTGCGTTTCGTTATAGTCTTCAAAATCGGTAGAGTTCCAATAGCTTTCAAAGGTAGCATCAATCTTGCGAATCGTTTCCGGCAAATCTTTGGCGGTAACTTTGACATTCCACTCTAGACCGCTGGAGATGGCAGCATTGGATAAATTGGATGAGCCAACGTAGGCGGTCGTAAATCCGGTATCTCGATAAAACACATAAGTCTTGGCGTGCAGCCGGGTGCGTTTGGTGTCATAGGAAACTTTGATTTCCGTGTTAGGCAGGCGGCGCAGTTCTTCAATGGCTTTAACGTCCGTAGCACCCATATAGGAGGTCGTAATAATGCGCAATCGTCCCCCGCGTTGAGTAAAGTTGCGCAGTTCATCAATAATCAGACGTAGACCACTCCACTTGATAAAGGATACCAGAATGTCAATCCGGTCAGCTGAAGCGATTTCCTTTTTTAACTCGGTATACATGCTGGGCTCATGGATTGCCCCGGTAAACAAAGAACTTTGTGCCAACGATGTCTGCGGACGAATGATCTCTACTTTTTCATTCACAGCATAAACGGTGTTTTGTTTGTTTAACAACGCTAGCAGTTGTTCACCGCGTTCATCGACGGATAACATGTCAAAGTCGTCTTCTTGTGTTTCGGATATGATGACCTGGACAATTTTGTTGGCCAGGTCGATTTGTCTCTGGATATCCCCACCCTTGTCCTTGACGTTGTCCATTCCTTTTTCTATGATCTCAACCATGTATTTTGCCAAAATCCTGGAGGCTTCCGCGCTGTCAATGGGCGCAACCGATTTTAGCAGCTCGTCAGCCTGATCAAGCTCCTGCCCCAACTGCTTGCTAATGACCTGTTCATACAACCCTTTTTTCAACTCATCATCTCCTCCATCAGCCTCTCCACAATCGGATAATCCGCCGGCGCCCATTCAAGTGTTTTAAGCTCTTGCGGTTTAACCCATTGATGGTTGACATGTTCTCTGCGAACGAATTTTTTCGTATCAACATGACAGATAAAACTGTGCATGGTCAGCTCAAAATCCGGGTAGACATGGTTGATGGTCATGAAGTAATCTTTCTCCTCGATCGTTATCTCTATATTCATTTCTTCCCGGAGTTCCCGCATCAGGGCTTCCGTTCTGGTCTCCCCTGCTTCGATCTTGCCGCCGGGAAATTCATATTTATAGGAAATATATTCTTGTTTGGCCTGGCCGCGCTGCATGCACAGGATCTGTCCTTCATGAATGATGATGGCGGCCACTACATCGAGATGCTTCATTTGCTTTTGCCTTTCTTTGTTATTGGAACATACAAGGGGACACGTTTTTATAATATAATTCCCATTTGATTTCCATAATCCTGCAAAATATAGTAGCCTGATGTAAACGACCATATTTCGGTTATTCAATAAAGTTCATTCTGCCTAAAAAATATCCTGTTTGTTCTATCAATACAAAAAAGCAGCGACATTAATCTGTCACTGCATTTCACATAAAATAATTATCGTTTTTTTAGCTTCTCAATTTCCCTCCGAATTCGAAGTACATATCCCGTATTATCGGCATTCTTTTTTGCGACAAATGTTTCACGTGAAACATTGTTGCCCGGCAGGCGCAAGTTGGGGACGGTTCGAGACCACTGAAAAACACATAATAGAAAATAACAA
>ERZ795053.3518-NODE-3518-length-17762-cov-16.667250_pt1 | contig 17762 bp, 15 predicted proteins | sample MGYA00375137_ERZ795053 | MGnify/ENA primary metagenome ERZ795053 (study PRJEB30182, sample SAMN05720284) | activated sludge metagenome | isolation source: Anaerobic digester | place: Hong Kong | collected 2014-12-17 ...
GAGCCAGAAGCAGGTGGACAAGGAGTTCGAGCGCATCGTCAAGCTCTGCGGCTGACCTGAGCGCCGGAACCCGGAGACCCGCCCCCGCGAGCACTGCCTCGCGGAGGCGGGTTGTTCTTCATACGGACTCAAGATTGAGTCATGGAAATAATAAATGATATATGGTATCATATTTTCCGTGGGATCCGCAGGGGGCGGAGCCGGAACCGGGAGGAGATGCCATGATCCGTTGGGGAACGCTGCTGTTGATGACGCTCGGCTTGGCCGCGACCGCGTTCGCGGGCGCCATCGCCGACATCCGGGCCGGACTGGTGCCTCAGGGCACCGTGGTGGACGTGCAGGGCGCCGTGGTCACCGCGCTCCTGGATCACAGCCTGACCGTGGCCGAGCTGCCCGGCGGGCCGGACCTGGCCCTCTGGGTGCTGCTGGACGGTGCGCCCGCGGTGGCGGTCGGTGACCTGGTGGATCTGCGCGGCACCTACCTGGAGAACAACGAACGCGCCACCCTGAGCCTCTGGTCGCCCGCCGACGCCTTCCTGACCGTGACCGGGCAGGACGAGGTGCCGGTGAGCGTGGTGGACGCCGCCGCGCTGGCTGCGGCGCCCGAGGCCTGGGAGAGCGTGCTGGTGCTGGTGGACGAGATGCTGACGGTGACCGGCCTGACAGGCGAGGGCGGCCTGCTGGCCGCCGGCCGCGACAGCCAGGGCGTGCTGGTGCTGGACGACTACTACGGCGTGCTGCCCGCGGCGGCGCCGGGCGATTGCTACGACGCCGTGCGCGGGGTCTTCTTCCGCTACCAGGGGGAGCACGTGCTCAAGGTGCAGGCGCTGACGCCGGCCGTCTGCTCCGTGGGCGCCGAGGCGCGCCGCTTCTCCGAGCTCAAAGCCATGTTCCGCTGATCTCCGGACGGAGAGCGGAGGAGGGGCCGGTTCCGCGGGGGGACCGGCCCCTCGTTTCGTTCTCAGGACTCCAGGGACTCCACGGCGCGGCGCAGGGCGGCGTTGAAGACGTCGGGCATCTCCAGCATGAGGAAGTGCCCCGCGTCCGGGATGATCTCCACCTCGAACTCCGCGCAGTGGTTGCGGCCGTGCGCCGGCGTGGTGGGCCAGAGGTCGGCGTTGATGCAGCGCACCCGCGGGCGGTAGGCGTCCAGGGTGGCGGGCAGGTCCCACGCCAGGTAGTTGCGCAGGGTGGGCACGGCCACGCGGGGCGGCGCGGCGGCCATGTCGTCGGCGATGCGGGCCACGGTGGCGCTGTCGGCGCTGGCGGTGAACATGCTGCGCACGAAGGCCTTCATGGTGACCGGGAAGTTGGCGTCCATGGGGGCGGTGAAGCCGGCGATCTGCTCGGGGGTGAGGTGCTCCTCCACGTCGTGCAGGGTGTCCACGCCGATCAGGCCCACCAGGCGGTCGCCCAGAAGGCGGCCCGCCTCCGCGATCACCGTGCCGCCCATGCTGTGGCCGATAAGGATGACCTTCTCCAGGTCCAGCAGGTCGCACACGGCGGCCACGTCGGCGCCGTAGGCGTCCATGGTCCAGGCGGCGCGGTCCACGCCCGAGGCGCCGTGACCGGCCAGGTCCAGCAGGACCACGCGGTGGTCGGCGGCGAAGGCGTCGACCTGCTCCTTCCAGTAGCCGCGGTCGCAGCTCCAGCCGTGCACGAAGACCAGGGCGGGCTCGCCGCGGCCGTGGGCCTCGAAGGCGATGGGCACGCCGTCGGCGGAGCGGGCCTCGCCCACGTGGACGGCGCGGCCGCAGCCGGCGGCCGTCAGGGCGAGCAGGAGCAGCAGCGGAACGAGGGCACGGGCGCGCAGGGTCATGACGGTCTCCCGGCTGGAGGGAAGGGGTTCCGGCCGGGAGGGTCCGACACGCGGGCGTCCGCGTCAAGGGGGAGGGCTCAGACCGCGAGCACCTCGGCGGCCACGCCGCGGGCGCTCAGGTCCGCGGCGATCTCGTCGCGGTAGAGGGGGTTCATGACCACCACGGTCTCCGGCGCCAGCTCCGCGAGACGGTCCGGCGCCAGCACGGCGTGCCCGGTGCCCGGCACGAAGCGGCCCTGCTTGTGGGGGTTGATGTCCACCACGCCGGCCACCTCGTCGCCGGCGCCCAGCACGTTGAGGAAGGTCACACCCTTGCTGCCCGCGCCCCAGAGCACGGCGCGGCGGCCCTCGCGGCGCCAGGTCTCCAGACGGGCGGCCCACACGTTGCGGCGGTCGCGGGCGGCGGCGTCGAAGCCCACGCCCAGGGCGGCGGGGTCCTCCAGCGTCACGCGCGGCGCGGCCGCGGGGCCGGCGGTGCGCCGGGCGCCGCAGCCCAGGAACTGGCCGCCGAAGGCCTCGGCCACCGCCACGCCGGCGTAGCCCGCGCGGGCCATGGCCAGCGCCAGCGAGCGCGCGCTGAAGTACTGGGGGTGCTCGTAGATCAGGTCCCACACGCCCAGGTCGCGCACGGTCCAGAGGCCGTTGGGCACCTCGATGTAGACCGGGGCGTCCGGCGAGCCGGCCAGGGCGTCGTGGATCAGGCGCAGGAAGGCCACGGGATCCGCCACGTGCTCCAGGGCGTGGCGGCAGCAGAGCAGGTCGCAGCTCAGGGCCTCGGCCGTGTCGGCCGTGAACAGCTCGCGCCGCACCTCCACGCCGGCGGTCTCGCCGTGGCGCTCGGGTTCGAAGCTGGGGTCGAAGCCCACGGCGCGCGCGGCGCCGGCCTCGCGCAGCAGGCCCAGGAAGTCGCCCTTGCCGCAGGCGATCTCCACCACCGTGCCGCCGCGCAGCCCGTGGCGCTCCACCAGCTCCGCGGCCAGCGCGCGGGCGTAGGCCTGGAAGCGGGGGGAGTAGTGGAGGGAGTTCTCGTACTCGGCGTCGTAGGTCACGCGCGCGGGGTCGAAGGCGGCGTTCCAGAGGTGGCCGCAGGCGTCGCAGAAGCGCAGCTCCAGGTCGCCCACGTCGGCGGCGCGGGCCGCGGCGGCCGTGGGGTGCAGCACGTTGCAGAGCACGGGCACGCCGCGCACCGGCGCCAGGGCGCGGGGCGACGGCGCCTCGCAGCAGGGGCAGGCTCCGCTCACGCGTCCACCTCGAGGGTGAGCAGCTCGGGCGTCAGGCCCAGCTCGCGGAGCTGGGCGCCGATCTCCGGCGCGTAGATGGAGTTCATGACCACCACGGCGTCGGGGTTGAGCTCCATGAGGTCCTCCGGCGCCAGGATGCGGTGCCCCGTGCCGGGCATCACGTGGCCCTGGCGGTGGGGGTTGATGTCCACGGCGCCGGCCACCTCCTCGCCCACGTCCAGGGTGGTCAGGAAGCTCACGCCCTTGGAGCCGGAGCCCCAGATCACGGTGGTGGCGTCGCGGCGCTTGAGGTCGTCCAGGCGGTCGCGCCAGGAGAGCACGTGGTTGCGGCAGCGCACGCTGAAGTCGTCGGCCAGGCGGATCAGGCCGGGCAGGTCGTCCTCGCTGGGGTGGGGCGCCGCGGGCGACTCCACCGGCACGGCCTCCAGGGTGAGGTACTGGTCGTCGTACTCGGTGGCCACGCGGTCCACGCGGAAGCCGCACTCGCGGAACAGGCGCGCGATGGAGCCCGGCGCGAAGTACGAGCAGTGCTCGTAGTAGATGTCCTCGAAGCTGCACTCGCGCAGGATGCGCGTCACGTCGGGCACCTGGAAGAAGATGGTGGCGTCCAGGTCCGAGCCCACCGCGGCGCGCACCGTGCCGATGAACTCGCGCACGGGGTGGATGTGCTCCAGGGTCATCTTGCAGCAGTAGAAGTCCGCGGACTCGTCCTTGTACTTCTCGGAGTAGAAGTCGCGGATGAAGCGCGCGCTGTCCGCCGCGCCGCTGGTGTTGCGGGCGGGGATGTAGGCGGGGTCGAAGCCCACGCCCGAGGCGGCGCCCATCTCGCAGAGCAGCATGAGGAACTCGCCCTTGCCGCAGCCGATCTCCAGCACGCGTTTGCCGTGGAGGTCGTGGCGCTCCACCACGCTGCGCGCCAGCTCCGTGTGGAAGCGGCTGAAGGTGGGGCTGAAGCCCTGGGTCTCCTCGTAGCGGTCCGAGTACTCGGTGAGGCCGGAGTCGAAGGCCATGTTGCTGGCGAAGCCGCAGGCGTCGCAGAAGCGCAGGTCGATCTCGCCGCGGGGCCAGGCGCGGGCCTCCTCCACGGTGTCCAGCAGGATGCAGCTGTTGGTGGGCACCGACGCCGCGCGGTGGATGGTGCGCATGCCGGCGGCGCCGCAGGCGGGGCAGGTCTCGCGGGCGCTCATCGCACGTCCTCCACGGTCACCAGGCGGGGATGCGGCACCGGCACGATGAAGCGGCCGCCGCGTTCCAGGTACTCGCGCTGCTGGGCCAGGATCTCGTCGGCGAAGTTCCAGGTGAGCAGCAGCACGTCGTCGGGCCGCGCCTCCAGCAGCTTCTCCGGCGCGTGGATGGGCTGGTGCTGGCCGGGCATGTGCAGCCCCTGCTTGTGCACGTTGCGGTCCACCACGAAATCCACCAGGTCCGTGCCGATGCCCATGTAGTTGATCAGCGTGGCGCCCTTGGCCGCCGCGCCGTAGGCGGCGATGCTGCGGCCCTCGGCCTTGAGCCGGCGCAGCAGGGCGGTGAGCTCGTCGCGCAGCTCCTCCACGCGGCGGGAGAAGTCCACGTAGTAGGCCAGCGAGTCCACGCCCATGGCGCGCTCGCGCTGCAGCATGGTGCGCACGCTCTCGCCCACGTTCTCCTTCTTCTCCGCGTAGAACCGCAGCGAGCCGCCGTGGATGTCCAGGGGCTTCACCTCGTTGAGGTAGAGGCCGTGGCGGCGGAAGAGGTTGTCGAAGGAGGTGACCGACAGGTAGAGCAGATGCTCGTGGTAGATGGTGTCGAAGGCGCAGCGCTCGATGAGCTCCTTGACCGACGGCGCCTCGATGACCACCACGCCGTCCTCGTGCAGGATCTCCGCGATGCCCGCCACGAACCCGTTGGTGTCCGCCACGTGGGCCAGCACGTTGTTGCCGTGGATCACGTCGGCCTCCAGGCCGCGCTCGGCCTTCAGCTTCCGCGCCAGCTCCAGCCCGAAGAAGTCCACGATGGTCTCCACGCCGATCTTCTCCGCCGCCGCCGCCGGCCCGTGCGCGGGGTCGATGCCCAGCACGCCGATGCCCTGCTCCACGTAGTTCTTGAGCAGGTAGCCGTCGTTGCTGGCCAGCTCCACCACCATGCTGTTGGGGCAGAGCCTGCGCCGCTCGATGAGGTCCAGCACGTTCTCGCGCGAGTGGCGCAGCAGGTGGTCGCTGAAGGAGGAGTAGTAGGGGTAGTCGTCCTGGAAGAGCGTCTCCGGCGGCACGGTCTCGGTGATCTGGACCATGGCGCAGCCGGGGCAGAAGCCCACCTGCAGGGGGTGGCGCGGCTCGGGCTCGCCCAGCTCCGCGGGCTTGACCAGGCGGTCGGCCAGGGGCGTCTCGCCCAGGTCCAGGAAGACCTTCAGGCCGGTGTGGCCGCAGCTGCGGCAGGGGACGGTGGCGTGCATGGCGGGGACGTCCTTCGCGGTTCAGGCGGTCCAGCGCAGGTCCGCGCCCAGGCGGCCCTGTCCGATGAGCTTCTTCACGTGATCGATGCGCTTGTACTTGGGGCCCTCGAAGTCCTCCAGGCTCAGGTCCACATTCTTGTAGGCCTGGTAGAGCTCCTCCACGCCGCGGCGGCAGGTCCACTGGGGCTTGAAGCCCGGCAGCTCGCGGTGGATGCGGTTGCAGTCCACGCGGTAGTTGCGCTTGTCCGGGCCGGCGTCCGGGGCGAAGGCCACGTCGCAGTCCGGCACCACCTCGCCCACGATCACGGCGATGTCGCGGATCTGGTAGTTCTCGCTGGTGGTGCCCACGTTGAAGGCGCGGTTGAAGACGTCGGCGCGGGGCGCCTCCATGGCCGCGATGTAGGCCCGCGCGATGTCCGACACGTGCACGATGGGCCGCCACGGAGAACCGTCGCTCTTGAGGTACACCTTGCCGGTGGTCACGGCCCAGGCGGTGAGGTTGTTCACCACCAGGTCGAAGCGGATGCGCGGCGAGAGGCCGTAGGCCGTGCTGGCGCGCAGGTACACGGGGCAGAAGTCGTCGCCCGCCATGGCGTTCAGGGCCGCCTCCACCGCCACCTTGGACTCGCCGTAGGGGGTCACGGGATTGAAGGCGGCGTTCTCGTCCAGGAAGTCCTGGCCGGCGGCGCCGTAGTTGCTGCAGGACGACGCGAAGAGGAAGCGGTCCACGCCGGCCTCGCGGGCGGCCTTGGCCATCTTCACCGAGCCGATGTGGTTGATGCGGTCCGTGAGCGTGGGGTCGTAGTCGCCCAGGGGGTCGTTGCTCAGGCCGGCCAGATGGATCACGGCGTCGCAGCCGGCCAGGTCCGCGGCGGTCACGTCGCGCACGTCCTTGACCACGGTGGGCACGTCGGCCACGTCGCCCAGGAAGGTGCAGGCCTGGAAGAGGTCGCTGTCCAGGCCCACCACGTCGTGGCCCTTCTCCAGCAGCATGGGCACCAGGATGGAGCCGATGTATCCGCGGCTTCCGGTCACCATCACCTTCATCGTTCCGCCACCTCCGAGTGGTCCCAGACCCGCCAGGGCGCCTTGCCGCCGGACCAGAGGGTCTCCAGGATGTGCTTCTCGCGCAGGGTGTCCATGCACTGCCAGAAGTGCTCGTGGCGGTAGGCCATGAGCTGGCCGTCGGCGGCCAGGTTCTGCAGCGGGGCGTGCTCGAACATCACGTCGTCGCCCTCGATGTAGTCGAAGACGCCGGGCTCCAGCACGAAGAAGGCGCCGTTGATCCAGCCCTCGGCCGTCTGCGGCTTCTCGTCGAAGCGCGCGATGCGGTCGCCCTGGAACTCCAGGTGGCCGTAGCGCGCCGGCGGGCGCACCGCGGTCAGGGTGCAGAGCCTGCCGTGGGCGCGGTGGAAGGCGAGCAGGGCGTCCAGGTCCACGTCGGCCACGCCGTCGCCCCAGGTGACCATGCACGTGCCGCGGCCCAGCCAGGGCTGCAGGCGCTTGATGCGGCCGCCGGTCATGGTGTTGTCGCCGGTCTCGATCAGGTTCACGGTCCAGTCCGGGTGCTCGGCGTCGTGCACGGTGACCTCGCCGCTGCCCGTCTTCACGGTGAGGTCGCCCTCCAGGCCGTGGTAGTCGCGGAACCAGCGCTTGATCACGTCGCCCTTGTGCCCCAGGGCCACGCTGAAGTCCGACACGCCGTAGTGGGCGTAGATCTTCATGATGTGCCAGAGGATGGGGCGGCCGCCGATCTCCACCATGGGCTTGGGGCGGATCTCGGTCTCCTCGGCCAGACGGGTGCCCTTGCCCCCGGCCAGGATGCCCACGCGGATGTCGTTGAGCACGGCGGTCCTTCCGTTTGCGGATGCGGTCAGCGTCGATCCGGATATCCATCGGCCCGCGGCGGGCCGCCTTGACGGTCTTGAGGACGGGAATCAGAACGGGGCCGCGCGGCACCCCCATGCCGGCACGAACCGTCCCATTCTAGAAGGATGCGGCTCCCAGGGCAAGGGATGGGGCCGCCGGAGGGCGGCGGACTCCTTGTTTTAGGAGAAATTTCACCCGACGCCGTCCGCGGGTGGACAGGACCGCGGGGGCGGGGTTAGTCTGCCGCCATGAAGATCGCGTTCATCGGCACCCACGGGGTGGGCAAGACCACCCTCTGCTTCGAGCTGGCCGCCTGCCTCAAGCGGCTGGACATCGGCGTGGACGTGGTCAAGGAGGTGGCCCGTCACTGCCCCCTGCCCATCAACCGCGACACCACCGTGGACGCCCAGAGCTGGATCCTGCACACCCAGGTGGCCCGGGAGATCGAGCTGACCCACGCCTACGAGGCCATCGTCTGCGACCGCTCGGTCCTGGACAACTACGCCTACATGGTCCACGCCGCCGGCCGTCGTCCGGAGCTGGAGCCGTTCCTGGAGGCCTGGCTGGAGACCTACTCCCTGCTGGTCTTCGTACCCGTGGTGCAGCCCCCCAGCTTCGACGGCACCCGCGACACGTCGGTGGCCTTCCAGATGGGCGTGGACGCCATCCTGCAGGAGCTGGTGGCGGGGGTGAAGCGCCCCGTGCTCCGCCTGGAGCCCGGCGAGCGCGACCACTGGATCCGCCACGTGCTCCAGGCCCTGGACCTGCCGTCCACCACCCCCCAGCTGGACCTCTTCAACGATCTGGGCCGCGGCCAGAGCGCCTGACCCGCGCGTCCGGAACCTCCTCAAGCCCCTGCGCCCCACGCCGATACCACCCCCTGAGGAACCTCATGCCGCGCGGACCGGTCAGCAGCCGGTGCGCGCTTCACCGCAGTCCCGGGACGCCCATGGCCCAGAAGATCCTCGAGCCCCACGGCCGACCCGCGCCCGCGTCCGCCCCGGATGCGGAGCGTCTGCGCGAGTTGGAGCTGCTCGTCCTGCACCTGCAGGAGGAGGTGGCGCGGCTCGAGCGCGAGCGGCTGGAGACGGAGCTCATGGGACGGCGCGCGGTCACGTCGCTGGCCGAGGACGCCCGCTCCGAACTGGCGCGCCGTCTGGCCACCCGCGACCCCCTGCCCCAGATCCTGCGCGACGGCGAGGTGCTGCCGCCGTCGGCGGTGCCGCCCGAGGCGGTGCTGGACCTGACCGAGCTGCTGGGCTGGCGCCACGCCCTGGCCCAGGCCACGGGCCTGGCCACCCACCTCTCCCTGCGCGACGGCGCCACGCTCATCCCCGCGGCCAACGGCCCGTCGCAGCTTCCGTCGCTGGCGCTGCTCGATCCGGCCTGCCGCGAAGGCCTGGACGCCACGGTGGTCGCCCACGGCGCGCGCCGTCACGGCCTGCGCCTGCGCTGCCCCGCCTGCGACGGCGAGGTGTGGGCGGAGCCCATCGTCCTGGAGCACGAGGGCGACGCCGCGGTGCTGGGCTGCCTGGCGGCCCATGCCGCGCCGCGCACGGCCGACGCCCACCGGCGCCTGCTGGCCCTGGTCGCCGCCCACGCCGGCCGCCGTGCCGGCGAGGCCTACGCCGCCCAGACGGCGGTGATCGCGGACCGCCGGGCCATGGCCGTGGTGCGGGCCTTCACGTCGTCCCAGGCGGACGAGGTGCGGCGCGCGCGCATCGCCATGCTGGAGCACAACCGCACGGCCCAGGAGCTGGCCGCGGCGCGCGAGTCCCTGGAGCGGGCCCTGACCGACGCCTCGGACGCCCGCCAGGAGGCCGAGCACGCCAACCGTCTCAAGAGCATGTTCCTGGCCTCCATGTCCCACGAGATCCGCACGCCGCTGACCTGCGTCATCGGGTTCGCGGACCTGCTCACGCTGCCGTCGCTGAGCGAGGAGGAGTTCCGCAAGTTCGCGCGCTCCATCAAGGAGAGCGGCCAGATCCTCATGTCGCTCATCAACAACGTGCTGGACCTGTCCAAGGTGGAGGCCGGCCATCTGGACCTGGAGGAGATCCCCTTCAGCCTGCCCAAGGTGCTCAAGGAGGTGCACACCATCTTCCTGGGCTCCACCGCCGACAAGGGGCTGGAGTTCCGCCTGGAGGTGGACCCGCAGGTGCCCGCGGAGCTGCTGGGCGACCCCACGCGCGTGCGCCAGGTGGTGATGAACCTGGTGAGCAACGCCGTGAAGTTCACGCAGGAGGGCGGGGTGTGGCTGCGTTGCGCGCCCAGCCCGGACGCGCCGGATTTCCTGCTGCTCACGGTGCGCGATTCGGGCCCGGGCATGCGCGCCGATCAGCTCCCGCACGTGTTCGACGCCTTCCGCCAGGCCGACTCCGGCGTGACCCGCCGCCACGGCGGCACGGGCCTGGGCCTGGCCATCTCCCAGCGCATCATGGAGGGCATGGGCGGTACCCTGAGCGTGGAGAGCGAGCCGGGCGTGGGCACGGTGTTCCGCTGCCACCTGCCCGTGCGCCGTCCCGTGTCCGATTCCTCCTTGTAGCCCCCGCGCCGCCCCGCTACGGTCGCCTCCAACCCGCTCCGGAGGACGTCCATGCCCAACAGCCACGACCCCGCCCTGCACCTGCTGCCCGCCCCGGTGGCGGTGATCGGCTGCGCCCGCGACGGCGTGACCGCCGGCCTGACCTGCGCCTGGCTCTGCCGCGTGAGCACGGACCCGGCCCGCCTGCTGGTGGCCGTGGCCCCGGAGCGCCACACGTGGGGCGTGTTGGAAGGCGCCGCGCGCTTCAGCGTGTCGATCCTGCGCGACGACCAGGTGGAGGTGGGCCGCCTCTTCGGCCTGCGCTCCGGGCGCGAGGTGGACAAGTGGGCGGCCGTGGAGCACGTGCGCCTGGCGGACGGCACGCCGGCCCTGGCCCGCTGCGCCGCGCGCCTGCTCTGCCGCCTGGTCTCGCGCGCGCCCCTGGGCGACCACGACGGCTTCCTGGGCGAGGTGGAATGGTCCGAGGTGGTGGACGGACCCCCGGCCCTGCCCATGCGCGGCCGCGATTGGGCGCCCTAGGCGCTCCGGGCATTGCCAAGGACCCGGGTTGATCGTAATCTGACGGCATCGATTCCTACCCCGAGACCAGGAGGTGTCCATGTCCCACGCGACCCCCACCAAGTCCTTCTGGCCCAGCGAGATCCAGGCCCTTCCCCAGGTGGCCGTGCCCGTCGCGGGCGTGACCGGCCACACCATGAAGAACCACGAGAAGCAGGTGTACTTCCTGCGCTTCGAGGAAGGCACCAGCGTGCCGGACCACAGCCACGGCGCCCAGTGGGGCTACCTGGTCGCCGGGGAGATGACCCTGGAGATCGAGGGGCGCACGGAGCTCTTCGAGGCCGGGGACGTGTACTACATTCCGGCGCGGAAGAAGCATCGGGCGGTGTTCAGCAGGGTGTCGTACGTGATCGACATGTCCGACGAGCTGGACCGCTACGCGTAACTTGTGCCGCTGAAATTGTGCCCGGGCCGGATCGCGCCCCTGCCGCACGCGTAAGTCGTTGAAAAATAGAGGAAGGCCCCTCCGCGGAGGGGCCTTCCTGCGTCCAGGCACAATTTCGGCGGCACAAGCTACGGGACCGGCCCGACGATGATTTCGTGGCGGTCGTCGCAGCCCAGGTACCGCCCCGCCGTCTCCGCCACCGACTCCGGCGTGAGCCGCCGGATCTCATCCAGGTAGAAGGCCAGGTTGTTGGGGGCGCGGCCGTAGAGCACGTCGGCGGCGCAGCGGCTGACCCGGGCGTTGTTGGACTGCATGCTGATCAGCAGGGTGCCCACCAGGCGGGCGCGGGCGCGCTCGAACTCCTCGGCAGGGGCGGGGGCGTGGGCCAGGGCGCGGATCTCGGCGGCCAGGGCGTCGGCGGCCTCGGCCTCCTTCTCCGGGCTGGTGAGCACGTAGCCCGCCAGCATGCCGGGGGCCAGGCCGCGGGCCACCATCATGCCGCTGGCGTAGCACAGGGAGCGGGTGTTGCGCAGCTCGGCGAAGAGGCGGCCGCTCTGGCCGTTGAGCAGGGTCTGGATCAGGGCCAGGGCGGCGCGGTCGGAGTTGGGGCCGTCGGGGCCGCGCCAGGCGGTGAGCACCACGCTCTGGCGCACGTCCTTGGGCAGGCGCACGCGCTCCACGCCGCTGGGCGACGGGACCTGCGAGAGGTCCGCGGGGCTGGGGCAGGGGGCGTGGGGGAGGTCGGCCAGGGCGGCGCCCAGGCCGTCCAGGAGGCGGTCGCGGTCCACGTCGCCGCTGACCACCACATGGAGGTTGCGGGTGACCCAGGTGCGGGCGTGGAGCTCGGTCAGGTCGTGGCGGGTCAGGGCCTCCAGGCCGGCGGGGGTGCCCACCAGGGGGTGGGCGTAGGGATGGTCGCCGTAGAAGCGGCGGCGCAGCTCCAGGGCGGCGTACTGGAAGGGGTCGTCCTGGATGGCCAGCAGGTCGTCCTTGGCGAAGCGGCGCTCCTTGGCCAGCTCCTGCTCCGGGAAGGCGGGGTGGCAGGCCAGCTCGCCCAGGGCCTGGAGCAGCTCGTCCAGGTGGCGGTTGAGGCCGGTGAGGTGCAGGCCGGCGTGGTCGCGGCTGGCGTGGGCGCCCAGCGACGCGCCGCGGTCCTCGATGAAGGCCGAGAGCTCGGTGGCGTCGAGGCGGCGCGAGGCCTTGGCGTGGACCTGGGTGGCCAGGGCGGTGAGGCCCTCCTTGCCGCGGGGCTCCTGGCCCACGCCGCCGCAGGCGTACAGGCCCAGCGAGACCACCGGCAGCGTGGGGTCGCGGCGCACGTAGCAGCGCAGGCCGCCGTCCAGCAGGACCTCCTCGAAGGGGCGGTCGCGGCTGGCGGCGGCGGCGGCGGTCTCATCCGACAGGATCACGGCGGGAGCGGCGGGAGGCGGCGGCGTCGCTTCGGCGGGGCGTGGCGGCAGGGCGGCGCCGATCAGGGCCTCCACCTGGGCGGCGTCGGACGGCAGGTCCGCCTCCGGCGCATCCTGGGGCACGTAGAGCACCAGGCTCATGGCCTCCGTGCGGAAGAGGCGGCGGGCCAGGGCCTGCACCTGGTCCGCGGTCACGGCGGCCACGCGGGCGGGGTGGTGGAAGGCGCCGTCCAGGTCGCCCATGAGGTCGTGCCAGCCCAGGCTCTGGGCCTGGCCCTGCACCGTCTCCAGGCCCAGGGTGTGGGAGCGCTCGGCGCGGATCTTGGCGCGCTGGAGCTCCGCCGCGGCGGGGGGCGCGTCCACCAGGCCGGCCAGCACCTCGGCGGTGGCGGCCAGGGCGGCGCGGATGCGGGCGGCGTCGGTCTCCAGGTCCACGGCCAGCAGGCCCTCGCGGGGGCCGCCCTCGCTCAGCAGGGTGATGCCGCTGACCAGCTCCCGCTCCTCCTGCACGATGCGGTAGAGGCGGCTGCTGCGACCGTCGCTCAGGATCTGCTGCAGCACGTCCAGGGCGGCGCGGTCCGGGTCCGTCTCCGCCAGGCCGGGCAGCACCAGCTTGGCGTACACGCGCTGCACGTCGCCGCGCACCAGACGGTAGCGCAGGCCGCGGCGGGGCGGCTCGGGGGCGGGGCTCACCGGCGGCGGCAGGTCCGGCACGGGCTCGGCGCCGAAGCGCTTGACGACGGCGTCCAGGACCTCCTCCGCGTCCACGTCGCCGCAGATCACCACGGTCATGGCGTCGGGGCGGTACGCGCGCTTCCAGAACTCCACGATGGCGTCGCGCGGGGTCTCCAGCAGCGCCTCGTCGCGGCCGCCGATGGGGTGGCGGTACGGGCTGTGGTCGAAGGCCAGCTCCAGGGCCCACTTCCAGGTCACGCCGAAGCCGCCGGGCTGGTCGTCGTACATGTGGTTCTCGTGGACCAGCACCTGGCGCTCGGGGTCCAGGCTCTCCGGGGCGAAGGCGGAGTGGAAGAGGGCGTCGTGCAGGATGTCCACCGCGCCGAGGATGTGCTCGGCGGGACAGAGGATGTGATAGTTGGTGGTCTCGTAGCCCGTGCCCGCGTTGGTGGTGCCGCCCATGTCGGCCACCTCCAGGGCGAAATCGGCCTCTCCGCGGCGGTCGGTGCCCTTGAACAGCATGTGCTCGATGCCGTGGGACCAGCCCCGCACCGGCTCGTCCTCGCGGTTGGACCCCACGGCCACCCACACGTTGCAGACGGCCACGGCGGTGCGGCGGTCCTCGCGGATCAGCACCCGCAGGCCGTTGGCGAGGGTGACCTCGTGCAGGCCGCGGCGATGCTCGCGCCGGGCGATGGGAGATGAGGGCATGGGCACGTCCTTGAGGCATGGGTGGGGCGGATCGGCGACAGCATAAGGGGCCCGCCCCCGATTTGGCGACCCCGGATTCGGCCCGCGGCGGCTGCGGCGGTTGACCCGCCGGGCCACGTGTGCCAGTTTGAGGCGGCCGCGCGGCGCGGCGCCGCCCCCAAGTTGCTAGGAGCCCCATGGATCGCCGTCCCCAACCCCGCTACCGCCACCCCCTGCGGCGCCTGATCTACGGCGCCATCGACCGTTTCGCGCCCGATGAGACCACCACCATGGTCATCGTGGGGGCCCTGCTCGGGGTGATCGGGGGCTACGGGGCCATCGTCTTCCGCTGGCTGGTGCAGTTCTTCCAGGGGTTCGCCATCGGGCGCGGGGAGCACGTGGTGGGGCTGCTGGCGGAGCAGCCGTGGTGGCACACGGCGCTCATGCCGGTGGCCGGGGCGCTCATCGTGGGACCTCTGGTGCACTACGGGGCGCGGGAGGCCAAGGGGCACGGGGTGCCCGAGGTCATCAACGCCGTGGTGTTCAAGGACGGCGTGATCCGGCCCATCGTGGCCGCGGTGAAGATCCTGGCCAGCGCGGTGACCATCGCCTTCGGCGGCTCGGTGGGGCGCGAGGGGCCCATCATCCAGATCGGCGCCGCCATGAGCTCGGCCCTGGGCCAGTGGCTGCGCTTCTCGCCCCAGCGGCTGCGCACCATGATCGGCTGCGGGGCGGCCGCCGGCATCGCCGCCACGTTCAACGCGCCCATCGCCGGGGCCATCTTCGCGCTGGAGATCATCCTGCGCGACTTCGCCATCGTCACCTTCAGCCCCATCCTGGTGGCCAGCGTGGTGGCCACCGCGGTGAGCCGCCACTACCTGGGCGACAACCCGGCCTTCCCGGTGCCGGGCTTCTCCATCGGCGACTGGATGGAGCTGCCGGCCTACGTGGTGCTGGGCGTGCTGGTGGGCGTGGTGAGCGTGATCTACGTGCGCACGCTGTACTGGAGCGAGGGCAAGTTCGACCGGCTGCGCTTTCCGGAACCGCTCAAGCCGCTGCTGGGCGCGGTGCCCCTGGGCCTGCTGGCGGTGTTCTTCCCGCAGATCTACGGCATCGGCTACGGATCCATGGTCGACGCGCTCAACGGCGACATGGTCTGGACCTTGATGCTGGGGCTGGTGGCCGTGAAGCTGCTGGCGGTGAACCTCACGCTGGGCAGCGGGTTCAGCGGCGGCATCTTCGCGCCGGCGCTCTTTCTGGGCGGCATGCTGGGCGGGGCCTTCGGCGGCGCGGTGCACGTGTGGATGCCCGGCTCGCCCGGCGGCTTCGCCATGGTGGGCATGGCGGCCATGGTGGCCGCGAGCACGCGCGGGCCCATCACCGCCATCCTGATCCTCTTCGAGATGACCGGCGAGTACGCCATCATCCTGCCGCTCATGCTGGCCTGCATCGTGGCCACGCTGGTGGCCCAGCGCATCATGCCGGAGAGCATCTTCACCCTGAAGTTCGCCATGGAGGGCCGCAGCCTCAACTACGGCCGCGAGAGCGCCATCCTCAAGAGCTGGCACGTGGGCGACGTGATGGAGAACAACCCCGTCACGGTGCGGGAGAACGAGAGCCTGGACGCCATCCTGGACCGCTTCCTCTCCAGCCCCGAGAGCCACTTCTACGTGGTGGACGACCACGGCGAGCTCAAGGGCCGCATCTCCATCCACGACGTGAAGGACCTCATCAACGCCGAGGGCCTGGGCCACGTGGTCATCGCCGCGGACATCTGCCACCCCGCCGAGCACGTGTGCTACCGCCAGGACGACCTGGAGGAGGTGCTCATGCTGCTCACCCGCTCCGACGAGCAGGACCTGCCCGTGCTGGAGCGCCCGGGCCGGCCCATGGTGGTGGGCGTGCTGCACCGCAAGGCCCTGTTCGACGTGTACAACCAGGAGGTCCTGCACAAGGACGTGCTGGGCATGAAGGTGGTGACCTCGGACACGGGCATGCACGACTGCGTGGAGCTGCCGGAGCTGTACCGCGTGCAGCTGCTCACGCCGCCCGACGAGATGATCGGCCGCACCCTGCGCGAGCTGGAGCTGCGCCAGCGCTGGGGCATCACCGTGCTGGCGCTCAAGCGCAAGGGCTGGAGCGGCGCCAGCTACAACGAGCTGCCGGATCCGGACCGCCGTCTGGAGCCCGTGGACCGCCTGCTGGTGGTGGGCCACGTGGACGACCTGGACCGCATGGTGCTGGAGGTGCGCGCCGGCGCCCTGGACGAGGAGACCGAAGGACGAGGTGACTGAGCCATGACCCCGCCGGACATCCTGACCATCGACGTGGAGGAGTGGTACCACGGCCACAACTACCTGGAGCATGTGCCCCCGAGCACGTGGGACGACCAGGAGCGGCGCGTGGAGGCCAACACGGAGAAGGTGCTGGAGCTGCTGGACCGCCACGGCGTGACCGGCACGTTCTTCGTGCTGGGCTGGACGGCGGAGCGCCACCCGGACCTGGTGCGCCGCATCAGCGCCGCCGGGCACGAGATCGCCTGCCACAGCATGCGGCATCCCATCGTGTTCGAGCTGAGCGAGCAGCAGTTCCGCGACGACCTGCGCCGCTGCCGCGACGTGCTGGCCGCCGCCGGCGCCACCGACGTGCAGGGCTACCGCGCCCCCAGCTTCACCATCACGCCGCCCGTGCACCACTACCTGCACATCCTGCGGGAGGAGGGGTTCAGCTACGACTGCTCCATCTTCCCGGTGAAGCATCCGCGGTACGGGCAGCCGGGCTCGCCGCGGCATCCGTTCCTGCTGGAGCCGCCGGCGGACGATCCGTGTCCCGAGCGGGAGCCGCTGCTGGTGCTGCCGATGACCACGGCGCGGATCCTGGGCGTGAACGTGCCGTTCGCGGGCGGGGGGTACATGCGGATCCTGCCGGGGTGGGCGTATCGGGTGCTGCGGAAGGTGGCGCTGAAGCAGGGGCAGGCGGTGGTGACGTATCTGCATCCTTGGGAGTTCGATGAGCTGAAGCCCAGCACCTCGCAGAACGCGTTCATGAAGTGGCGGAGCCAGGGGGGGCAGGACACGACGTTGCCGAAGCTGGCGGGGATGTTGGAGCGGGGGGGATTTCGGACTATGTGCGAGTATGCTGACACTATGAGGAAATCGGTTCAAGTCAGTAGTATCAAGTAATTCAGTGGTATGGAGCATATTATTGTGATTGATGTGAAGACCGTCTGGCAATTCACGGCGAAAGCATCCCTAGCGATCTTATTTGTGCTGTATGCGTTACTGATATCATTGATATGTATAAATATACACCCAGACAACTTCCATACAAACATTGGAGGATTGTATGCAGGTTGTATCTCAGCCTCTGTTCGCGAGATTGATCTCAAAGTTACAGATGATTGCTTGATAGACGAAGTACGTGATTTTCTTGTTCAAGAAAATATACATGGCGAGGATGAGTTGCTTGGCCCGAGTGACAGTGCGATGCAATATTTTATCCAGAATTCGAGATCTCAGGGCTTTGGAGATTCTATCGATTCGATTGAAGCTCTCGACCAGGATCAAATAATCCTGCTCAAGATAAGGCTGCGAAATGCATGGTTCGAGAAAGCAAATTACTCATGGGATTGGGATAAGGTAATTCTGCGGACAGCATTGATAGTTATGGTGGCTCTTCTTGTTGTTAACATTGCGGTTCATGTCTGGCAGCTCTTATTATATTTTCTGCGTCTGATTTTCTTCAGAAGCAGAGCCAGACGGATTGCAGTTGTTTTGTACTACCTAATAATCGTGACGATATTTCTTGCGTTGTGGCAAGATAGTGGGCTTATGGCAACAGTTAATCACAAGCCAGGGATCGTTGTTGCCTTGGCAGCATATCCCATTGTTCTTTGGCTTGCTCGTTGGATTAACAAAAAGTAAGTACTAGTTGATCCCCGTCGCCCCATCCTCCCGCACGAACACCATCCCGCTGGAAGCCTCCAGCGTCACCGCCAGCTCCCCACCGTTCACCGTCACGTACTCCCACACGCCCTCTTCTGCCCGGAACCGCAGCCACGTCCCGTCCGCCGGGAACTGCACCGAGAACGGATGGTCCGCCCCGTCCAGATTCAGCGCCACCACGATCTCCGCCGCAGCC
>ERZ795053.3519-NODE-3519-length-17759-cov-5.024288_pt1 | contig 17759 bp, 14 predicted proteins | sample MGYA00375137_ERZ795053 | MGnify/ENA primary metagenome ERZ795053 (study PRJEB30182, sample SAMN05720284) | activated sludge metagenome | isolation source: Anaerobic digester | place: Hong Kong | collected 2014-12-17 ...
TTGTTGTATGAGAAGGCTGCGTCAGTCTGGGTCAGACAGGGCATTCTCTCCCATGCCATTGGTGTGTACACACAGGATACTGAAGCTGTTGAAAGTTTTTTCATAAATGGATTCGGTCTAAGGACAATTGATGCAATAAGACCGCTGGAACCAATCGGCATGGCAGAAACAGACTTGAGAATAAAATATCATGAATTGGATGAAGACCGGTTTGGCGAAATACTGCCTCAGCTTAATAATCTGATTGGACATCTGAACAACAGTCCGATGTTCATGCCACACAGGAAGATAGATGATAATAGATTCACGGATGATGTAAAAAAGTCAAAAAGAAGATATTTTGTCGCAGAGTCGAATGGCCGTCCCATAGGGCATATAAAGATAACCGAAGGGGGAGAGAGCTTCATAGGTGAGACCGGCACAATGGCCAATATACAGGGCGCATACATATATGAGGAGTTCAGGGGCATTGGGGTATACACTAATCTGCTTGAATATACCATAAACAAATTAAAGGATGAGGGGTATCATCAACTGGGTGTAGACTTCGAGAGCTTCAATCCTACGGCAAGGGGATTCTGGCTGAAACACTTCACACCATACATCTATGGAATGACAAGAAGGATAGATGAAAGGATTGTTAAACTGTATGAGTGATTATAGGATAGTGTGCATTTCAGAGAATCCGGATTATATGGAAAGCGCAATTGATTACATAAAGTCGAGATGGCCTCTTGATGACCGGATATATGAGGACTGCATTGCAAACAGCATCAATACTCCGGGCGGTCTTCCAAGATGGTATGTTCTGGTTGAGGACGGTGAGTTCATAGGGAGCTTCGGACTTATAATAAACGACTTCATCAGCAGGCAGGATCTGTGGCCCTGGTTTGCGGCATTGTATATTGAAGAAAAGGCCAGGGGAAGGAAGCTTGGGGCTGTCCTCCTTGAACATGGGAGAAAAGAAGCAGGGAAGATTGGATATGACAGGCTCTATCTATGTACCGACCATGTCGGATATTATGAGAAGTATGGTTGGGAAAGAATTGGAAGCGGTTTCCATCCATGGGGTGATGAATCATCAATATATGCGATGGATACTATTAAAGTATACCCGTAATCGAATGAGTGATGTTTATGGAGCGGTCACGTTATCCGTCGGATGATGTGATCACCTTGATATATGTGATAAAATTATATTGAGCATTACCCGGAGGTTTACTCCATGGATATGCAATATTTCTTCACTTATGAAACCGGATTGCCTGAAGGAACAGGGTATTCATTCTTCGATGTGACTCATCTGTCCTGGATGTTCGTTTCCTTTGCCATGGTAGGCCTGCTTGTTTATTCCTATAACAAAACCAGGAGCGGTAATAAAAGGAAGTTCATGGTGACGGTGGCATCAGTTCTGCTGCTTTGTGAAGTCGTAAGGAATGTCTGGTTCATTGCAGTGGGTGAATTTACATTGCAGCAGTCCCTTCCGCTTCAGCTAAGCCGTATACTTGTCTATACCGAAGTCCTTGCCATATTCCTGAATTCAAGGTTCCTGAAGGAATTCACTTATGCCTGCGGTCTGTTCAGTGTAGCTGCATTCATTGCTCCTGATATAATGCAGTATCCAATATTCCATATTCATACCATTAGATATTCAGTGGCCCACATAATTATAATGGCTGTACCTCTGATGTGGATTTTTGCGGACGGGTTCCGGCCGGATATACGTTACCTTCCAAAATGTGCAGCACTTCTTGCCGGGATTGCAGTGGTTGCTGAAACCGTCAATATATTACTCGGCAGCAATTATCTGCACATTCATTATATCCCGACTCATGTCAACCTGAATCTACGGCAGCCGTTCTTTGCCATGGCTTTCATCGGTGCAGTAATTGGTTTCTGGGTTGTTATATATTTGCCATGGGTCGTCATAGAGAAAATAAAAAAACGCTGAGTTGGATGCCCGCTGGTTCCGGCGTGATGTTACAATAACATAAAGTAAATATAAATAATCCGGAGGAACAAATGAACCCAATTCATCTCAATGCAGCAGAGGCAATCATAGAACCATTCTGGGATCCTGAACTCAGTGAGTTTGATAAATGGAATATTGACCTTCCTGGAAAAGGTGCAGTTTCATATGAACAGACATGGTGCATGGTCGGATTCAAATGGATGAAGGCTGATATAAATGAGGATGTCTTTGTTATGTCAAGGAAGTATGATGCTATGGATGTCAGTAAGGTTGATATTCTTTCGGTTTCAGCATCCATGAGAAAAGGCAATTTTCTCAATGTCATTGTCACAGGTAAAGGTAACAAAGCCTGTGGTCATTTTGTCTGCAAAGAGGATAAAAAGCAGGAGTTTGCCATCGATATCAGCGGACTTTCTGTAATAGATGAAATCACAATCAGTGTAGGTTCAAGCCTTTGGAAGGATGGCAGCTGCTGGTTCAATTGGATCGGACTCGTTGACAGTGTACTTTTAGAAAAATATCTCGGAACCAAGAATGATTTCAGTGAAGCGACATGGGAAAAGCACCTCAGGCCCATGGATTTTGAACCAGAGTTCAAACCCTCATATGGAATCCTTATAAATGAAGAGGAACTGGAAGGCATCAGAGCCAGGACGGATGAATCAGGAAATCTCCTTGCTGATGAAATAAAGGATTTTTACAATCCCGAGAGCCAGATAAATGATTATGTCAACTTTCTTCAGGACACTCGTTACAACAGGGAGAGAGATGAAGGAAACTCCATCATAGGAAAAGGAGAGAGGGCTGCAATAGCCGGTATAGTTAAAAAGGACAAACGGTTATTGAGGCTGGCTGCGAGATATGCCCTTTCACTTGCTTCATGCGGACGATGGGATGATGGATTCATATGCGATTTCAGTACCAGTTCATTCAATCACAGATGTTTTGTACAGTCGCTTTGCCTGTATGAGTGTGCTCTGATACTTGATCTTGCGGGTGAGATGTTTACGGAAACAGGACGGAAATATGTACTGAGGAAAATGGCTGAAGAAGGCATCGGAACAATTACTTACAATACATGGAGCTATGAATATATATTCCATTGCAATCAGATGGCCTGGTTCAGTCCGGGTAGAATGTATGGATATGCGGTACTTAAGGAAAACTGGCCGAGGGTTCAGAAATACATGGACATTGCCCTTTCGGACGTAGTTGAAAACATTGAGAACACAGTTGAGGATGATGGTGGATATCTTGAAGGACCCACATATTTTTCATGCGTCGGAAGGGATGCTCTTCTGGCATTGTATATTTATTCCAGGTCAAATGCCGTGGATATCAGCTCCATAATCCCCAAAAAACTGGCTCAGTCCGTGGTTTTTGCAGAAGCTACGGAATCAACTGATGATTTCCTTGATTTCATTCCAATCTGTGATGCCGGATACAAGATAAAGCCATCATTCCTGGATAAATACAAAATCCATCTGGCTTTCATGGCAACCATATACAAGGACAGCGTGTGGCCATCCATATATCAGAAACATAAATCCAACCATGGACTTGGAGAAGACCCGTTTGCCTGGATCCTGGATGAACAAATACCAGCGGACAATGGCTACATCAGAAGTAATTTCATCCAGATGGATGTAACAGGACATGTATCTTCACTCAGAAGGACTGCCGGAGGGGTCTCAAAGATAATGATTCCCGGAAACAGGGCAGGGGCGGGGCATACCCACTGCGACAAGGGGAGCTTCATATATGAGTACAATGGAGAGACATTTCTGATGGATCCGGGAATATGTTCATATGACAATCCCATAAGCCTGGAATTAAAAGGACCGGACAGGCATAATATGCTGGTTCCGGTTGCTGATGATGAAATACCATATCCGGCTAATCCTATAATGGCTGATATTATTCCAAAAGCATGGGGAAATGAAATTGAATTCCACTCAACCACCAACCTTGCTCAGGGGTGGGAACCCTGGTATGAAAAATGGACCAGGGAAATTACAAGTACCAGCCCGGAAAGAATCGTTGTTGAGGATGATTATATATTGAGGAAAGGCAGCGGGGTTGCAATGGTCCTCAATACTCCCCTTGAAGTATTTGAAAGGGAAGGGAAAGTGGTTATAACCGGTGAAACGGGAGAGTTATGGATATCAGTTCCAAAGGACTGTACATATTCCATTGAAAAAATGGAGCATCCTGTGGTGACCCACAATCGAATAAGAATATTCAAGACAGGGCAAAAAGGGAAGCTGGTAATTGAACTTGCAATGAAGGATATGTGATGAACACCCTATAACTCCAGTTCCTCCCATCCTTCATCCAGTTCCCTGAGCATGTCCTCAAAAAGCTGTGAATAAGTTGGGTCGGATGACAGATCAATAAGTTCATCGGGATCCTCACTCAGGTTGAACAATGAATATACGGGTTTGGGTCCATGTAAATATTTGATGAGCTTGAATCCGTCCCTCTTCAGTCCGGCAATATGGTTTCTGTATCGCAGTCTGAGACTTTTCCGTATCTTCTTTTCTTTTTCAAATGTTTCTGTCAGTGATTTGGCCTGGCATGTTTCAGGCACGTCAAAACCAAGATAATCAAGTATTGTAGGATATAAATCAGCAATCAGTACGGATTCACTCCGGCGTTCGTTCGCAGGGACTCCGGGACCGGCAATTATCATGGGGACACGTATACTGTGCTCATAAAGGTTTTGTTTCCCAAAAAGACCGTGACAGCCCACCGCAAGGCCGTTGTCTGCGGCAAATATTAAAAGTGTTTCATCCAGAAGGTTCTTAGATTCAAGTTTATCCAGTATTTTACCTATACAATGATCCAGGTGGGTGATCATAGCATGATACTCCGTCAGGTGCTGTTTTACTATTGCCTCGGTTCTTGGGTATGGCGCAAGGCGTTCGTCCCTTGTATCGAATCCGTCGAAGTCGAATGGATGAACAGGCATATAGTTCCCGGGAAGTTTTGTGTCCTCTGCGTTATATAGTTCCAGGAACTCAGCCGGCATTGTGCGTGGGTCATGGGGAGCCATGAATGCCGTATAAAGGAAGAATGGTTTTTTGCCATCCCTGTTTTCAAGGAAGTCAATTGATGCATCCATGAAAAGTTCCGATGAATGTTTACCCGGGGTAATATGGTCACAGCAATATTCCATGGTTTCGTTTGTGTTATATGGGTTTCTGGACTTTTTTATCCTTTTTTCATATTTGCCTGTGGGGTCAAAGTTGTTTGCAGGAACATTCCAATGGTCATCCATTCCGCCGAAGAATATTTCAGCGCCTCCACTGAAGCTTCTGGCATAGGAATCGGTACCATTGTGCCATTTGCCGATTCCGTGTGTCTCATAGCCATTTTCCTGCAGAACCTCTCCAAGCAACCTGTGGTCCTGTGGTATGAATCTGCCTGCCCTGGCAAGCCCTTCAAGAAGCCTGCCTGTGTGAAGCATGGCTCTGCTTGGCATGCATACAGCACCGCTGGTTCCTCCCGGAATATGTGCATTTTCATAAAGAATTCCCATGGAAGCCAGTCTTTCAAGGTTCGGCGTCAGCACATCAGGATTATCAATCATCCCATATCTCATATCATCTGCAAACAGTAAAACAATATTTTTCATGAATAGATTTTATCACAGAAACAGAATTTATCCTGAGGGTAAATTCCGTTTGTGGTATCATGATAATGCGGGAGAAAGTATGAGAAAAATCAAAAACAAGCTTTTAAAGAGTTTCAGGGATGCAATAAGAGGTATTCTGTATATATTCGAGACACAGCGCAATTTCAGGATACAGATTGCCTGTTTCATAGTGGCAACGGGAGCAGCCATTGCTCTTGGTCTTACATTGCCTGAAATTGCAATAATAGTTTTTGCAGGGGGGCTTGTAATGGTTGGTGAGATGATCAACACGGGTCTTGAAAGACTTGTTGATCTCATCAGTCCTCAGTACCATCCCCTTGCCAGGGACATAAAGGATATTTCGGCAGGTGTTGTGCTTGTTGCTTCAGTACTTGCTGTGATAATAGGAATGATTATATTCATTCCTGCAATAATCAAATTGTTCTAAGGAGACTGTCATGCGGATACTTTTTCTGGATCTGGATACTTTAAGACCTGACCATCTGGGATGTTACGGTTATCACAGGAACACATCGCCCAACATTGATTCCATTGCCGGGGAAGGCGTTGTCTTTGACAATTACTATACTCCAAATGCACCGTGCCTTCCCTCAAGGGCAGCTCTTGTTTCAGGAAAATTCGGTATAATCTCAGGTACCATCAACCACGGCGGAGAGGCTGCTGACATGGACAAGCAGGGCTCTGACAGAAGTTTTCGCAGTGAGATTGGAACTGAGTCACTTTTTTGCATGTTAAGGGAAGCAGGATTCAGAACTGTCAGCATAAGTCCATTTGCTGAAAGGCATTCTGCATTCTGGTTCAGCGCAGGTCTGAATGAAATGTACAATACGGGAAAAGGCGGGATGGAGTCAGCCGAGGAGGTTACGCCTGTGGTCATGGACTGGCTGCAGCGCAATGCGAAGGATGACAACTGGTTCCTCCATATCAACTACTGGGATCCCCATGGACCATACAGGGCTCCTGATGATTTTGGAAATCCCTTCAAGGATGAGCCTCTGCCGGAATGGCTTACAGAGGATGTGCTTAAGGCCCAGGAAAACAAGACAGGGCCGCACAGCATGCTGGACATTCATATGTATGATGCTGATCCATGGCCGGACTATCCTGATTATCCCGGAAGCATTTCCGGAATGGACGGTGCAAGGATAATGATGGATGGCTACGATACGGGAATCAGATATATGGACGGACATATCGGTGGGATAATCAACCTGCTCAAGGAGTCCGGAGTATGGGAAGATACAGCTGTCATTGTGACCTCGGACCATGGTGAAAACATGGGGGAACTTGGGATATGGGGTGAACACGCAACTGCGGACACAATTACACCTAAAATACCCATGATAATCAAATGGCCCGGGAAAATGAAGGGTACAAGGGATGCCGGTCTTCATTATAATCTTGACCTTGGTCCGACTCTTGCCGAACTCCTTGGCAGGAATGCAATGCCTTCATGGCAGGGTAGGTCATATGCAGGTGCTGTTGAATCAGGTGAGGATTCAGGACGAAGTGAACTTATACTTGAACAGTGTGCCCATGTGTGCCAGCGCAGTGTCAGGTTCGATGAATGGCTGTACATAAGAACATATCATGACGGATATCATCTGTTCCCAAAGGAAATGCTGTTCAATGTAAAGGAAGATCCCCATGAACTTAAGGATCTTGCAAAGGACAAGCCGGATGTATGCCGGGAAGCAGTATGGAGACTTCAGAACTGGCATGATGAGATGATGGCATTGAGAAGTGATTCCAAAGACCCGTTATGGTCGGTCATGCACGAGGGAGGACCGTTCCATGCAAGGGGCTTTATGAAAAAATATCTGGACAGACTGAGGGAAACCGGAAGGGTCTCAGGAATAGAGGAACTTGTCAGAAGACACCCGAAGGAGATGAAATGATGGATGGTATGAAAATAGAAAGATTGAATCCGGGAGGATCAAACAGTTATCTTCTTAAAGGAAACGATGGATATCTGATGGTTGATGCGGGTATGAAAGGTGCAGCTTCAAAGGTAAAACACCAGCTTGCAGGCCTTGGAATAAATCCCGGTGATATAAAGCACATCCTCATTACCCATGACCATTATGACCACACGGGCGGACTTTCTGAACTGAAGGAGCTGACCGGTGCCAAAGTCATAATCCATGGGGAAGAACTAAAGGACAACAGCGGATATACAAATCAATCAAGCGGGTTTTATAAAGTGCTTGTGAAAGTTGTCGGTATGCTGACCCCTGAGGGAAAACCTGATGAAAAACATAAGGCTGACATAGTCATGGAAAACGACATGGATCTGCATTCTCTTGGTTACCCGGCAAGAATCATATGCACACCCGGTCATTCTCCGGGGTCTGTCTGCCTTATCACGGATGACAGGCAGTGTCTGGCGGGTGATACCTTGTTCAGCATGTTCCCGGGAAGCCATTACCCCATAATTGTCTATGATCGTAAGAAGCTGGCTGCATCATACAAAAGACTGGAAAAAGAGGATTGTCTCATATATTTTCCCGGTCATGGCGAATCCATATCAAAGGACATGTTTGTAAAAAGAATTCTGAAAAAAGAAAAAATAATGAGGGAATGAGGTCAGCGTCTCAGCCTTTTTTCCCGGAATTGCCGTGGTGAAAGCCCGGTTATCTGTTTGAACACCCTTGAATAATAGCTTTGGTTCTCAAAGCCTGCGAGTACTGCAATATCAACAAGGGGAATATCTTCGTCAAGAAGCAGCTTCTTGCTCATTTCAATTCGCACATTGTTGAGATAGGAGTTGAATGAAGTCTTGGTTTCCTGCTTGAATATACGGCTGAAGTAGGAAGGACTAAGGGATACATTCTCAGCCACATCATCAAGGGTGACTTTCTTCATGTAGTTCCGCCTGATATATTCGATGGATTTATATATTACATCTATGTGTTTGACATCCTGAAGGTCAAAGACACATTCGGTGAATGTCTTGATTATTTCAGAAATCCAGATTGTAAGTTCCTCAATGGTTCTGAATTCATTGATTTGATTGAGGTATTTGTAGTTCATACCGAAGATTCTGTTATTGTCAGCTCCGCCGTGCAGTGCTGCCCTTGAGAGAACTACCACCAGCTCCAGGATACGTGCCTTGACCAGGCTGAAATCACGGCCTGTTGAAAGGAAGGTGTGGGCAAGGATTTCATTCAGGACTTTCTGGGCGCCTGTCTTGTCTCCAAGCGTAATCATGGTTATGAGTTTATTTTCCTTGTCCAGGGGATAGTGGTCTGCACCCTCGCCGCCCATGGTCTTCAAATACTGTATATATTGGGCAATGTCTGCATGGGTATCCAGGGCTTCTGAAACCACGGAAAAACGATTGCTGAAAGCGCTGTAGTAAAGCAACTGGGACAAGGAGTCGACCCGTGAAGGAGTCACCACCGGAATTTTTTCAATGACATCAAGAGGGTTTTCAATGATTCCTTCCATAAGCTCAAGGTCTGTCGGAAGCAGATCAACTGGATCAACCATCAGTACAGGACCTGCGACTATTCCACCTTCGAGCTGATCATCCTTATAGACCGGTGTCACCCAATGGACAAGACCAAGGTGGCAGAAAAATACATATTTGCCACCGAAGCGGTCAGCCTGGATACTTCCATACAGATGTGTCTTTTCACATTTACCGCCTGTTTTTTTATTGGCAACGTCACAAAGACGGCAGGCTTCCGTAGAACAGGTAAGGGAGATAGTCTTGCCTGAAGAATCCACAAGACGGGTGTCTATTCCCGTGGATTCTGAATAAATCCTTGCTATTTCGCGTATGTTTTCCATACTTTCCATTAAATTCTCCTAACCCTTGAACTCATGTTTCAACGGTCTCACAAACAGGTTGTCAAGGCCATCCGGTATGTCGAGGTCCTCATATAATATGGAGTAGACGGTATCGGATATGGGAAGTTCAACCTTATACTCACGTGACAATACCATAAGTGACTTTACCGTGGAAACTCCTTCTGCCATAAGGGTATAAGGTTTTCTAAGGGCAAAGTATTCACCGTACAGCCGGTTCCTGCTGAATTTAGAGAACAATGTTGCTTCATAGTCACCAAGATGTGAAAGCCCGTAGACAGTTTCGGGTCTTCCTCCCATGGCTTCAACCAATCGGGAATACTCCCTTGCAGCCCTTGCCATAAGGGGTCCCTTGAGACTTTGCTGTCCAAGTCCGTCAAGGATACCGGCTGCTATTCCAACTACATTCTTTGCAGCTGCACCTATTTCGGTTCCTATGATGTCTTCACCATAATAGAATCTGATCAATGGACTTGTAAGGTAATCTGCGACCTGATGGGTCAGCATGCTGTCCCTGGAATCAATTATCATTGCACTTGGCACATTATTGATGAAATTCTCAACATGTCCTGGGCCCACCCAGACAGCTGTATTAGTACTGTCACCCAACTCGGATTCCATTACCTGGGTCAGGCGAAGGCCTGTCTTGTTTTCAAGGCCTTTCATGCAAAGAATATAGCGATTTTGTTCTTTGTGGAATCTGCCAAGTGATTTTGCAAGGTCCCTGAGACCCTGTGAATCTATTGAAATGAAGATCATATCCGAATGAGACATCGCTTCTTCAATGGATGAGGTCAGTCTTACTGCAGATGAAAGGGACACATATTCATTCCTGCCCGTGGACAACAGCTGAGTGAAGCGTTCAGATCCGGAACGTCCCCATAGAACCGTATTGGTGCCAATTGAATCAAGGTAATCGGCGATGAAGGTACCCCATCTGCCGCAACCGAGGACCGAAGCATTCATTTTCATCACCCCTAAAACAACGGGACAAGATGTATGAAATCATGTCCGAATTTTGCCAGTCCTGAGGATACATCAAGACCCAGCTGAAGGGTAAGAAGAAACAGCATGAATCCCGAACCTATCAGTATTCCCTTGAAGACACCCTGGAACTGTGTCTCATTTTTCTTCAATATCAGAATTAGAAAAAAGACAACATAGACAAGTATTATTGCATTTCTCAGGAAGCGCTGCCAGTCGGTGTAAGCTGTTCTGATTGTTCCTTCAATTGAATGTGTGTCATGTTCATTTTCTTCTGAAACCATAATCTCAAAGGGAACTTCATCAACAGGTGCAGCAACCAGAATGCTTTCCTCGAGCCTTGTGAACTGATAACCCAGGAAACGGATGTCCGTCTTTTCATCATTGAGAGAAGGCTGCATCAGACTTATTACGGCAAGTATACCGATGATAAGTATTCCAGTTGCTACGGTGAGGATATTCAATTCCTTTTTATTGAGGGCCAGTTTCTTTACAAACATATGTCATCTCCTTCGTATGGTATGCACTTTTGGTGATTCCCGCTCTTATATGAATATATTAAACATAAGGGCAGGTGTTGGCAAGTTTGATATTCCTTACTTCACAAGTGCATTCCATTTCGAGTACAGAAGTTCAAGGGATGCCTGCAGTTCCTGCCTTTCCTGTTCAAGTTTTTCAAGTTCCTCAAAGGACATTTGCTTCATCATCATTTCCTCGAGAAGCATAGACCTTGTTTCCGCTTCCTGGATCCCGGCTTCAAGTCTGTCTATTTCTGCAATCCTGTTCTTTGAAATGGTTCCTTCGGGTTGGATTCTGACTGCCGGTCTCTTTTCGGCCTTTTCAGTGACATCAGGCATAAGCAATTCGGTATAATCTCCCGAATAAGGTACAAGGGTTCCGTTTCTCAGTAATAACCGTCCGGAACTGACCCTGTTTATGAAGAATCTGTCATGTGATATGAAAAGACAGGTTCCACCGTACCCGAGCAGGGCCTCCTCAAGTATTTCCCTTGAGGATATATCCATGTGATTTGTAGGCTCATCCATGATCAGAAGATTATATTCCTCCTGCATCATTGCACACAGGCGAAGCCTCTTTCTTTCTCCGCCCGACAGGTTTGATATCTTCTTCATGACATGTTCACCCTTGAATCCATAGGAAGCGAGCACTTTATGAGACTTAGCCGCATCCGTTGAAAGAGCTCTTCTTATTTCTTCAAGAAGAGTTCTTCCTTCATCTTCAAATGCAATATCCTGCTGCAGATAACCTGTTCTCACCCCTTCGCCAACTGCAATTGTTCCGCTGTCTGCTTCGATATTTCCTGTTATGATGTTGACCAATGTCGATTTACCGCTTCCGTTGATTCCTGAAACCACAATCTTCTCACCTCTTCTGACAAGAAGACTGACATCATAAAGGACTGGGATATCACCAAATGACTTGCTGACTTCCTTCAGCCTGATGATTTCTTTTCCGGATTTGGCTTTTTCACTGATTCTAAGGTCCATTGATTTCAGTTGGACGACAGGTTTTTCGACCTTGTCCATATGCTCAATCCTGCGCTCAATGTTCACAGCTCGCTTAAACATGAATTCATTGTCAGCCCGTGCAGCCCAGTCCCGCATCTGGAGTGCGGATTTCTCCAGGCGTTTGATTTCCTTTTGCTGGGAGTTATATTGTTTTTCCTGGACCTCACGTCTTTTTTCTTTCTCTTGCTTATACCAGGAGTAGTTCCCGGGATATTCATTGGCAATGCCATTCTCGATTTCAACAATTTTTCCAACGGAATTGTCAAGGAAGGTCCTGTCATGGGAAACTGTGAGTATGGTTCCCTTGTAGGAAGACAGAAATTTCTCAAGCCAGCCGACGGCAACAATATCGAGGTGATTGGTCGGTTCATCAAGGAGCAGAAGGTCCGGTTCTTCCAGAAGCAGTTTGCACAGGAAGACCCTGGTGCTTTCACCACCGCTTAAAATGCTCAGCTTGTCATTGAATCTCCCAATTTCTATACCTAACCCGTTGGCTGCTGATTGGATGCGTGAATCAATGTTATATCCATCACCGGTTTCGACGAAAGCCTGAAGTCTGCCGTATTCATCAAGGAGACGTTGAAGCTCCCTTCCGGTTGTACTCTCCATCTGCTTTTCATACAGCCTCATGGTTGCAATTGCTTCACTCATGGCAGCAAAAGGAAGTTTCAAAATATCATACACCGTCATATCGTTGTATTTTTCAATCTGCTGTTCCAGATATCCGATTCTTATACCATTTCTGACGATGACCCTTCCCGTATCAATGCCTTCAAGACCGAGAATGATTTTAAAGATGGTTGTCTTTCCGGAACCGTTGCTGCCAATCAGGCCGATATGCTCACCTTCAAGAACCTTGAAAGAAAGGCCCTTGAATATTTTTTCGTATCCAAATGATTTTGTAATATTGTCTATTAATAAGTAATTCATAGTTCATTCCTCCGTTGTATTCCGCAGGAATGTCATGGATCAAAGGTAAAATGAATCAGACACTCCTGCCATCCCCATAGATGGGCAGACTCCTCCCTTGGCCGAAGCACAGGTATGTGCCTTGTGGTACCTGACCAGGAGCAGGATGAGTTGTTTACCGGAGTTATGCATTCATTCTGAAACCTTTCTCTATAATGAAAATACCTGATTATATTATCTATTCCACATGCCAATGTCAACAACCCGCCAACCATCCTTGGGATGATTGGCTAAAAAGTGCTGAACGTCCTTGGGATGATTGGCTAAAAAGTGCCGAACGTCCTTGGGATGATTGGCTAAGGGTCAGTTGCCGGCTTCACGCCAGGAGATCATTCCGCCCATCAGGACACTGACGTTCTTATAACCTTCGTTTACAAGTTCCCTGGCGGCTGTCTCAGCCCTTGCACCCGATCTGCAGACAATGACCATGTCTGTATCCTTTTCTATATCGGCTTTTCTGATCATATGCATGAGATGCCCCATGGGCATGTTGACTGCACCATCTATATGTCCCAGGTCATCATGCAGTTCGTACTCTTCACGAACATCAATGACCATGGGTTTGTCATTTTTATTCAGTTTGTCAGCCAGTTGCATAAATCCAATGTAGTTTACCTTTATTTTTTCAAGTTCGGGGTCAAGGGTGCCCATGACCTCGCATGCCGGCGAATCCTTGGGGATAAAGGCGGCATCCGGATCAGTTGAACAAGAATAGTTTGCCTTAAGGACATCCTTCATCCAGTCCGCAGGACCAAGTTTCAAATCCTCTATATAGCCGATGAATTCTGCTCTTGTCCTTGGCTTTAGATGGGGATTTTCCATCTTTTGTTTCCTTAGGAGGGAGGGTTTTCGATTCCTGTATTCATGTGCAGGATAAACCATAAGGTCATCGGGAAGATTGTTCAGTTTTTGAAAGCTGTCCCAATGGGCTGAAGGATCTCCTCCGGGAAGGTCATCCCTTCCTGCACCACCATCGTCCAGAAACAGGAAATCACCTGTAAAGAAGAGTTTGCCTGCAACTATTGACAGGGAATCCCTTGTATGTCCCGGTGTGTGAAGGAATCTGAATTCCTGGCCGGCGGCCTTCAGAACATCTCCCTCGTTGACTCTTCTGGTGACGCATTTTGCTGGAGCTTTGTCATACATTACATATTCGCATCCTGTAGCTGCAACCAGAGATGGTCCTGCACTTATATGGTCAGCGTGGGTATGGGTGTCTATGACATGTGTAAGTTTCAAATTGTTTGATTCAATGTATTCAAGATAATTGTCCGTATAGATTATTACGGGATCAATCAAAACCGTCTCCCTGGTTTTTTCGTCTGCTATGACATACGTCTTGCATGCATCATCATTCAATTGATTGAAAATCATTACTACCTCCGAAATGCAATTTTTTTATTATTATATCCAAATACCCGAAAATACACAAAAAAATCAAGCCGGTCTCAAGGACCGGCCTGCTGGAGCCGCTGATCGGAATTGAACCGATGACCCGCTCATTACGAATGAGCTGCTCTACCCCTGAGCCACAGCGGCATTCAAGTGCATAAAATAATATAACACACATATTAAAATTTGAGAACCGGAAATTTTTAGATTGATACCCGGTTTCTGCCGCTGTCCTTTGCTCTGTAAAGCGCTTCGTCAGCAACTTTTATTATTCTTTTCGCATCGGTTCTTTCACGCACAAAACAAATGCCTACAGAGGTTGTCACCTTGATTTGCTGACCCTCGTATTCAATTGAATCCATTTCAAGATGCATACGGAAGCGGTTCATGATATCAAAGGCATTCCTTTCCGAACATCCAAGCAGCAGTACCATGAACTCATCCCCACCGAAACGACCGATGATATCAGAATCCCTGAACTCTTCACGCATCCTGCCGACTACATATTCGAGGACATGGTCTCCGCACTGATGTCCGTATGTGTCATTTATAATCTTGAAATTGTCAAGGTCAAGCATTGCTACTGAAAGCGGGGGAGCTTCATCTTCGAGGACCTTCATCATATAGTTCTTATTGAATGCCCCTGTAAGCTGATCGATGATGGACTGACGATAAAAGTGGGAACGCTGGCTTGATTCACTGCTTATGCGTACATTTCTGCGATGCAGTTCTATGTTCATGAGCATTATCAGAATGAATATGAAAATCATCACGTGATTGATTATTGAAGTAGAAACCACACCGCCTGTTAAAATCATTAGAACGGTATCTGAGAGTGCCACAATGAAGAGCATAAGGGTGCTTGCGGCAAAGATATACCTTTCCTCCAGATCATCCTTTTCAAAGAATCCGTGTATGAACCACACAAGCAGGCTAATTGCAATCCCAAAGGTTGTTATATCGTAAATATTCTTGAATGTAATCAATGTTCTTGTAAATATTGCAGCTATTACAATTATTATAAATATTGAAGTGCTGACAGCTATCAAATGCCATTTTTTATAGTATTCCCTGAATGAAAGCCCAAAGAAGAAGATACATGCATAAAGTGATACTATTATCAGCTTTTTAAAAAATGCATATCCTATTGCCAGATAAGGAAGGCTCAGGTATTCCATGGAATATATGCCAAGAAATACAACTGCCACTGACAGGTATACTAGCGCTTTGTTCTTTCTGTCGCTTCTCATATATGTGAGAAGCGCGATAAGTATTCCGAGAATAATTGCCCCGATGCCTGCCATTGTGAATCCGCTGGTCCTTATATGTAGGGTCTCGGTGATTTTTCTTGCGGTGGCTTCACTTGTCACTCCAATAGAATTCAGTTCAAGGCCGGTCATATAGATGCCATAGGTCCTGAGTGTTATCTTGTTTGAATCCAGGAGAAGGGATTTGTCAATTGCAAAGCTGTTTGCGGAATTGTATGTATGTGACCTGCCGTTATCCATGTCCCCAACAGTTCCGATGTATGTATCATTGAAGTAGAGTTCATAAGCCTGTGAATTTAGTCTATATATTATGATATGGAACTCGTCACCCTCTATGGATTCGAATTCCGGTCTGAATCCATATGCACTGAACTCAACTATTTCGGGTTCGTTTTTGTCTTTTATTCTGGCAGTTAGGTCGTGGGTTCCGTCACTGAAGGCTGTCTTTGGAATAATGAATCCACCGGATCTTTCGACGGAAGCATCCATGCTGTATGTAAGTGTGAACAGTGAACCTATGACAGTTACAAGAACTGCAACCAGTATTATATAGGTTTTACTTTTCATGTTTTTCAGCTTTTTCATTCCGTCTCCCGCAGAATTGTTCCTGCTATATACCTTCTTGTATCATCCTTATGGAAAATATAATATGTCACAAGTATGTCACCATTGTCCATCTGGACTGAGCTTGTATAACCAAGGTCATGGTTGACTCCGTCATCTCTTATCTGCATCTCTTCGGCGGAATCAAGGTTTGTCAGTTCTCCATCAAGGAGAATTACCCTTATTCCGTACGGAGAGTAACGATGGCCATAAGACAGCAGAACATTCCCGCTTTTAAGCTGTACAGCCTGGAATGGACTTGGAGAACAGAACTTCGTAGCAATGGGGACTGTCCAGGATTCACCATTGTCATAGGAATAAGCAACATGCATGGGGCTGAGGTCTGCATTGCCGTCATCATATACATTTCTGCCGTTGCCGTCCAGGTGTGTTCTGATGAAGCAGACGATCTTTCCTGATTTTGTTCTGAATAAATTTGGTTCGCCCATCATGCAGGCACAGGGTTTTCGGATATCAGCCAGACGCTCCCATGTTTTTCCCTTGTCACTGCTTTTGATTATTCTGATGATCCGCTCGCTCATATTCTTTGAATACATCGGAAGTCCGAAGAGAACAGAGCCGTCATCAAGCTCAATGACATTTCCTCTGGCAGATGCCCGGTCGCCGTTCTTGCCATCATATTCAATGCATACCGGCCGGTCCCAGGTCAGTCCGTTGTCAGTTGACCGGATAGTGTGGGCATCCATCATTTCCATGTCATAATTGTCATTTACAAAGTGAGGTTTTGCTGAATCGGTTACAGGAACGCTCTTTTCGGTAAATTTCCACATGAAGAAAGTTGCAAGCACAATTCCGTCACTAAGATAATTCAGGCAGGGATCCTGTATTCCATAATAGAAGTGACGCTGTATAAGGGAAGGTTTTGAATCCCAGGTTTCACCATTATCACGGGATTTGACAAAAACACCGATGGATGATGGATCCCCGTGGGTCACGTCATTGTACATTGCCTGCCAGTCCGGTGCCTGCCGGAAACCGACCATGACAGTTCCATCATTCAGTTTGATTGCATTTGGGAATGAATTGTAGTTTTCATCCTTGTAAACAACAATGTCCTTGATTTTACGCAGTCCGCTCATAAGCCACCCCTCAGTCAACCCACCTAAATTATATATATAATACAATATATGTTATAATGTAACAAGTTGATTTCCAGGGAGGGATTGTCACTTGCCGGCAAAGATTCTGATAGTAGATGATGAGAAAAATATAGTTGATATACTGAGATTCAACCTTCAGAAAGAAGGATTTGAAACCGTTGAGGCATATGATGGAAAAGAAGCAATTGAAAAGGCTTTGAGGGCAAAGCCGGATATCATACTCCTTGATGTCATGCTTCCGGTGTTCGACGGGTTCACCGTATGCAGGAAGCTAAGGGAACGCATCCAGACTCCGATAATAATGCTTACAGCAAAGGAGGAGGAGGTTGACAAGATCCTTGGTCTTGAGATGGGTGCAGATGATTATGTAACCAAGCCGTTCAGTCCAAGGGAACTGATAGCCAGGATCAAATCAAACCTGAGAAGAAGTTCCATAGAAAGCCGCAGTGA
>ERZ795053.3521-NODE-3521-length-17746-cov-5.171104_pt1 | contig 17746 bp, 10 predicted proteins | sample MGYA00375137_ERZ795053 | MGnify/ENA primary metagenome ERZ795053 (study PRJEB30182, sample SAMN05720284) | activated sludge metagenome | isolation source: Anaerobic digester | place: Hong Kong | collected 2014-12-17 ...
CGTTGATAGGCTGCAGGTGTAAAGGTGGTAACATCAAAGCCGAGCAGTACTAATTGCCCGAACGCTTTCTACAATCGTGATCTGATTTTTTGATTTAATTAATGTATTTTCTTTCTTATATATGTCTATGATATTTAAAATCTTATGGTGACTCTAGCGGTGGTGTTCACCTCTTCCCATTCCGAACAGAGAAGTTAAGCCCACCAGCGCCAATGATACTGCCGACAGGTGGGAAAGTAGGTCGTCGCCAATCTCTTTAAACCCTGACCACGGTCAGGGTTTTTTTATATGAACAAATGATTATTTTTGTTTCCTATCCAATTTTTAATAGTGTTTTTAGTTAAATCCTTGACAACTCTTCTTTAACCTGCAAATCATGGAAAATTTGGTAATTGATGCGAATCTGAAATACAAAGTAAAAGATATTAGTCTTGCTCAATGGGGAAGAAAAGAAATAGAAATCGCTGAAAAGGAAATGCCCGGACTAATGGCTATCCGAAAAAAGTATTCCTCAGAAAAGCCACTGTTGGGTGTTCGCATATCAGGTTCACTGCACATGACCATTCAAACAGCTATTTTGATCGAAACACTTGCTGAACTTGGTGCTAATGTACGATGGTCGAGCTGCAATATTTTTTCCACTCAGGATCATGCTGCAGCAGCTATTGCTCAACGTGGAATACCGGTTTTTGCCTGGAAAGGTGAAACATTGGATGAGTACTGGTGGTGCACCGCTCAGGCACTCACTTTCCCCGACGGAAAAGGACCTCAGCTTGTGGTAGATGATGGTGGCGATGCTACGTTGCTGATTCACAAAGGATATGCTATCGAAAATAATCCTGAACTACTAAAGAATAAAGGGGCAAATGCCGAAGAGCGGGCAATAATGCGATTGCTTCAAAAGACATATATTGAGAATCCGAACAAATGGCACACAACTGCAAAAGAATGGCGCGGAGTTTCTGAGGAAACCACAACTGGTGTTCACAGGCTCTACCAGATGAAAGAGAGAGGTGTATTACTTGTTCCCGCAATCAATGTGAATGATTCAGTTACAAAATCAAAATTTGACAATCTTTATGGTTGTCGCGAATCACTTGCTGATGGCATCAAGCGTGCTACTGATATAATGATCGCAGGGAAAGTCGTTGTTGTTCTAGGTTATGGTGATGTCGGAAAAGGTTCGGCAAAATCAATGCGTGCCTATGGTGCACGGGTTTTAATTACAGAAATTGACCCGATCAACGCACTCCAGGCTGCTATGGAAGGCTTTGAAGTTACAACTATAGATGAAGCGCTCAACGAAGGTCAAATCTTTGTTACTGCTACTGGAAACAGAGATGTAATTACCCTCGAACATATGAAAAAGATGAAAAATGAATCTATCGTTTGCAACATAGGTCATTTCGATAATGAAATTCAGGTTGAAAAACTTGACAGCGACCCCACAGTTACTAAAGAAAACGTGAAACCACAAGTTGATCGTTATCATTTTGAAGATGGTCATACGATTTACTTACTTGCCGAAGGGCGTTTGGTTAATCTGGGGTGCGCAACAGGCCATCCTTCATTTGTTATGAGCAATTCATTCAGTAATCAAACCCTTGCACAAATCGATTTGTGGAAGAACAGAGATATTTATGATATTGATGTTTACCGGTTGCCTAAAATTATTGACGAAGAAGTAGCAAGACTTCATCTTCAACATCTTGGCGTAAAATTAACCAAACTTACACCTGAACAGGCTGAATATCTCGGGGTTCCGGTAGAAGGGCCTTTCAAACCAGACCATTATCGTTATTGATAAGATATCAGGGTAAAACTGTTTGCCCTATTGATGTCATCAGTATTTACCAGTGACAACAATGACTATTTTGTTACCCTCTGAATAAACGGCTAGTTGGAAATTGTCAATGCGTTACCGTCATAAAAGGTCTGGTAGGATACAAGAGGGTATTTCGCCGGTCCGTTTTGTACTGAACCATCCAAAATTAGCCATTTTGAACCTGTGCAGGTATCATTGATAAACAACCCGTTATCTTCAACAATAACCCGGCTGCAAATTTTTACATTGCCTGAAGTAAAGAAACAACAACTATCCGGTTTGTAAGTAGGTGTTCTCTCATATGCTTTAAACTCATCCATTGTCAGCCGATAAACCAATATCCCACGGCTTGGCTCATTTGCATTCAGATAAACATATCCGCCCGGACTGTTAAGTTCGATATACTCAGTCGCATCCGGATAAATGGTGATATTAACGTAACCTGTCTGGATGGGCGGGTCATCATCTTCATTACAGGAAACTATCATTGCTGTAATCATCAAAAAAAATAAACCATTTAAAAAGTTCGTTTTTAATAACATAATGATCGAAAGTTAAGATGGTACTTAAATAAAGACCGGTTCAAGCGAAAAATACTTTTGTACAAGTAAAACCGAAACAATTTTTGTCAATGTGAACTATTGCGTAACGGTGAAAATTTCTTAATATTTTTGTGCGCTGTTTAATGAGAAAAGGAAAATTATTTCTGGTGTTTTTGTTAGTAAGCGTATTTCATTTAATAAATAGCGGTTGTACTAATCAGGTTTTACAGAAGCAAAAAATGCTTGAAAAACAACAGCAAAAACTTGAAAAAAAGCTGATAAAAGACTATCAACTGGCCAGAAAAAGACATTTTAAAATGCAAACACCGGAAACGCAATCTCGCATGAAAGCATCCCAAAAAAGATTGAAAAAATATCAGAAAGCTCGAAGGAACAAATAATTTTGCCTGTACTTTATCAGAATAAATTGAAAAGTCTGACCATTTTAAAAACTGGTTTAACGTTACTCATCTATTGGCTGGCCATTTTCGCACTTCCAGCTCAACAGGAACAATTTAGCTTTGATTTGATTACTTCCGAAAACCGAACATTGCGAAAAGGTCTGTCACAGAATACCATTTATTCTATGCTGCAGGATCAAAAAGGCTATTTGTGGTTTGGTACATGGGATGGGCTAAACAAATTTGACGGCTTGAAATTTACCACCTACAATAAGAAAAATAATCTGAGTAACGAAGTTATCAACTGTTTACTGGAATCAAATGACGGTAATATTTGGATCGGGACTGAAAATGGGCTTAATTTCCTTAATCGTAAGACCGGGGAAATTAAAACTTACTTTAATAATCCAAAGGATACCCTCACTTTAAGCGACAACTGGATCAACTGCCTTTTTCAGTCGCCAACAGGAAAAATTTATATCGGGACACGCAAAGGATTTAATGTGATGGATACGGAAACTGAAAAGATTAGGAGGTTCCAAAGCAAGGATGCGGCCAACCGAAGAACAAAGAGTAATAATGTAAAACATATTGTCCGACATAACAGTGAATACTGGGTTGGAACTGATTTTGGACTTGTCAGATACAATCCGGCCACGCACGAAAATGTCAGATACCTGAACAGACCAAATGATCGCGGAAGCTTAAGCAATAATCAGATCAATGTTATTTTCACGGAAGATCATAACCATTTATGGATCGGAACAGAAAATGGGCTGAATTTATTGGATGTTAACACGGGGCTATTTACAATTTTTAAATACAATTCTGCTGATTCTGCTTCACTAAGCCACAATTCAGTCAAAGCTATTTTTCAGGATGATAAAGGAAAAATATGGATTGGAACCGATGGTGGAGGAATAAATATTTTGAATGAAAACCGCACCGGTTTTACACGTATTATGAGTCAGCCGAGTAACCCTAAAAGTTTGAACAACAACAGAGTTTATTCATTTCTTCAGGATAAAACAGGAAATATCTGGGTGGGAACTTTCAAAGGGTTGCATCGCATTGACAGATACAATCGTAATTTTAAGCTATACACGCACAATCCTGGTGATCCTAACACAATTGCCAACAATCTTATCTGGTCTTTTTGTGAAATTGAACCGGATGTTTTCTGGATTGCCACTGATAACGGGATTACAATTTTTGACAGACTTAAAAACTCGTTTTCGTATTTCAACCCTGAACCTTCAAATCCTGACGGGTTGTCGAGCAATCGAATACGCCCTGTGATAAAGGATATTTATGGTAATATCTGGATTGGCACCCGTGATGCAGGGCTAAATAAGTTAGACCCAGAAACCGGAAAATCAATTCATTTTGTTCCATCTATTCAGGATCAGCATACATTAGCTGATAAATTCGTTAACATAATCTATAATGATAAAAATGGTAAAATTTGGGTTGGGACCCAAAACGGTCTAAACTGCATCGATCCCTTAACCAATCAGATTAAAATCTATCAGCACGATCCGAACGACAGGAATTCACTTTCAAACAATACGGTTTTTCATATTATGGAAGACAAGCAGGGCACTATGTGGCTGGCTACCTACAACGGAATCAACCGCTATAACCAAAATAGTGACGATTTTACTGTTTTTTATCATGAAATTGATGAGCCTGGTTTTCTCTCATCAAACCGATTCTTTTATCTTTTTGAAGACAGCGATAATAACTTTTGGGTAGGTACACGCGGAGGCGGCCTTATGCTTTTCGACAGGCAGAGCGGTAATTTTGTCCGATCCTATTCCACTGATGACGGATTACCCAACAATGTTGTTTATGGCATTCTTGAGGATGATGCAGGAGCATTATGGATGAGCACCAACTGGGGAATTTCCAGATTTGACAGGAAAAAAGAAATCTTCGTTAATTACGATGTGACCGATGGCTTACAAAGTAATGAATTTAATGCTTTGGCTCTGCTTAAGAGCAGCAGCGGATTGATGTTTTTCGGAGGGATGAACGGTTTTAACATGTTTGATCCTGCAGAGATACAGAGTAATCCAAAACAACCCGACATTTTGATTTCAGGTTTTAAACTGTTTAATGTTGCAAAACCCGGCGAAATCAATCATTTGGATACTATTTTTCTCAAACCCGGAGAAAATTTTTTTACTATCGAATTTACCGCTCTTGATTTTACCAATCCTTACAAAACACAGTTTGCCTATATCCTTGAGGATTATAATGATAACTGGACTTATGTGGATGGAACCCGCAATTATGCTGAATACACGAAGGTAAATCCGGGTATTTATACTTTTAAAGTCATTGGATCAAACAGCGATGGAGTGTGGAATAATGAAGGAGTGACCATAACAATTGTTCTGAGACCTTTTTGGTTTCAAACCCTGTTTTTCCGAATTTTTGTGATTGCTGCACTTATAGCTGCCATCTGGTACAGCATTTATCGAAGATATCGTTTTCTTGAACGAAAAAGCAGAACAGATAACAAAATGCTGCAAATTCAAAACCAATTGCTCGACATCCAGCAAAATGCACTTCGCCTTCAGATGAATCCACATTTCATTTTCAACTCACTTAATTCAATTCAGAGTTTTATCCTGTCAAAAGATACCGATCAGGCTGTCAACTACCTGAGCCGGTTTTCGCAACTCATGCGCATGATTATGACCAACTCAACGCAGTCAGTTATTCCTCTCTCCGACGAAATTCTTGCTGTAAAACATTTCCTTGAAATTGAGCAATTGCGTTTCGATCAAAAATTTTCATACTCCATTGAAGTTGCTCCTGAAATCGATGAGGAATTTACCGGAGTTCCTCCAATGCTGATTCAGCCGTTTATCGAAAATGCCATCATTCACGGACTTTTGCATAAAGAATCTGACGGGAAAATTACGATCATTTTCCGAAAGTCCGGCAATTTTATACATTGTACTATCACGGACAATGGAATTGGGCGCAAAAAAGCAGAAGAGATAAAAAAACAAACCGGCTTGAATCAACAATCAAAAGGTATGATGATAACAAAAGAACGACTGGATTTTTTCAATAAAAACGTTAACGACCAGGTTTCTGTTAAAATCACTGATCTTACCGATGACAAAGGACTTCCTGCAGGTACACGGGTAGAATTAATTATTGCTTACCATGAAATTTAATTCTGTTCATTTCGATAAAAAGTTATTTTTGCAATAATTAATTCAAAGCGAAACACTTTTTTACGAAGATCTCTGCCGTTGATTAAAGCTGTAATCATTGATGACGAAAAACAATCGCGCAATTCCTTAAGCGGATTACTGCAAAGGTATTGCCACAATGTCATGCTTTCGGGCGAAGCTGATGGCGTTTGGTCCGGAATGGAAGTAATCAAAAATGCGCAGCCTGACGTGGTTTTTCTCGATATTCAGATGCAGGACGGAAGCGGTTTTAAATTGCTTGAATATTTTGAAAAGATTGATTTTCAGGTAATATTTACAACTGCTTTTGACCAGTTTGCCATAAGAGCATTCAAATACAATGCATTGGATTATCTCTTAAAGCCTATTGTGCCTCAGGACCTTATCAATGCAGTGAATCGTGCCGAAAAAATTAAAGAAAAAAAGAAAAGTCTTGAAGGACAGAATCTTGATAAACTTCTTGAAAATATAAAGAAAACTACTGAATCACCAAAGATTATTCTTACCACCGCAGATAAAATTCATCTGATTTCGGTGAACAATATAATAAGGTGCGAATCTGATAATTACTATACCAGGCTTTTTTTTACTGACGGAAATACTTTGTTGGTCTCAAAAACACTTAAAGAGGTGGAAAAACTCTTAAGTGATTTTGATTTCATCCGTCCGCACAAATCTCATCTGGTTAATGTACATTTTATCCGTGGATTTTTAAAACATGATGGTGGATTTATGCTTATGTCAGACGGAACTGAAGTCCCGGTTGCCCGACGAAAAAAAGAAATGGTGTTGGAAGTGCTAAATCAATTGTAAATCATTTTTTCGATTATTAACCAAATAAACGATCAGAACAAAAATATTGCGAAGCTTAACAGCTAACAAAAAATCAAAAAAAAATGACTTGTTTAATAAATTTGTAATCAAAGAATTATAATAACTGCAAAAAACCAAAAGTAGATTTGAAGAAAACCGAAAACTTACAATTAAAAACCGAAAACTGATTTTTTACAGGGTGCTTTAATTATAGCTTGTAATTTTACTTGTTCAAGTCGTTGAAAATAAATTGTCAAAAATGGAAGATTACATCTATTTATTATTTTTACTTGCCTGGCTTGCTCTGTCAGTTTTTCAGCAGAGCCAGAAGAAAAAACATAACGCTGCCAGAAAAGCCGCAGAAAGAGCACGTTTGGAAAATGAATACGAACAAGTGCAGGATCAAAAATCTTCTCCTGAACGATTGTTAACGCCTGTTGAGGAGCCCACAGGAAGTCTGGAAGAGTTATTTCAAAACAGAGAACAGGAGTTTGTTGCTGAATATGAAACAGGTGGGTTGGAAGCAAAAAACAATTACGACGAGAATGCCATTGAAGAACAAGGTGTTTATCAAAAATCTCTTGAGGAAAATTTGATGAATGAGATTGTTTCACTGGAAGATTATTCAGAAACTGAGAGTAGTATGATAACCAAAAATGAAGCACCTGACAGCGATGAGGAATCGGTGAAAGATGTTGAATATCAGTATGAAAAGCAATTTGATTTACGTAAGGCTGTCATCTATTCTGAAATTTTAAACCGAAAATTCTAATTAAGTATCATTTTAAATAAAGGACGAAACAAAAAAAGGTTTGGCTGTAAGATTTTTTTATTACTAATTTTACCGCCCTTTAGAGACAAAGTATAATCTAACGTAAAATTATATGGTATGTTAAAACATTTACTTTTAACAGTTGTAAGTTTGTTGGCAATCAACCTGTTAGGTTTTTCTCAAACAGGTTCAATTCAAGGTAAAATTCTTGATACAGAAACAAAGGAACCAATTCCTTTTGCCAACGTGGCGATTTATGCGGGAGGAAATTTGCTCACTGGAGCCACAACAGATTTTGACGGCAAATATGCAGTTAGGTCTCTCACACCGGGAAATTATTCAGTAAGGGCTTCGTTTGTCGGCTATCAGACAAAGGAAATTGCCAATGTGATTGTGCGTGCCGACCAGATTTCTTTCCAGGATATTGAACTGAAAGCTACTGCAGAAGTTCTGGAAACTGTTGAGGTTGTTGATTACAAAGTGCCTCTCATTTCCAAAGACCAAACAACAACCGGAGCAACACTCACCTCAGAAGAAATTGAAAAAATGCCGAACCGATCGGCAACTTCAATTGCAACTACAGTTGGTGGTGTTTATTCCGATGCTGACGGTGGCAGCATAAGTATTCGTGGTCAAAGACAAGAAGGCACTGTTTATTATATTGATGGAATGCGCGTACTCGGATCAACCAATATGCCGGAATCATCAATCGAACAGGTAGCTGTAATTCTTGGGGGAGTTCCGGCCAGGTTCGGTGATGCTACTGGTGGTATTATCAGTTTAACTACAAGAGGGCCATCACGGCAATTTGGAGGTGGATTGGAATTGCAAACTTCGCAGTTCCTGGATGATTTTGGTTACAATCGTCTTGGCTTCAGTCTTCAGGGGCCAATTATTACCAAAGACGACGGGGTTAATAAATCTTCTATTTTAGGTTACTTTATAGCTGGTGATATCGTTTACCGCGAAGATGGAAGACCTTCGGTTTCCGGATCATTGAACAAGATTACTGATGAATATCTAAACTTCCTTAAAGAAAATCCTAAAAGACCCTCCGGACTTGGTTATGGAACATTTGACAATAGCTTGTTCACCAGACTGAGCAATACTGAAGAAGTAAAAACCACACAAAACACTAACTCATTGAATATAAGCCTTTCAGGGAAGCTTGATATCAAAGTTTCTCCATCAATTAACATGTCAGTCGGAGGTTCTTTTAATCTTCAGGATTATAAAGATTTTTCCTATGATGGTTCCTTGTTTAACTGGGAAAATAATCCACATGTTTACAATAACACCTGGAGGGTTTATGGTCGGTTAACACAGCGTTTCCCTACCGAAAAAGAAAGTAGTTCGCTGGTAAAAAATGTTTTTTATACCATTCAGGCTGACTATTCAAAGTTTTATCAGGTTGTTGAAGACGATTCTCATCGTGATGATCTTTTCAAATATGGCTACCTGGGTAAATACGAAACTTACAAACGCCGTTCCTATGAACTTGGATCAGACACTATTAACGGGCAGATTTACAATAATATATGGGTACAAAATGCTTTTCAGGATACTGCCATAATTTTCGAACCTTTTGATTTCAACCCTGTTGTTGCACGCTATACAGAGCAGTACTATGAGTTTTATCCTTTCAAAGGCGACTGGAGAAATGATCCTTCAGGAGGATATTGGCTCAATGCCAATCAGGTGCAATTATATGGCGGTTTGCTAAATGGTCAGTCACCGGATAATGTTTATACCTTGTGGCAGGGTGTTGGCGCCCAGTACAACGGATACTCCGTATCCAACAGTTCGCAACTTGGAATATCAGCCAATGCTTCAGCAGATATTGGGAATCATGCTATTGAATTTGGTTTGCAATACGAACAGCGCAGTACAAGTGCCTATGGTTATGCTCCGGTAGGACTCTGGACTATGATGCGTCAGATTTCCAATGCTCATATTAACGAACTCGACAAAAACAGTGCACACCTCGTTGAGATTGATGGTGTTTTTCAGGATACCATTAATTACGACCGACTCTATAGTTTCACCGAACAGCGGATTTTTGATATTCGCCTGAGAGAGCGCCTGGGATTGAATTTGCAGGGAACCGACTGGATTGATGTTGATTCATATGATCCTAATACACAAACAATCAATTATTTTGATGCCAATGGTCAGATCCACAAAAATGTTCCTGTCAATGGGGGTCTTTCTATTGATATGTTTAGTCCCGACGAACTTTTAAATGATGGATTCAGCCTGGTTAGCTATTATGGATACGATCCATACGGAAATAAACAAACCACCCGCCCGGCTTTCGATGACTTCTTCAATAAACAAGAAAGCATCCTCTTGCCTAACGGTCAGACAAAATATTTCAATACGCGCGATATTGGTGCTTTCCAGCCAATTTACATGGCTGGCTATATTCAGGATAAATTTGCGTTTGATGACCTTATTTTTAATATTGGTGTCAGGGTGGACCGTTTTGATGCCAATCAAATGGTTCTGAAAGACCCTTATTTGTTCTACAGTGCTTATACTGCCAAAGAAGTTAGTACCATCGGCGGTCAACCGGTTAATCATCCAGAGAACATTAGTGGCGACGCCATAGTGTATATTGACAATAAAGACAATCCATCAGAAATTTTGGGTTACCGTGAAGGAAATGTCTGGTACAATTCAACCGGAGCCGTGATTCAAAACCCTGAACTTCTTGACACCGGAAATGGCATTACTCCTTATCTGGTTAACCCGGATCAAAATGAAATTACCTCAGATGTATTCAAGGATTATGACCCACAAGTCAGTGTAATGCCACGTATTTCTTTCTCTTTCCCAATTTCTGATGAAGCTTTGTTTTTTGCACACTATGATATCTTAACACAGCGTCCGACATCAGCCTTAAGAATGGATCCTACTGATTACTTTTTTATTGCTCAAAAAGGAAGTATTAATAATCCAAATCTGAAACCTCAAAAAACCATTGATTATGAATTAGGTTTCCAGCAAAAACTCAGTAATACTTCCTCCCTGAAATTATCAGCATTTTATCGTGAAATGCGTGATCAGATCCAATACTTTCGCTATACCGGAGCTTACACAGGAGCTACTTCCCTTTACGACAGTTATACTAACCTTGACTTTGCTACCATTAAAGGTTTAACAGTAGAATATGACTTGCGCAGAACCAGTAATGTCAGAGCCCGGGTAAGTTACACTCTTCAATTTGCCGATGGTACCGGATCAAGTCCAACAACTTCAGCTGCGCTGGTTAGTGCAGGTTTACCGAATTTACGTCAGATTTTCCCACTCAATTGGGACAGAAGACATTCATTTAATATTTCACTTGATTACAGGTTTGGTGAAGGTAAAGATTACAGTGGACCAACAACGACAAAGCAAATAAAAGGAACCGATCAGGTAAAAACCATCCAATGGATGAAAAATACCGGTGCAAACCTTACACTTAGCGGTGGTTCAGGTACTCCCTACACCAGGTCAGACAACATTATCGGTGTTTATGCCGGTGGCGGTGGTTATCTGCTTGATGGTTCAATCAATGGATCCCGTTTACCCTGGCAGTTTCGTATTGATGCACGTTTCGACCGTGATATCAGTTTGTCAAATAAGCCTAATTCAACAACTTATCTCAATGTTTACCTGCAGATATTAAATCTGTTGGATACCAAAAACATTCTTTCGGTTTATCCTGCTACAGGAGATCCGGATGACGATGGCTATCTCACTGCACCTGAATGGCAAAGCAATATCAATACCGCCACCGATCCGTTGGCTTATCGTGACTTATATGCATTGAGAATGAATTCTCCCTTTAACTACAGCTTACCTCGTCAAATTCGACTCGGTGTAGTTTTCAACTTTTAGGTCATTTGTTTCAATCGCTTGATTTTATGAAAAAAGCAAATAATATAATAAGTATAAAGATGAAAAACATTTTACGAACACTGTTAGTTTTTGCCCTGATGAGTTTCATTGTTCAGCAAAACTATGCAGAAAAGCATGTTTTTGACAATAAGTCAAAAGAAATCAAAGCCAGTGCAGCAGGCTGTCCAGCAGGTGCAGGATTTGCTTTCCTCGACGTAAATAACGTTCGTGCACGTATTAACACCGGTGGTGATATGTGGTGGAATTTCGACCGTGCCCAGTATTTTGTTCCCGGCAATACACAAAAAACCTCCATGTTTTCGGCTTCACTATGGATTGGTGGTCTTGACGTTAACGGACAATTAAAACTTGCAGCCCAACGGTATCGTCAGATCGGAATTGACTATTGGCCTGGACCTGTTTCGATGGTTGACGCCTCAGTTGACGAAGAAACCTGTGCACAATATGACCAAATGTTTGAGATGACCCGTGAAATGGTTGATGAATTCCTCGCCTGGTGGAACAGCAACAATCGAACAGAAGAATTCCCCAATTATGTAATTCCTGATGAAATCCTTAATTGGCCGGCTCACGGTGATATTACAAAGGGACAAAGTTTTTATCTCGCACCTTTTGTGGATAATGATGGTGACGGAACCTATGATCCTACTCAGGGAGATTATCCTTATTATGATATTGACAACAGTCTCTGTCGTACACAGACACCGACAATGGATGCACAGTATTATTATCCGGATGATCCTGATAACTGGAAATTCGGAATTTTAGCCGACCAGGTAATTAAAGGTGACCAGACACTCTGGTGGGTTTTTAATGACAAAGGGAATGTCCATACGGAAACCGATGGTGCTGCAATTGGAATGGAAATCAGAGCACAGGCATTCGGGTTTTCCACCAACGATGAAATCAACAACATGACATTTTACAGTTATGAAATCATCAACCGTTCAACATTTTCATTAACTCAAACCTATTTTAGCCAGTGGGTTGACACAGATCTTGGATATGCCTGGGACGATTATGTTGGATGTGATGTTTTCAGAGGTCTTGGTTATTGTTACAATGGTTTTCCTGTGGATGGTTCCGGTGAGATTGAAGCCTATGGTGAACAACCACCTGCCATTGGTGTTGACTTTTTTCAGGGACCTTATATGGATCCTGATGGGACTGACAACCCAAAATACACATTTGTAACCAATGCTCAAGGTGATACCATCGATCAGATTCAAATATGTGATATCAGTATTAATGGGGTAAACTTTGGTGACGGTATAGTTGATAATGAGCGGTTTGGTATGCGAAGATATGTTTATCATAATAATACCTCACCTAATCCTGCAACAACTGACCCACGCTATGCACCTGAATATTACAATTATCTGAGAGGAATCTGGAAAGATAATACCAAAATGCTTTACGGCGGAACTGCACATGTTAACGATGCTAATGCAGTCGGACCCGAATGTGACTTCATGTTTCCTGGCGATACCGACCCCTGTAACTGGGGTACCGGCGGAATCCCTCCAAATGATGGGTATAATCAGGACGGAAAATACTGGACTGAGGAAACTCAGGATAATCAACCCGGAGACCGTCGTTTCATGCAGTCAGCAGGTCCATTTACCCTTGAACCTGGCGCTGTTAACTATATCACTGTTGGTATTCCATGGGCGCGTGCAACAACCGGTGGTGCATGGGAATCAGTCGAATTGCTCCGTGTTGTTGATGACAAATGTCAGGCATTATTCGATAACTGTTTTAAAGTACTTGACGGACCTGATGCTCCTGATCTGACATTCCTCGAACTTGATCATAGCCTGGTTGTTTTCATCTCCAACCGCAAAGGTTCAAACAACTACAACGAATCTTATTCCGAAATTGACCCAAATATTCAGCTTATTGAGGATTCTATTCCATTAGCCCAGGATGTTGAAGATTCTTTGAGAACATATTTCTTTGAAGGCTATCAGATCTATCAACTGCGTTACCCTGAAGTCAATGTCGAAAGTCTTGATGATCCTGACCTCGCACGTCTTGTTGCTCAGTTTGATAAGAAAAATGGGGTATCGAAACTTGTAAACATTGAGTTTGACCAGTCAATTGGTTTCAGTGTACCTGTTGTTGAAGTTGTGGGACGTGATGAAGGTGTCAGCCACTCTTTCGTCTTATCGCAGGATGCATTTGCTGATAAAGATCCGAAAATGGTTAACAACAAACAGTACTACTTCATGGTTGTCGCCTATGCATTCAACGAATATTCACCTTACAGTGAAGAACCAGGTGTACTTAACGGATTGTTTGGGCAGAAGAGACCATACCTTGCAGGAAGGAAAAATATTAAAGTGTACACAGCCATTCCTCATAAAACTGTTGGTGGAATGGTGCTTAATTCTCAATATGGTGACGGTTTTGAAATCACACGCTTGCAGGGAAAAGGAAATGCCGGTGTAGGGCTTGAACTTTTTCCCGAAAGTATTCAGGAAATATTGACAAAACCACCGATTGAATATATCAGTTACGCTGAGCCTCCTTACGGTATCAAAAAACTTGAAGCTGAAATGATTCCAGGAACTGTATTTGGTGATGAGAATTACCCGATTGTTTATAATCCGAAGTACATCAAAGGATTTGGCCCCTTAAATGTAAAGGTTATCGATCCTATGAATGTCAAAGAAGGAAAATATACTGTGGAACTTTACGATGTAACAGTACCTTTTACTACTACTGCAACTGATACCATTTACGACACATTGAGCATCGCCAATGCAAAATGGAAACTAAAAGATGAAGCTGGTAATGAGTGGATTGCTGATACTACCATCAATACAGGTAACGAGCAGTTGATTCCTGAATTAGGAATTTCAGTTGATATGGAGCAAATTGTTTATCCCGGACAAACCGGAGCAGTCAACAATGGTTTGATAAGTTCTTCAATAGTTTATGTTGACAGTTCACAAAGATGGTTTTCAGGCGTTCCCGATTACGACGTTCCGTCAAGTCCGTTAAACTGGATTCGTTCAGGAGTTTATGTAGATGGCAGCAGCCCATACAATGACTGGAATATGGGTGGAGATCAGCCGTTGGATGCCAACCAGAACTATGAAAAAGTAATTTCGATGACTGCAAAGATTTTTGGCGCAGATATCAATGGCGGTACATGGGCTCCTTACCCGCTGGTTGCAACAGCCATCAATATGGATTATGGCCATGGCCCTGCTCCCACAGGATCAAAACTGTTTCACCTTAAGAATATTCCAAGTATTGATGTAGTGATTACCAGTGACAAAACAAAATGGACCAGATGTCCGGTTGTGGAAATGTGTCCTGATGAGATGCTTTCCGAAGGAAATGCTCCGCAATATACACTGCGCCGTTCACCATCAGTAGATAAGGATGGAAATTTTGCTGATCCTGACGCAGAACCAAGCAACAATCCGGAAGACCCGCATTATATTTCTGCTACCAGCATGGGTTGGTTCCCGGGATATGCAATCAACATTGAAACCGGCGAACGACTGAATTTGATGTTTGGTGAAAATTCATGGCTTGCTGGTGATAATGGTCGTGATATGAAATGGAATCCTTCATCGGTTCTTGTTAACGAGACTAATTTCGCACCAGTTTTTGGTGGAATGCATTATCTCTACGTAATGGATAACAAAACTGTCATTTTTGGTTCTGGTGCCAATGAAAACAAATTTACCTTCCCGGCATACGATGCTGGTGCCAAGTTGTATCATACTTTCAACATTAGTTCTGACTCACTGCCGATTGTTAATGTTGTACTTCCTGTTATTTATCAGACCTGCCAATGGGTTAATATCCCTCTGAAGGCTGAAGGACAACCCTGGCTGCCTGATGGTAATGATGTAACAATAAAAATCAGAGTGGCAAAACCTTATGAACGTTATGCTTCAAGTGCAGTTGAACCAGATAATCCGATGAATATGAACAATTTCAATCCGGTTTATCAATTTGAGACAGAAGGAATGGCGGCAGTTCCCTACGATGCAGAACAAAATGAAAAACATCTTGATCTGATTACCGTTGTTCCTAATCCGTATTATGCATATGCTGACGGGCCGGGGTATGAACGAAATCAACTGGATACCAGGGTTAAGATTACCAACCTGCCACCCCGGTGTGTTGTAACAATTTACAGTGTAAATGGTACGCTTATCCGACAATACAATGTTGATAAGACTGGAATCCCTAATATCAGAGCTTCAATAAGTGGTGAAGAAACCGACGCAATAACCTCTATTGATTGGGATCTGAAAAATTATGCAGGCATTCCGATTGCCGGAGGTATTTACCTGATTCATGTTAAAGAAACAGGTGGTCGCAATGGCGAGCGGGTTGTAAAATGGTTTGGAGCTATGAGACCTATTGACCTGAATACATTCTAAAGAAATAAGATTGGAAATTTTAAATAACTAAGAATTATGAAAAATTTTTATAGATACACAGTTGCAATTGTTTTAACAGTAACTTTTCTGCTTCCAATCAATTATCTGTTTGGGGGTAATCCTGATCGTTCCGGACAGGCCGGTGCATCTGAATTACTCATTAACCCATGGATAGGGAGTTCAGGTTGGGGAGGAGCAAATATTGCTGCTTCACGTGGTCTGGAGTCAGTTTATACCAATGTAGCAGGAACTGCTTTTACTACCGGTACAGAATTGATTTTTGCAAGCACCAACTACCTGAAAGGTGCTGACATTAGCATAATGAATTTTGGCATCTCACAACACGTTGGCGAAGCCGGCGCACTTTCTATTGCCATTATGTCTATGAATTTTGGTGATATCAGCCGCACTACCATTAATAATCCTGATCCTTCAGATGTCAACATTGGAACTTTTGCACCTAACCTGATGAATATCAGTATTGCCTATGCAAAAGCCTTTTCAAACTCCATTTATGGCGGTTTCAATCTGAAAATTGTTTCAGAATCAATGGCTGACCTGAGCGCACAGGGTATCGCTATTGATGCTGGTATCCAGTATGTTACCGGACCAATGGAGAATATTAAATTTGGTATAGCACTTAAAAATGTTGGGCCAACCATGAAATTTTCAGGTGATGGATTGACATTCCGCGGATTTTACAATCAGTTCTCCAGAACTTCACCAAATTTCCAGCAGCTTTCATCAGAGTTTGAATTGCCAGCACAATTGTCAATCGGTGGAGCATACGATTTTCTGTTTAATGAAAACCGATTCACTGTTGCCGGTGCATTTATCTCCAATTCGTTTACAAAAGATCAGTATATCCTTGGTGGAGAATTTGCTCTTAGTAACTATCTGATGTTACGTGCCGGATATACTTATGAAGACGGAATAACAGAAAAAAGTTCGCGTACAACCGTTTACACCGGACCAAGTGCCGGAATATCCATTCAGATTCCTCTTAATAAGGAAAAAGGATCTGTTTTTTCGGTTGACTATTCTTACCGCGATACAGATCCATTCAGCGGAATACATAGTATAGGCGCACGCATCAAACTTTAATAATCTCGCTGCTCAGGTAAATTTTATTTATCTTTGCAAAAAATTTCAAGGCCCTTTTTTCGAAAAGGGTCTTTTGTATTATTATGGTTGCTTAACAATATCAAAAATTCAAATGTATGACCGGAATTAAATATTACAGTGAAGAAGGACTCAGAAAACTTGAGGAAGAGCTCAATCAATTAATTTCTATTGAAAGACCTGCTATATCGCGCCAGATTGCAGAGGCCAGAGATAAAGGCGATTTGTCGGAAAATGCTGAATACGATGCAGCCAAAGAAGCCCAGGGTATGCTTGAACTGAAAATTTCAAAACTTGAAGAATTGATCCGTAATGCCCGAATCATTGACGAGTCGAAACTCGATACTTCTAAAGTTCTCATCCTTTCCAATGTAAAGATTAAAAATCTCAAGAATAATGCTGTGATGAGCTACACGATAGTGCCCGAAAGTGAAGCAGATTTAAAAACCGGAAAAATTTCAGTTAATTCGCCCATTGCTAAAGGATTACTCGGAAAAAAACGAGGAGATAAAGCTGAAATTCAGGTGCCAGCCGGAATCATCACTTTCGAAATCATTGATATTTCAAGATAATCATTAATCATGCTAATAAATATAAATGCTAAGTGATTGATCATTTAGCATTTTTTTTAGAATTTTATTTTACCTTTGTTAAAATCAAAAAATCTGATCATGAGTACATTATTTTCCAAAATTGTAAAAGGCGAAATTCCTTCATATAAAATTGCCGAAGATGAACGGTTTT
>ERZ795053.3524-NODE-3524-length-17737-cov-5.869641_pt1 | contig 17737 bp, 14 predicted proteins | sample MGYA00375137_ERZ795053 | MGnify/ENA primary metagenome ERZ795053 (study PRJEB30182, sample SAMN05720284) | activated sludge metagenome | isolation source: Anaerobic digester | place: Hong Kong | collected 2014-12-17 ...
GAGGTGATGGCGCAGAACGGCCTGAAGCGCGGAGAAAATGGACTTCAGGTCTATGTCATGTGCGAGATTCCCTCGAATGTCATTCTTGCGCAGGCGTTCGCGGAACGCTTTGACGGGTTTTCCATCGGCTCGAACGACCTGACGCAGTTAACGCTCGGCGTTGATCGGGATTCGGAAGATCTCGCCGATCTATTTGATGAGCAGGATGCTGCAGTGAAATGGATGATCAGGAACGTTATTGCGGAGGCGCACAAAGCGGGCGCGAAAGTCGGTCTGTGCGGTCAGGCGCCCAGCGATCATCCGGAATTTGCGCGCTTCCTGGTCGAGTGCGGAATCGACTCAATATCTGTCACGCCCGACAGTTTTATCCCGTCAAGCATCATGTCGCGGAAGCGGAGCGAAAGCGCGGGGGACAAGCCCGGAACGAAGATAAGAATAAGTAGCAAGCGGAGGAATTCGCTCCCCATGCGCATAGCGGTTTTTGAAACGGAAGAGCGTGAAGCGCCCGTATTTGAACGCTTCAAAGCCGATCATGATTTGCGCCTGATCAGGGAACCGTTGCAGGTCGGTAATACGAACGAATTTTCTGATGTCGAGATTGTCTCGACATTTATCTATTCAAAGCTCGATCGCAGTGTGTTGGAGCGCCTGCCAGCGTTGAAAATGATTGCAACGCGCTCAACGGGGTTCGACCATATCGATACGGCGTATTGTGCGGAGCGGCGCATTCTCGTCTGCAACGTCCCGACCTATGGCGAAAACACCGTCGCCGAACATGTTTTTGCGCTTCTGCTGGCTTTAAGCCACCGGCTGATCGAGGCCGTGGAGCGCGTGCGCATGGGCCCTTTTTCGCCGGAGGGTCTGCGCGGTTTCGATCTGGAAGGAAAGACGCTGGGCGTCGTCGGAACCGGCAATATCGGACGTCATGTCATTCGCATTGCGAGCGGGTTCGGCATGCAGGTTATCGCCTTCGACATTGCGCCGGATGACGCCTTCGCTGCGGCGCACAGTTTTGCTTATGTCGACCTTGACGAACTTCTTTCGAGGTCGGACGTGATCACCTTGCATGTGCCGGCCACTCCGGAAACGCGCCATCTTCTGTCCGCTGACGCATTTGCACAGATGAAGGATGGCGTGGTGGTCATTAATACGGCGCGCGGCGACGTCATCGAAACTCGTGCGCTGATCCAGGCGCTGACGAGCGGAAAGGTCGCTGCAGCCGGCCTCGACGTTCTGCCAGATGAGCCGCTCATCCGCGAAGAAGCGGAGCTGATTTGTTCGATATATTGCGACCGTCATGATCTGCGCAATCTCGTGGCGGATCATATCCTCATGCGCATGCGCAACGTGATCATCACTCCGCACTCGGCGTTCAATACGAATGAGGCCGTCGCGCGTATTGTCGAAACGACGGTCGAGAATATAGAGGCGTTTATTGATGGCGAACCGCAGAATATTGTCGCCGGAGCCGTGTGACCGGCGTATGTGTTTGAAAGTGAGGCAGCGAGATGCTCGATAGGAAGGTGAAGGTTGCCATTGCCGGGTATGGCGTCATTGGCAAACGGGTCGCAGCTGCGACTGCGCTGCAGGATGATATGGAGCTGGCCGGCGTTGCTGATGTCGCCAGCGACTGGCGGCTTCGCGCGGCGCAGCAGAAAGGCGTTCGCGTGTTCTCAGCTATTGACGCGCAAGCCGATGCGATGCGGCAAGCGGGTATTGAGATCGCGGGAAATTTGAACGATCTATTGGATGATGCGGACATCGTTGTCGATTGTACGCCGAAGCGAGTGGCTGCGAAAAACGTTCTCCTCTACAAGGAGCGAAAGCTAAAATTCATTGTTCAAGGCGGCGAAGCGCATGAAGTCGCGGGTCATTCCTTTGTTGCGGAAGCAACCTATGAAAGCGCATTCGGCAAAGACGCCACGCGGGTCGTTTCGTGCAATACGACGTCAATCGTTCGGACTTTGAGCGCCCTCAAGCGCGCAGGGCTTCTCAAGCGGGCGCGTGGAACGCTGTTGCGTCGGGCCACTGACCCCTGGGAAAGTCATGAGGGCGGCATCATGAATACGCTCGTTCCTGAAAAACACATTCCAAGTCATCAGGGCCCCGATGCGCAGAGCGTCGATCCGGAACTCGATGTCGTGACAATGGCGGTCAAAGTTCCGGAGACGCTCGCGCATCTTCATTTCTGGAATGTGGAATTGTCGCGTGCCGCGGAAAGGGAAGAAATATTGGCCGCTTTCCGCTCGTCGTCACGCATTTCCTTGATAAAAATGGGGGATGGATTGTCGGCGTTGAACTCCGTCAAGGAACTCATGGCTGACCTCGGGCGGCCTCACGACAATCTATACGAAGTCGCCCTTTGGGAGGATCTTGTAACCGTTCAGGGAACTGAGGTCTTTTACGCCTATATGGTCGATAACCAGGCCATCGTCATCCCGGAGACAATCGACGCTATCAGGGCGCTGACAGGAAGCGAACGCGACGGCGCCGCGTCCATCGCCAAAACGAATGCTTCGCTTGGTATCGGAGACGGATTCTACCGATGATCAAGGCGTGTTATATGCGGAGTCTAAAATCATATTCTGGCAGAGCGTATCATCCATGGAATCCATGGAATGCTAAACTCAGGGCTCATGTTTGATCATGGCCGCAAGAATTCTAAGAGTTCAGATTATCTCGTTCGTCACGTTCTTGGCTATTGCCGGCGGCTTCCCGCTGGCGTCTGCAAAGGGTCAGAAGGCGGAATTAGACCCACATGCCGATAGACCGATGAATTTGACCATACATTGTTATGTGCCAATGGGAGAAGGCTTGATCACGGCCATTAACAGCCTGGAGTCCAAGGTAGGCATCTCGCACAAGCCGGATCATTCAATCGGATTTGATGAGATGAATATGTCGTTCGCCGTTGCAAATCCTATCGATCTTTCCGCTTTCGCTGTCGGCGAGCGGGTTCATTTCCTGCTGAAGTTGGAAAGAGGCAAGGAGGATTATATTGCGGCGCTGTGTTCCTTCGATAGCGATAAAGACGCTTACAAGTCTTGCATGAAGGAATTTCATAATGAAGCAATGCGGATTGCGGCGGCGACGATCGAAGAATGCACGATGGATGACATGGAGTCGCCGTAAGTCTCTGTAGTCGGCGAAAGCAGCGACTGCATTGGATCGATGCTGGGCGAAAATGTATCTCGTTCGCTTGATACGAGCGGCTATATCCTGATAGTCGATTCGTTACGAAAGGTCAGCTGTACGCCAACAATAGAAATAATTGCCCCGATAATTGTTACCAGAGAGACCCGTTCATCGAAAAAGAGAACACCAAAAAGAACGCCGAGGAAAGGCACAAGGAAGCTGAACGCATTGGCGCGTGATAATTCCATGATTTGTAATACGCGTTGCCAAAGCCAGAAAGCGAGGGCTGTTCCGAACAGCGCTAACGTGAAGAGGCTGACCACAAAGGCCGGAGCCCAATGAATAGCACCGGCATTTTCGGTGAGGCCCGCCATAAACGCGAGCGGAAGCGCACCCAAAATCAATTGCCAGCCCATGGCGGCGGACGGGCGAATGTTGCCTGCGAGTTTTTTAATGGCGATGTTTCCAATTGCGACGCCAACAGCAGCAAGGACGACATAGGCGACGCCTTTCGCGGTTGCCGCGCCCCCGCCGGCGGTCAATTGAGGCGACGCTGAAATCAGAACCCCGACGAAGCCAATGCCTAAACCGAATTTAGTGCGCGCGTGGAGGCGTTCCGCCAGAAAAAAGCGAGCGAGCATTGCGGCGAGCAGGGGCTGCGTGTTCGCGATGATCGTGGCGAATCCGGGCGCGACAAACTCCGCCGCGTGAAACATTCCCAGATAGCCAAGCGTTGTTGCGCCAAATCCCGCGAGCATAAGCCACGCCCATATTCGAGGGCTTTTGGGGATGGGCGCGCCGGAGACCGCCGCTACTATTAGTAACACACTGCCTGCGATCGCGGCGCGCATCGCCGCAAAGGTGAGGTGCGGAGCATGGGGGAGCCCAAGCGTAATGAGAGGATAACAACTCGCCCATAGCACCATGACAATGACTGCGCCGAGGCCTGCTTGTACGCGTGCGTTGCCTCTTAGGGTGAGCATTTTGATAAATGGCGGATGTAGCTTCATGTTATCGACGCCGTCACGCCGCATATAGGGCGGTTGATCCGCGGCTTATTTCGGATCGACATAACGGTTCAAATCGAGAAGGCCTGCCTCCAAAGGATGCTGCCGTATCATCTGGTCCTGGAAGAAATCGGCTGTCTCCCAGAATGTCGAGCTCGACCGGCGAACGCCGTAGGCGGCGACAAACGCGAGCCAGCCGCCGTCATCATGGATGGCGGATAAATCGTTCACAAACCGCGGCAGCATTTGTTCGTCAACGACGAAGAAGAAATTTGGGTAGCTGCCGATCTGGCCGCGAAGAATTGTGAGCGTGTCTTTCTCAGGCTCAAGTCTGAGCGATTCTGCGAAAAGAAAAGCGACATTCGTGTGCGCCTTGTCATGTATGAATGAGAAGGCAAGGTCGGGGCCAGCCTTGCGCTTGACTCTGAGCAAAGACAGCTCGGGCAGGAACTCAACCCAGGGCGCGGTCTTCGATGAAAGCCGAGATAGCAGCAGGCTTTGCGGCGACAGCGAACCGCCGCGGTCAATCGGCCGGTTTAGCGGGTCGGCTTTTGGCGAAACGCCGCTGGCGCTCTTCAGGACGCGTAAGAGCAGCTCGGATTTCGCGTCGCCGGTTCGATAATCGATCTGGACGCCGTGATCGATATCGATCTGTTGTTGATGCATTAACACTCGGATCTTTGTGTGGCCGCCGCGATACCAGCTTTGATGAAGGTCGCGCCGCCGGCCCGGCGGCAAAAAGGAAAGAAATAAGTCTTCGCTCTCCATGCGGAGGAGGTCCATATAGAGCCGCGTTCCGACCTGATGCTCGACGGAACCGAAGACATCAAAACCGGCGACGAGATTGTAATAGATCCGTTCTAACGTCGGATAATCGATGACCCAGGCGGTTTCGGGAATATCGCCGACAAATCCGGAAATGACGGACGCGTTATCGAAATGCCGGAATACGGTTAGGATCGGCGCGCCTGTGACAGACGATCCCTTCCAAATGGCGTCGATAGAAGGGCCGAGCCTTTCCGGGTCAGCGTCGTCATAGCGCTTTCGACGAAAGTCCTCATAGCGCCGGTGGTGATCGAGATAGACGGGCACGAGCCGCTCAAGGAGCGGTCCTGACGCGTGTTCCGCCGGAAGGCCCAGATAAGGAGCGGCGTCTTTCAAATAGCTGGGATCGGTGATCGATAAATCGGAAGCAGGATCGAGAAACATCACCCAGAAGCGGTCTTCAATGACATTTACGGCGACCTGACCGCTGCAGACGGGTCCGCGTATGAACGTCCGGATAAAATACTCAGGATCGTCAAGCAAAAACCGGTAACGCGCTTCGGCCGGTATATCAGCGAACGAGATAAATGGATTCGACGCAACGGAAGGTTCGTAGGAGGGAAGCTCGCTGGGCGCGCTCCAACCTTCGGTGAAAAATATTTCTTTGAGACGCTCAAGGCGTTCCGGACCCAATTGATACGTCATATGGGTTTTGTGAAGAATCGTCTCGGTAATGGGTTCCAATCGATAGAAAAACACATCCGCGCCGGGATCGTCATAAGGGCGCCGCGTAGCGATAATCTCTATTGGCTGTCCCGGCGGCGTAAAGGACCGGACAAGCTGATAGAAAGGTCCGTCTTCCGCATCGTCAAAATAGAGATGCGCCAGAAAGAGATGTTCGTAGAGATAACGGGCGACAAGGCGTGACTTCGGCGACGGATCGTTCAGAAATGCTTCCCACGAAGCAATCTGGTCGCCGAGCACAGTCTCATCGTCTGTACTAATAAGATCGTCCAGCGGCGCCCCGTTTGCGACCCAGGCGCTCAACATTTTCCATTCGCCTTCTTCTAGCGGCGCCATGGCGTAAGGCATGCCGCCGAAAGGATTTTCGCGCTCGTATTTGTCGAATTCGGTTGGAACGGGGCAACTGAGCTTTCGGGTGACGTCGAGATCGATGTTCTTGGGAAGAGAAATGTTGGCCGGCAGCGGATGTTGCCGCCCGAGCGCCAGCATTCGCCAAAGAATTGAACTTTCGGGGTCTTCCTTGCCATGTGGCGCAATGTCCGCAAAACCGAGCCGCCTCCATTCCTCGGTTGTTGAAGCGTCGATTCCTAAACGGGTAAGCGTCGCGTCAGTTGTGCGCGCGGGATCATAAACCGGTTTTTTGCTGGCGCCGCGCGCTATCCCTTCCGGGGACGTCATCCGAAATTGACAGGGTGCGTCGTAACAGCCGTGGCAGACGACGCAGCGGCGTTCGATCATCGGCTTAATCATTTTTATATCGAGGGCCGTCATCGAACCGGCTGGCGTCTCGGCTATCTCCTCATGATTCTCGGATGGGCGCTTGCTGACAGTTTCAATCACAAGCGCGAACATCGCTGCTGCGAATAGGCCAAAGACAACGCTAGCTGCGAATAGCGATTGTTTCGACAACAGCCGTTTAAGCACAGAGCATTATCCTTTTCTTTATGGCCTATGCGGACTTCAGGTTAACCGCTTGCGAAACAACCAGGCCGCGGCTGAAAGCGTAAAGACGGCGATGAGCGCCATCGGCCAAGTATGCTCAAAAATCACCGAGGCGGGTACGTTCTTAAGGAAAACGCCTTTGCATATCACGATGAAATGCATGAGCGGATCGCTTTCGGCCAGCCATTGCAGCCAGACGGGCATGTTTTCCACAGGTGAAGCGTAACCGGAAATCAAAACGGCGGGCATCATATAGAAAAATAATCCGATCACGGCCTGCTGCTGGTTCGAAGCAAGAGTAGAAATGAAAAGGCCAATCCCCACGATCGATGTCAGAAAGATAATCATGGCGGCGAAAAGCAAAATGATCGAGCCGCGGAGCGGAACCTGGAGCACGAGCGATCCAAGCGCCAGCATGGCGACCGCGCTGGCGAGCGCGATCAACACGGCGGGAACGGCCTTGCCGATCATGATTTCAAAAGGCCGTATTGGCGAGACGAGGAGCTGTTCGAATGTGCCGAGTTCGCGTTCGCGCGCGATCGTCAAGGCCGACACCATGAATCCGACAACCATTGTAAGCACTGCGAACAGGGCGGGGGTTGCTGACCAGAGCGGCTCGAAATTAGGATTGAACCAGGCGCGCGCTACAATAACCGTTGGTGGGCGGATATCATCGCCGGCAAGTTCTTTGTTAAAGTCGGCGACAATACGCGCCGCGTAGCCTTCCAAAATTTGCGCCGTATTGGAGCGACGGCCGTCAAGAATTAACTGAACTTTCGCCGGCTTCCCCGCTGCAATACTGCGCGAAAATGCTGAATCGAGTCGAATCGCCATGGCCGCTTGTCTTGAATCGATCGCGGCAGCGGCGCCTTTCCAACTGTCGAAATACAGAATTTCGCTGAATGTGGGCGAGCCATCGAAGCGGGCGATAAGATCGCGCGACACCGTTCCGGCGTCTTCATTATAGACAGCGACGGGGATGTTCTTGACTTCCTGGGTGATGGCGAACGCATAGATTAACAGCAAAAGGGGAGGCGAATAGAGCACAAGCCAGCGCGTTTTCGCGTCCAGCGCGCTCGCCAGCAATTCTTTTACGATGAGCGTTCGGATTCTGAGCCACATAAAATCAATCCAGCCGCCGTCGCGTGGCGAGCGCGGTGAGAATGAAGAAGATGCCTGCTATCATTGCGATCCCCAAGGCGTCCGGAATGAGAACGCTTGGGATGTTTCCAGCGAGAAACAGGGATTGCAGTGAAGAAATGTAGTATTTGGCCGGAATAACATAACTCACCAGACGCAGGGCAAGCGGCATGCTTCCAATTTCAAAGACGAAGTTCGAAAAATAAAACGCCGGCAGGAAGGCGGACATGACGGAAAGCTGACCGGCGAGAAGCTGATTGCGCGTGATCGTCGAGATGAGAAGGCCCTGTCCGAGCGCCGCCAGCATGAAGAGGGCTGAAAGCAGCGTCAAAACAAGGAACGATCCGCGAAAGGGAACGCCGAAAACGAAGACGGCTGTAGCGACGGAAATCGTCATTGATATCATGCCAAGTGCGAAATAGGGCGCAAGCTTGCCGATTAATAATTCCGCAACGCCAATTGGCGTCGCCAAAAGCGCCTCCATGGTGCCGCGTTCCCATTCGCGCGCGACAACGAGCGCCGTCAGCAGTGCGCCAATCAGCATGAGGATAATGGCGACGGAGCCCGGCACGAGATAGTTCCGGCTTGAAATTTCCGGGTTGAACCAGACGCGGGGTTCAAGGTTCACAAGGACCGGTTGAAGCGATTGACCGCGGCTGATCGATTCTTGCGTCAGCCAGTTCGCCCAGAGCCGTTCGATATAAGCGCTAACGAGTTCGGCGGTGTTGGGATCGCCGCCATCGACGATAACCTGGATCGGCGCAGTGTCGCCACGATAGGCGACAGCGGCGAATTTGGCAGGCAGAACGACGACCGCCTTGATGTCGCCGGCGACGAGGGCGTCTTCCAACTCGCGCCGATCATGGCCTTTCTCGATGCGGAAATAGGGCGAATTGACGAGCGCTGATTCAAAGCTGCCGGTTTCAGGCGTCGCCTGCTCGACGACCAATCCAATATTGAAGTAGCGCGGGTCGAAGGTGACGCCATAGCCGAAAAGAAACAACAGGATGAGAGGCAATATGACGGCGACGAGAATATTGCTGGGATCGCGGATGACCTGAACCGTTTCCTTGCGGATAAGCCCCGTCATTCTTCGCCGCGCTGAATGATTGAAGGAGGGAAAGAGTTTCATATTGCCTCCCGCTCGTCGAATTCGCGCACGAGCGTGATAAAAGCCTGTTCAAGGGTCGGCGCATCGGCGCCTTCGCGCCGCGAACGGGTCTTGAGTTCATCGGGAAGGCCTTCAGCGATCACCCGACCGCGAAATATCAGCGCAATACGATCGCAATACTCGGCTTCGTCGAGAAAATGGGTCGTCACCATGATGGTGACGCCGCGTCGGGCCATGGCGTTAATATGCGTCCAGAATTCCCGGCGCGTGCGCGGATCGACGCCGGATGTCGGCTCGTCGAGAAACAAAACATCCGGATCATGCAAAACGGCGCAGGAAAGGGCGAGGCGCTGTTTATAGCCCAGCGGCAGTCTTGCGGCCTGGGCCTCAAGGTAGGGTGCGAAGTTGAACGTCGTGATCGCCTGATCGAGTGCGGCGGTCTTGCGCTTTCCTGACAAGCCGTATGCGCCGGCGAAAAACTCCAGGTTCTGACGAACGGTGAGATCGCCGTAGAGCGAAAATTTCTGCGCCATATAACCGAGGCGCGCCCGCGCCTTGCTTGGCGCCGCCGCGAAGTCCAGTCCTGAAATGCGGGCGTGGCCCGACGTGGGGCGCAACAGCCCGCAGAGCATCTTGAACGTGGTTGATTTGCCGGCCCCGTTCGGTCCGATGAGACCGAACACTTCTCCTCGCCGGATAGAGAACGTGATCTGGTCGGCGGCGGTAAAGTCGCCGAACTTTTTCGTCAGCGCGTCGGCTTTAATGACGATCTCGTCGGGCGCTGCACCATGGACCGGGCGCGCCGTGAAAGGCGAGCGCTTTTTCGGCCCGCCGCCAAGGCTCGCCATAAAGGCGTCTTCGAAGCGGGGAGGGACCTTCTCGATCTCAGCGTCCGCTAGCGAAAGCGCGCTACGCAACTGATCCTCCGCCATAGGGTTGTTGAGAACGAGACGAATGGTGTTTCCCTGAATGACGCCGTCGAGAATTTCCGGCGCCTCCATCGCCCGCATCAACACATCGCGTTTGTCGCCCGGCATGTTGCGGATCAGGGCGACCTTTCCTTCGACTTTATGCGTGAAGTCAACGGGCGGCCCGTGATAGACAGGTTTTCCTTCACTGAGCAGGATCACAGATTCGCAGCGTTCGGCCTCGTCGAGATAGGCGGTGCTCCACACGACGCCGATACCTTGATCGGCCAGTTCCAGGATCATACGCCACAATTCGCGCCGGGAGATCGGGTCGACGCCGACGCTCGGTTCGTCGAGAAGCAATAGCTGCGGCGCTCCCATCAATGCGCACGCAAGACCGAGTTTTTGTTTCATGCCGCCAGACAGTTTCCCGGCGCGCCGTTTTGTGAATTGCGCCAGGTTAGTAAAATCAAGCAACCGTTCGAAAACGCCGCCGCGTTCGCTTTCGTCAACGGAGCGCAGGTCCGCGTAAAGATGAAGATTTTCAATGACGGTAAGATCTTCATAGAGGCCGAAATGCTGCGGCATGTAGGCGATCGAGGGACGCGCGTTGGCGATCTCACGAACGCTGTCGAAGCCGCACACTGTCAATGCGCCTTCATCGGGCGCCAACAGACCCGCCATCAGGCGCAAGAGCGTGGTCTTGCCCGCGCCGTCCGGCCCGACGACACCAGTGATAGCCCCGGCCGCGATCGACGCCGTGACGGCGTCAATGGCAGGCGGGCCGGTTTTGACGAAGCGCTTCGTCACGCGGTCGATTTGCGCGAGCGGCCGGCCCACGGGGCTCAGCCTTCGGCGTCAAGCTGAAGGGTGACGGTCACAGGCATGCCCTGCCGCAGACCGCCGTCCGGATTATCGACGATCACGCGCACGCGATAGACGAGGCTTGTGCGAAGCTCTTTCGTTTCGACCGATTTCGGCGTGAATTCGGCGGTCGGCGAAATGAACCCGACTTGTCCGTCATATTGCTCGCCGGAATCGGTGCGCACGGCAGCAACCATGCCGGGACGGATATTGCCGAGATCCGGTTCTGCGACATAAGTTCGAACCCAGACCGGCGAAGAGAGAGACAAGGTGTATATGGGCTGCCCGGCGGCCACGACCGCACCGGGTTCACGTACCCGCGTTAAGATCACGCCGTCATTGGGCGCGGCAAGATCGGTGTCGGAGAGGCGCCGTTGCGCGAGACTTAGGGTAGCCTCGTCCGCGTTCAGTGCAGCGCGCGCAGCCTTAATGTCTTCTTCGCGCGACCCGCTGACGAGAAGTTCAAGCGCCTCCCGTGCGGCGGCGACCGCGGCCGCTGCTTTATCGTGTTCAGCTTGTGCTTGATCATGCTGCTGGTGGGTGTCGGCGCCGATTGCAGCGAGGGGCTCAATGCGATTGAGTGTCGCTTCCGCGAATGTAAACGCCGCTTGCCGAGCATCGAGTTCAGCTCTCGCTTGGGCTATTTCTTCGGAGCGGGCGCCGCGTTCGAGTTTTTCGAGAATAGCCATACGGGACTGCACCGCGGCCTGGGCCAAGCTAGCCTGGTCTTCAAAGTCCGCCTTTTCGAGCGAGGCGACAATGTCACCCGCTTTGACTGCGTCGCCTTCCTCGAAATTGACAGCTTCAAGCCGCCCTCCAATCTTAAACGAGAGATCGACTTGGCGGACATCAACATTTCCGTAGAGCTGAAGATGCGTTTGTTCGTGGGCGGCCTGATTGAAATAGTTCCAGGCAAATCCGCTGACGACGATGAGCGCGCCGGCGCCTATCGCAAGTACAAGTGGTCTCTTCATCATCGCCGTCCAGCCTAATTGGTTGAAAATGATAGTCTACTTTTTCTGACTGGGCCACGGAACACGATCGCGCTCAAATCAAGATGCGAGCCGAGGCAAATCCTGTTCTGCAAATCGAAATAAGATGTTCGGGTCGGGCTGAGCCTCGTGTTCATCCCTATCCGGGCACTCCAATTGCGATAGCATATGCCTGATGATGTTTAGACGGGCCGCCCGCTTGTTATCGGTACGGACAATATGCCACGGCGCAGCGGCGATATCCGTTCGCCGCAACATTTCGTTCCGCGCTTTCGTGTAGTCGTCCCATTTATCAATCGCGACTTTGTCAATCGGGCTGACTTTCCACTGCTTTAGCGGGTTCGTTCGCCGGTCTTCGAGGCGCCGGATTTGTTCTTCCCGGCTGATGTCGAGGTAGTATTTGAGGACTTGCGTTCCATCATCGATGAGCATCTTTTCGAAAGAAAGGACGGCGGGAAAGAATGCGTTGTATTGGGCGTCTGTGCAAAAGCCCATGACCTGTTCGACGCCGGCGCGGTTATACCAGGACCGGTTGAACAGCACGATCTCCTGATCCGCCGGAAGATAGGGCGCATAGCGTTGAAAATACCACGATCGTTCATCGTGGCTGGACGGCTTGCCAAGCGCCACGACGCGGGTTTCCCGCGGTGAAAGATGCTGAACGATTCTCTTGATCGCGCCATCCTTTCCGGCCGCGTCCCGCCCTTCAAAAATGATCAGAACGCGGTGGTTATGAGAAATGACATGCCGTTGTATCTTAACAAGGCCGATCTGAAGCCTGCGCAACGCCTTTTTGTATGACGCCTTGGATTGAACGGTGGGGCTGTCGTCATTCTTCGTCATATATGCGAGCTCAACAACGTCTTAAGCAGCCGCTCCCGAGAAAGGGAGCGTTTGGACAGTTTAGCAACGGACATGCTTGCGCAGTTCTTTCTTCGGTGAAATCGTCTTTGGAAGACACATGTGCGGTGGCGGATTTCATCGGCGCCGCCATGCAGCAAAAAAATTGTAAATCGGCCCGAATACAAGAGCGATATACCAGCCGCAAACGATGCTTCCGAGAAGTCCCAGGAAAAACCCGGACCAGCTGAGAACCTCGAACCAAGGCGTATAAAAGGAAAGGAGGACATGCTTTTCAGCCGATCCCGGAAATAGGATGTAGAACAGCACGCAGAGTGAATAGGTGATGGCGCAAAACGCGCTTACGCTAAGTCCGAATGCGATAACCGGAATTCTGAGCGTGGCGGGCGCCGTTTGCGGTTTGTCAGTGTGAGCCATGATGATCCTCCATGGATGATTGCCTAGCCGGGTCGCCTTGCAGATAAGTCGTAGGCGCCGACTCAAATTTTTCGCGACAATTTGTTGAGCAGAAATAGTAGATGCGCCGGTTATGTATGCTCGATTTGGCTTTTCCTGGCGTAACAGTCATGCCGCAGACGGGGTCAATCGCTTCGGTAGGCGTGAACGTCAGAATGTCATCGTCATTCTTGTGGCCGCCATGTCCGTGCCCATGTGAGCCGTGACCCATCACATGGGCGCCGCAGCCGAAACGCATCATGACAAAGATGAGAATGGCCCAGATCGCGAAATAAAGTGTAGCGTTCATTGCGTTTTATTCCTTTCGATAGGTTCGCTCGACCAGCTTGAGTGCCGCATCGGTATTCATAATCGTTACCTTACGCGCAGGCGGCGACAGGAACTTCTGTCTGGTCAGCGTCCTCATAGAGATAGCGGCGGGTAAGCGGGGTTGCGTCTTGCCGCTTCGCCAACTGGATTTGAAATACGGCGTGATCGCCATACCGGAATGAAAGCTCGCTGCCGGCGAGATAGAAATCCCACATTCTCACAAATCGAGAATCAAAAAGGCGCTCCGCTGCTGCCGCATTTTCGTGGAAGCGGCGCCGCCATTCCTTCAGCGTCTCTGCGTAGTGCAGCCGCAACACCTCGATATCCAGAACATACAAACCGGCGCGTTCGATCGCGGGCATGATTTCCGAAAGGGCTGGAATATATCCGCCGGGAAAGATGTATTTCGCGATCCACGGGTTGGTTGCATCAGGACCATGCGAGCGCCCGATTGTGTGGATCAGCGCGATGCCATCTTGGCGGAGCAGGCGGCTGATCTGATCAAAATATTCCTGAAAGTACGGCGCGCCTACATGCTCGAACATGCCGACGGATACAATGCGGTCATATTGATCGGTAATTCTGCGGTAGTCCTCCAAGTGAAACCGGACCCGCCCGTCGAGACGTTCCTTCTTGGCGCGCGCCTTGGCTGCATTGAGCTGCTGCGCGGACAGGGTTATCCCTTCGACGCGCGCCTGATCATGCCCGGCTAGGTGCAGTGCAAGGCCGCCCCATCCGCATCCGATGTCGAGGACGCTGTGGTTTGGTTCTATCAGCAGTTTTTTTGATATCGCATTTTTCTTGGCGAGCTGTGCGTCTTCCAATGTCGCATTCGGATTTTCGTGTAAGGCGCAGGAATACTGAAGATCTTCGTCAAGAAAAAGGCGGTAGAATTCGTTGCCGATATCATAGTGATGCGACGCGTTCTGGCGCGCACGCGACGGCAGGTTCAGTTGTGACAGGAATCGCAGGGAGCGTCTCACGAAGGCCGGCGCTGACCGGCGCTTTCCCGCAGGCGTTAGAAAATTGGCCCAGATCAATTCGAGAAGGTCATAAATATCGCCGCTATCGATCTCGACGCCGCCTTCCATGTAGGCTTCGCCAAAAGCGAGTTCGGGGTCGAGTATGATACGTCGAAGCCAGCGTTCGCTATTGATCCGGATCGCCAAACCCGATCGGGCGTCGCCGGCGTAGCATCGGAACGATCCGTCCGGATATGCGATCTCCAGCCTTCCCTTGCGGATAGTCTGGGACATCCGCCGGTCCAGTAGTAATTTCCACAAGGACATCGTAAACCTCGCTTCGTAATTCGCCTCCGATGCGGTTCCCGAATTGAACAGAGCGCTCGTAGGCTTCTACGAATAAGACGTTGGTCTCCCTCGCGCGTTACATTGACGCCGCAAAAAACTCCAATTGCTCTCGCGATTGAGGGATGGAGGCGCGAAACACGTAATTATAAAAATATGCTGCAGCGCGACGAGAGGGTCCGGCGGCCAGTGGTGCGTGATAAAATAACAAAGAGATCAAATGACCGTCGATGAGACAGAAACGCATAGCCGTCGGAGAGCCGCAGTAGAAAGGACGCTACGCGAAGTACATAAGGATTTTTTCCGCTTTCTTCTGCGTCAGCTAAAGGATGAGCATGACGCTGCGGACGTGCTTCAGGAGTTCTATGTCAGGGTTCTAAAATCCTTTGCGGATTTGAAGGACGACGAGAAACTTCGCCCCTGGATGAATCGGGTGCTCCAGTCTGTCATCGCGGATCACTATCGGTTGCGAGCCCGTTCGGAACGGTTGGAGAAAGCGTTTGAACGACAAATGACAGTTGAATCGCAAATGGTTGAAGAAGAAATCGACCTCCTCGTTTGCGCCTGTCTATATAAGCTTCTGCCAACGCTGGTTGACGATTACGCCGCGATCATCTGGCGTGTGGATTTACTCGGCGAAGATCGCGCCGACGTGCGTGATAGTCTTGAACTATCAGAGAGCGCGTTTCGCGTAAAATTGCATCGCGCCCGTCAAGCGTTGCGCGACCGCCTGGAACAATCTTGCAGGACCTGCCCCGAACATGGCTTTCTCGATTGCGGTTGTGAAAATGTAGCGTCCTTAAGACGCCGCCTCGATAAGGAAAAGCAGGCCAATGAAGCAGGAGAAAAGTGAGCATCTGGCGATGATGGAAAAATTTTTCGCCAGCAGCTGTAACGAATTAGGGCGGCGAACGTCATTAAAAATATCGGTCCGACAAGCGTGCAAGGAAAATGGCGTGACGGCGACGAACTCAAGATTGTCTGCGGACGAGGCTTGTAAGCGGTTGAGCGACATGACGACTTTACGAACAAGACTTACAGCAAGGGCATAGAGAATGGATCACACTCAGGCGGAACACGCCGCACACATGCAGCATACAAAAAAGGCCGGCGCGGCGCATAAGGGGCATGGCGGGCACGCTCACGGCGGTTCCGGGCATGATCACGCGAAGATGGTGGCGGATTTCCGCCGGCGGTTCTGGGTCACGCTGGCGCTGACCGTCCCCATTCTGGCGCTTGCGCCAATGATCCAAAACGCACTGGGCCTGCGGGAAACATTGGCGTTCCCGGGCGATGGATATGTCCTCGCGGCGCTTTCGACGATTGTATATTTTTACGGCGGCTGGCCCTTCCTGAAAGGGTTGTGGTCGGAGGTTTCAGGGCGAAACCCCGGCATGATGACTCTCATCGGCGTCGCGATTACGGCAGCGTTCGCCTATAGCTTCGTCGTTGTTTTTACCGGCTCCGAAAAGACATTTTTCTGGGAGCTGGCGACTCTTATCGCGATCATGCTTTTCGGTCACTGGATCGAGATGAAGTCCGTGATGGGAGCGGGAAAGGCGCTTGAGAAGCTAGCGCGCCTGATGCCGGATACGGCGCATCTTGTAGGCGAAGACGGGTCGGTCACGGATGTTCCGCTCTCTCAATTGAAATCAGGGGATCGCCTGCTCATCAAGCCGGGAGAGAAAATCCCGGCTGACGGCGTCATCGTTAAAGGAGAGACATCCGTCAACGAATCGATGCTTACGGGCGAATCGAAACCGGTCTCGAAGACGAAAGGCGCGCAGGTCATCGGCGGTTCGATTAATGGAGAAGGCTCGATCACCGTGGAGGTCGCCAAGACCGGTGAAGACTCGTTCCTCTCGGGCGTCATTCGCCTTGTCGAAGAAGCGCAGGCGAGCAAATCGAGAACGCAGGACATCGCAAATTATGCAGCCCGATGGCTGACTTTTATTGCTCTTGGGGGCGGATTCCTGACGGCGGCGGGCTGGGCGCTCATGACTGGCCAGGGCTTCGCCTTCGCCATGGAACGTGCGGTGACAGTGATGGTGATCGCTTGTCCCCATGCGCTTGGGCTCGCTGTGCCGCTTGTCGTTGCGCGCTCGACGGCTATTGCGGCGACCAACGGCCTTCTCATTCGTGATCGCACAGCCTTTGAAGAAGCGCGCAACATTGACGCCATTATCTTCGACAAGACAGGCACGCTGACGCGCGGCGAATTCGGAATAACCGATACGCTTGTTCTCAATGACGGGTTCTCGCCTGATGAGATCGTCGCTTATGCGGCCTCCATTGAAGCGCATTCGGAGCATCCAATCGCCAAGGGCATCGTCAAGGACGCCAAGGAAAAGTGGGAGGTCGAAAACTTCCGGGCGATTCCGGGCAAGGGGGCCGAAGGCGTTGTCAAAGGACGCGCCGTCAAAGCCGTGAGCCCCGGCTATATACGGGCCAACGGTTTTGCGCTTGACGATGCGCGCATCGAAAAGCTTTCGAGCCAGGGCAAGACGGTTATCTTTGTTCTGATCGATAACGTCCTAGCCGGGGCGATCGCCCTTGCGGACATTATCCGCGAGGAATCAAAGCCCGCCATCGCTGCGCTTCAGAAAATGGGCGTTCGCTGCATCATGCTGACAGGCGACAATCCGCAGGTCGCGAAATGGGTGGCTGACGAAATCGGCCTTGACGAAGTCCTCGCCGAGGTTCTGCCCGAACAAAAAGCGGCGAAGGTGAAAGAAGTTCAGTCCCGCGGTCTGATCGTCGCCATGACGGGAGACGGCGTCAACGACGCTCCCGCGCTCGCCCAGGCCAATGTCGGTATTGCCATAGGGGCCGGGACGGATGTCGCGATTGAAACGGCGGACATCATTCTCGTGAAAAGCAATCCTCTCGATGTGGTTGCGATCCTGGGTCTTGCCCGGGCGACCTATGGAAAAATGATACAAAACCTGTTCTGGGCGACCGGTTATAATACTGTCGCCATTCCGGCCGCCGCTGGCGCCTTCTTCCCATGGGGAATTGTCTTAAGCCCGGCGGTCGGCGCCGTGTTCATGTCGTCCAGCACGATTATATGCGCCGTGAACGCGCAGTTGCTCCGTTTAAAGAAATTGGCGACCGGTTCCTAATTAACAGGGTGGAAAGTCATGACTGACGAAAGCGGAAATCATCCCAAACGATCGCGCGTATGGATAGCGTTCGC
>ERZ795053.3525-NODE-3525-length-17735-cov-5.185464_pt1 | contig 17735 bp, 11 predicted proteins | sample MGYA00375137_ERZ795053 | MGnify/ENA primary metagenome ERZ795053 (study PRJEB30182, sample SAMN05720284) | activated sludge metagenome | isolation source: Anaerobic digester | place: Hong Kong | collected 2014-12-17 ...
CTTTCCTTTGGCAGATGTCTGAGACTCCTTAACAACTATCCTTATATCCCTCCCACCTACCCCCTGGATTCCTTCCTCATGAGGATCGGTAGGGAATGTTGTAACAACATCTAGCTTGAGTATATCTCCAGAGGTATATTCAAAGTATGAAGTTCTATCACTATTTCTAACATCTGCAATGGATAATATCCACCTGGCATTATCATCCACAATGGTTGCCATTTCAGAACTTCTTCCTTCAGTTCCTACCCCATCCCCATCTTCTACATAAGCGACAACTACAGCCTCTCTATGTTCAGGAAGACCCTCTATATCTCCACTCGCAGAATCGAAGGGAGGAGGAGAAGATAAAGTAGGTCCAGTTGTTACGGAATATTTGTTTCCATTGTTGTCATAAGTATCTGTACCAGATACTATTTCAAAGGAATATTTTGTTTCTGGAAGTAATCTTGCTGTAGAAACTAGATGGACATAGTACTCTCCTTTAGAGGAGACACCATCTCTTTCATCTGCAGCTTCGGATGTTAGGCTTGTAGATGATGTCCCATACTTTATATATCCCTCTTCCCTCTCCTGTGAAATCCACATTACACTGAATCCCGTATCTGTAAGGTTAACTATTCTTACACTCTCCTCTCCAGTTGGGGAATTTACTGTACTCCCAGAGGTAAGAATGTCTACCCACTCCACATCCTGTACTCGTTGGTAATCTCTTTCAGAATCTTCCTCTTCTAAAAGACCACTCTCCTGTAAAAAACCACTTTCCTGTAAAAGACCGCTCTCTTGTTCGGGCACAACCACTTCTTCTTCAATAGGTTCTTCAGGAGCAGATCCTAAGAAAGATGCTTCTGGAAATGGTAAGTACAAAGAGGTATTCTCTATAATATTAAGAGCATTAACGTCTTTTAATTTACCATTGCTATCAAAAAGTTCAGAAAATGTCCCTTCAAGAATAGCTCCTTCTTGGAGACCAGATACCGCAACAAGAACAAAGTTTGTGCTAGGACCAACAGAAACTAGAGAGTTACCATTTACAGTTCTCAAGGCGGAAAGGTCCATTATCCAGTTCCCACCTCTAGGCATTATTGCTGATACTGGGTATGCAGACTTATCTTTCAACATGGCATATACAACTATATCTTCCCCACTAGCTCCCGATACTGTCCCATGTATAGGGTTAGGTGTCGGAGCTTGAGCTGTGATAGGGGCTGTTTTGAATCTAAAACTTTTTCCATTTGAACTGTCGTATTTTTCACTGTCTGAGATTATGAAGAAACCATAATCTGTATTTGGTTCTAGATTCATAAGTTCTACATAGTGTGTTTTTGTTTTTCCAGTTCCTCTCTCATCCAAAACAGGACTCATTTCCTGACCATTAGAGACAGGAACTACAGAACCTGTAGCACTGACTTCGGTGGTCCAACTCACTGTAACGGAACTAGTTGTAAGGTTACTTAGGACAACATTCTGAGGCTTGGCCTCAACAGAGGCTCTTATAAAGAACTGATACACTTGGTAAGAAGCAAAAACAAGAATAGGGAGGCCTATTAGTAGTATTGCAATTATGATTAAATCTTTTCTTCTTTTAGTCGGAACAGTCGCTACTTTCATTAGTATTTATAATACCTATAAAAGGAGAAGAAGACAATTGAGTGAGAGTAATTTCCTTAGATTATTTTCTGCTAATACCCTCTAGAAAATCTTCTACTATCGTTACTGTATTTCCTATCTTCTTTATTGGTAACAGTATGGTGTCGTTTATAGATAGGATGGTTGCTTTAACTGTAGATACTGTTTCTTGAGCATCGTTTACTATTAGGACAGTTTGTTTCATTATTTCATCTGCATTCTTAATAATAACTCTGGAATCTTTTATTGCATCTCTGGATTCCTTAATTAGCATAGCTATGTAATAGAGGACTAGACAGAGCATGAATATTACTATACCTATAATTACCATCCAGTATGTTGCTGGTATTGTTTCCATATTTATTTTGTTTTCAAATTATTACTCATACTAAAGGATAGCAGAAGATATGGATTATTTCTAGTAACCCATATCTTTCCTTTAGCGGATAATTTAATATTTACTACTTACTTCTTAGTTTAGGTTGCCAATTACCTCTTCCCTCTAAGACTCTTACAAAGACAGATTCTAGAGAATTTATTGGGAAGTCAAAACCATATTCTTGACCTTCAGAGAATTGGAATCCTGCATAGCTTTGTTTCTCTTTTTCCCATTTAGATACATTGTCTGCTGTAAAGTTGGAAGCATTTATATCTGCTATCATACTCTTAGCTGTGTATGTCTTTACACCTGTTCCATATAATCCTATTAGATTCCAACCTTCAAAGAGTGTTACTGGAGCACTATCACCTGCACTTTCATATTTTACAGGTTGGCCCGTTAGGGTTATGGAGACATCCTCTTTCGCCTTAATTACATAGCCCTGTCCAGGGAGAAGTTGGAAATCATTTACTCCATACAACTCACTATTCTGACCTACCATCTTCCATCTTCCATCGTATTTAGATATTGAGTAAATTGAGTTGCCATATCTCTCGTTTAACTCCAACAATAGTGCTGCTCCTGAGCTTACGTCATAATCCGTTTCGACCAAGAATGGGAAAGCGACAAAGTTAAAACCTTCTTTTAGAGAATAATTGTAAACCAATTCAACTGGAGAAATCTTTAAAACCGCAGCATCCTCTCCGAGATTCTTATCCATACCTTTGTCGTATTGTCCATTCTTATTCACATCTATATATAATAGGGTCTGGACCTGATCTCCAGAGCTATCAACTAGAACTGAATATGTTTCTCCCTCATATTCCACAACATACACTCCCAAGGGGAGGTTAACAAACATTCCTGTCTCTGAGTCTAGCAGATATTGGACTTCTCCTTGTTGAGCGTGCACACTTTTGACATACCTGCCCAATGAAAACAGTCCCTTTGAATCCTTTTCGGGAAGATTCAAACCGACTGGGGGAGCACCATTACAATATAACGCCTCAATTCCTTCAGGTTGGGTTCCAAGTTTACAGGTATTCCCATTCTCCCAACAGACTTGCCCTGCTTCCGAACCCTCTTTACACCTCCTCCAGTCAGGACTAATTGATCCTTCTAATGTAGAACTTAACTTAGTCTGCCTACACCATTGTCCAGGGCGACGATAACCATCAACTCCCCCAATACAATAACAAACTACCACCCGATTCCCGGAAGAGTCATATTCAGGACATTTAGTGCCTGCGAGGATGGGTGGGCTCGATTCTACAGGTATAGTTTGCCCACCTCCAGGACCAGCATAGTCCAAAACAAAATCAGACTGAAGATAACAAACTTTGGGTCTGCCGCAATTATCTATAATTGAAGATTGATAGCAGTTATATCTCAACTCAACTGGGAAACATCTATCTAAGTTATAATCATCACTTAAATCTGCACAGCTTGACGAGACACAAGCATCATCAACTTTCCAACAAGTTAGATTACGAGTACACCTCTCATCGTAATAGTACGCAAAAACACATGAATTGCCACCTACCTCACACTCATCTTGAGAAGAATAAACGTATTCATTCTCACTAACTTCGGCACAGGTTTGGCAGGTTTCCTCTGTGGGAGTATCAGCTTCAGGAGTGGTTTCGGGAGGAGATTCTTCCCTCTTCCAACAAGTTAGAGTACCATTACACCCATTATCATAGTCCCCAGAAACACATGAATTGCCACCACTCTTACAGGAGGCCTCTGAGGCATAAGGACTTTCTCCATCACTAGCGTCAGAACAGTCATCGGGAGTACAAGTCTGTCTTTCTGCACAATTCTCTGCAGGATTATACTTAGTATTATCTGTCAACCACCTTCCTACATAATATCCATTTTGAATAACCCTACTACAGACCTTACAATCGGATCCCAACCTTGAAACCGTGCCTAGCGACACACCATTACATGTTATTGGGTTCTCTACGCCAGGAGGAACATTATCACCAGCACAATTTCTTGCCGATAAAGTCGCTACTGAACAATCACAATCATACCAATAACCGTCAGAACACTGCCTCTGACAAGGACCACAATACCCCGCAAATTGACAGGCATTTGCTGAACACCCAGGGGGGGTATTTCCCGCCGGCCTTGCAGCCAAAACCGTATGAACAAAAGGATTAGATAGTAATCCAAATTCAACCCCCTGCCTTCCCATCGGATTCTGAACATCTATGACATTCGCTTTCTCTGGGAAGTTAACAACTATCGGTTCAGCGGGGGACATTGACAAATCTTCCCTTCTCGTATCCCAAATTCCATACACTCCTGCATCCACAACTAAATCCACAAAAATTTCACTATCCACTGTACCATAAGTCTCCAGAAAAGGCTGTCCCAAGGAATCTATTGCCATGGAAACATCTACATACCAATTCCCGTCTTCCGTAACAGAGCTTGAAAAAACTGAGCTCCTTTCACCTGTTAGCTCATCATAGTAACTAAAGTAAACAATTGCATCTGATACTGGTATCAACTGGTCAATAGGTTTGTCATAACTACCTTCAGCGTCCTTAACTGAACCATATGCCGGATATGGAGCCTCTACGGACTGGGGGACAACCAAAGTCTTTACTACCTTATTCTTATTTACATCTTTAACCCTTCGAAAGAGTAACTGGTCTCCAACCATAAAAGAATATTCCATCTCCGATTCTAATCCCGTTACTGTTACATGATGGGTGTAATATTCCCCCATGTTCTCTACCACCACTTCTGTTTCGAAATCATCCATCGTAAGTGTAAGACTATCTCTGTTAGTCCCAACCTCAGAGGCTGCATTTAATTCTGCAACCCTTACATCCCTAGTATCATAAAACCTCTCCCCCCCTAAACCTAAAATCGTTAAAGGTAAAAAGTTATCCCCTTCAAAAACTAATGCTGTAGCAGAAGTGGGACTCTTAGTATTCCAACTTACCGTTACAGAACTAGATGTTACATTCGTAAACCTAACATCCCTAGGTGCTATACGAAAATATTCATAAACACCGAAACCCAATATTCCAATAATTAATAAAATAAAAATAGGCAACACAAACTTAAATGGACTCTTTTTTCCCTGATCCACCTGTTCAACATTTTCCATATACAAAGGAAGTTAAATTATATATTAATATGTAACATTAAACTCGGTAACATGTCAATATTAATGCTATAATCACACATGCAAAATTTCTTTATTAGACACAAACTCTCCCTAGGAGACATAGCAAACCTCTCTGACTCAGACAGCGAGCACATAATCAAGGAGAAACTCTACGACATAGAGGATGTTATTAAAATTCAGACATATGAGAGAGAATTCTTAGCACAGATAACAGACATAACAAAAAGTTCAGTAGAAATCCAAATAGTCGAGGATTTGGGAGAGAGAGAAAATGAATACACACCCAGTATTACAATTATCCAGTCATTGAGTAATGATACAAAGTTCAATTACTTTATAGAAAAAAGTGTAGAGATAGGAATAGAAAAAATAATACCAATACAATCTAAATATTCACTAAAGACCAAAGCCAAGGCAATTAGAGACACAGGTTATTGGAACAAACTAGTAAAAGATGCAGTTGAACAATCTAGAAACATATTCCCTACAATAATAGAAAAACCTGTTAGAATAAATGAATTAAGAAACAGGGATTTAGAAGGAATTAAAATTTGCCTAAGTACAGAATCCACAAGTATAAAACCTAAATACCTAAATGAACTGCTTAGAACTGTAGACCTCTCATTACCAATATACATCGCCATAGGTCCTGAAAAGGGATGGAGTTCATCAGATATAAATATCTTCAAGGATATGGGGTTTGAATTTGTTAAACTAAAAGGCAACATACTAAGGACGGAAACTACGGGATTAGTAATAGGAAGTATAATTAAATACCTAAAAGGAGAAATATAAAAACATGAAAAAGAGATCCAACTACAACAAGCCAAGAAGAAGTCAACACTCTTACGACAAACCAAAAGAGAAGAGGGAATTTTACACAAAGGAAAACATTTTTGTTTCAAGAATGGCCAGTATATTACTCCTACCTAAATCCCAAATCGTTCCCCTATTCTCTCAGAGAGCAAAGACAACTATTAGGCTAAATCCTTTAAAAGAGGATGTTAAAAAAACAAAGAACTCTTTAATTAGAAAGGGTTATGATTTAGAACAGATTCCTTGGGAGGAAAATACCTACTTCGTTCTGAATCAAGATAAAAACGAAGTATCACAGAGTAGAGAATATGATGAAGGGAAATTCTACATACAGAACCTCTCAAGTATACTAGCCTCCATCCTACTAGAACCTAAGGAGGGAGAAAGAATATTAGATATGTGTGCGGCACCAGGGAGTAAGACAACACATATTGCAGCACTTACAGATAACCAAGCTGAGATTATTGCAAATGACTCTGAGATATCTAGGGTAAATTCATTAAACAGAGTTATTGATCAATTTGGGGTTAAAAATTGTAAGGCAACACTTAGTGATGGTGAAGACTTTGGTAAGAAATACCCTGTTAGCTTTGATAAGGTCCTACTAGATGCACCATGTAGTGGTGAGGGAATGATATACATGAGAGGTCCTAAGCCCTTGAGGTTCTGGAGTATACAGAAGGTAAATAGGTATTCACAGATACAAAGGAAATTAATAGAGAGTGCATTCTTGACATTAAATCATGGAGGGACAATGATTTATTCTACATGTACATTGGAACCTGAAGAGAACGAGGGTGTTGTAACATACCTACTAGAGAAATACCCTAATGCTAGAGTTGAAGAGATTAATCTACACCAGAGCATAAAGCATGAAAAAGGAATAACGAAATGGAGTGGTAACAAGTACCACCCCGATGTTAAAAAAACAATACGTATAACTCCGTCTAGTGAAATGATGGGCTTTTATATTGCGAAGATCTTCAAGGAATAACCTTAAGGTCTTAAAGTCACTCCAAATATCTGCCATGCATAAAATAAATGCGGCACAAAGAAAACCCCTCCTAAAAGGAGGGGTTAACCATCTAGAATCAAGAAGAGATCATTATTCTTCTATGCCCTTCTTACTTAATTTTATCTTTCCTTGGCTATCTATTCCAAGAACCTTAACCTTGATGATCTCTCCTTCGTTAACAAATTTCCTTACATCCTTAACGAATTCATCTGATAACTCGGATACATGAAGTAGTCCTGCAACTCCAGGAGCTAAATCTACAAAGGCACCATAGTTCATTATTGAAGCAACTTTACCTTCGTAAATTTCTCCTATCTCTGGCTGGAAGTCATATCCTGAGATTAATTTCTGTGCTTTATCTATAGATTCCTGAGAAGAACTATATATATTTACAGTTCCATCCTCCTCTATTTCTACTTCTGCACCAGTTCTTTCAGATATCTCTCTAATATTCTTTCCTCCTGGACCAATAATTTCACCTATCTTGTCCTTAGGAACTTTAATTTGGACAACCCTAGGAGCATGCTCTGCCATATCTTTCCTAGGTTCGGATATTGCTTCTGCCATCTTTTCTAAAACCTTCAATCTAGCATCTTTGGACTGTTTAAATGTCTGCTTTACAATCTCCATACTTAAACCCTTGGTTTTAGTATCCATCTGGACAGCTGTGACACCATCTCTAGTCCCAACAACCTTGAAATCCATATCTCCATAGAAGTCTTCTACTCCTTGCATATCTGTTAAAACCTTGAAACTTCCGTCTTCATCAGTCACAAGCCCACATGCAATTCCTCCAACAGGCTTTTTAATTGGAACTCCTGCTGCCATTAATGCCATACTAGAACCACAAGCTGAGGCCATTGAGCTAGAGCCATTTTCGCCTTGAATCTCACTCATTACCACCATCGTATATGGGAATTCCTCTTCTGAAGGAATAACTGGAAGTAAGCCCTTCTCTGCCAATTTACCATGACCAATTGCCCTTCTACTTGGAATCAATTGGGGTCTGTGTGCTTCTCCATACGCAAAGGGTAGATCGTTATAGAAGTGCATATATCTCTTCTCTCCCTCTCCCTCCATATTATCAACCAACATAACATCCCTAAGGCTCCCTAATGTAGCTATAGTAAGAACCTGCGTAACTCCTCTGGTAAATAGCGCTGATCCATGAACTCTAGGAAGTAAGTCCGTTTCGACATACATCTCTCTTATTTCTTCCATAGCCCTTCCGTCGGCTCTGACATTATCCTTAATGACCAACTTTCTCAAAGCTTTCTTAAGAAGTAAATCATATGCCTCATCCAAAGAGGACTTGGAGTGTTTGCCTTCAAACTCTTCGTGTAATTCTTGCTTTGTCGCTTCGTGCGTAGATGTTTCTGCATTCTTAAGATTCTCCTCTATTCTCTCTTCTCCCAAGAATTCCTTAACTTTATCAACTAGCTCTTGATCTAAAGCCATAGATTCATAGGTTTTGTCTTTAGGCTCTAATTGCGTGAGGAACTTGTTTTGCTCATCTATCCATGACTGCATATACTCTAGGGATTTTTCCATTCCCTTAATTATTAAATCTTCTTCAATATCATGACAGGCTCCGTCCATCATGGAGAATGTCTTTCCATCCCCTGCAACTACATAGTCCATACTCTCCTCTGGAGTTGTCTCATCCATAGTCTTTAAGAGATTTACTATTCTCCCATCCTCTAAACCGATCCTTACTCCTCCAATTGGACCTTCAAAAGGAGATGTTGAATTCATAAGTGCAACTGAGACTGTATTCAACGCCAATATTAGAGGATCATTCTCCTCATCATACGACATAACAGTAACGATTATGCTAACTTCATTCTTATAGTCTTTCGGGAACAGAGGCCTTATTGCTCTATCTATCATCCTTGCCCTTAAAACTGCATCATCCGATGGAAATCTCTCTCTCTTTACAAACCTAGAACCACTGATCTTTCCAGAAGCATAGAACTTCTCTATATATTCCACTGAAAGAGGAAAATAATCTAACTCTCCAGAAGCTTTCTGGGAGTTCACATTAACTGTGATTACAGTATCACCCATTCTCGCAAGAATAGAAGATTCTGACCTGGGAGCCAATTTCCCTGTTTCAAAGGAACACTTCCTCCCTTCTATTTCAAACTCGTGTTTGATTTCTTTAAACATATTATTTAATTATTAATTTAGTTACATAGATAATCTAGACGTAAGTATAGACAAATCTATTAAAAATGGAAAGTTTTTACAAAGAAAGAGGGTTGAATTATATCTTCAACTTTTTCGCTAGATCTTTATGCCTATCTGGTTCGTTGTTTTTTAAATATTGTATCAATCTTCTCCTCTTGCCTACCATATTCAAAAGACCCCTTCTAGAATGATTATCTTTTTTATGTTGCTTGAGATGTTCACTTAATTCCTCTATCTGTTTTGTGAGTAACGCAATTTGAACCTCTGGAGATCCTGTATCACCTTCGTGTAGTGCAAACTTTTTAACTGTTTCTTCCTTTTGGTCCTTTGTTAGTGACATATCTTTATAGATTAGCATTATATATTTACATTATCAAGAGGAATTTCTTGACAAAACAGCGATAATTCTATAATTTTATAGGCTTTCTGTCAAGCAATATAGCTTATTTTATAACCTTATAACAATATATTTTATCGCCTTCTTTTACTTCTATCTCTTTATCCATTAGCTGGATTCCACAATCAAAACCCTTTTTGACTTCCGTAACAGTAGCTTTGTTAATTCTCAGAGTTTTAATTTTAGATTCTGCGATAATTTCATCATCTCTTACAATATCGCACTTGTGATCCTTCTTTAGAACACCTTCCTCTACCCTCGATCCCAAAATTGTTGTACCATCAGAAAGTGTGAATAGTTGTCTCACTGTAGCATTTCCTATCTCCTCCTCTGCTGCAGAAGGTAGAGACATTAGGGATATAGCTTCCTCTATCTCTTCTATTAATTTATAGATGATATCGTAGGTTTTAATAAGGATTCTCTGTTTCTTGGCATAATTAGAAACCCCAGACTCTACTCCGACCTCGAAACCTATTACTATAGATTTAGAGAGTTCTGCTAATTCAACATCCTTTTGTGTTATATTACCTACTCCAGAATCTACGATATTCACTTTATATCCATCTTCCTCAATCTTTGATAAGGAATTTAATATCGCTTCTAGTGAACCCTCAGAAGAACTTTTTACAATTACATTGAGGGACTTGGTATCATCTCCCTCTTCTTTAATAGTAAAAAACTCTTCCATTGTCACCTCTTCTTTCTCTTCTTTTTTCTTCTGGGAAAATAGAGACTTTAGTAATCTTTCCTCCTTATTCTTAAGAGCATACACCACAGTTCCTAATTCAAGTAGATGGGAGATTCCAATAATCTTCCCTCCACAACCACAATCTAGAACACAGAAACTTCCTCCCTCTTCTGTCACCATTCCCTTAACCTTCTCTAATACAAACTCTTCGCCTACTCGATACCCCAACCAATCCCCTTGGCAAATTCCTCCTTGAACCAGTGTCACAGATGATGTGTTTCCCTTAAATTTATCTTTAACAGATTCTAAAACATATGCTTTTCCTAAAACTCCTTCTGGCAATTCTTCTCCTCCTTTTACTCCTTCCACTTCTGCTACAAGAAGTATTAACTCCAAGAGTTCGGGTATCCCTTTCCCAGTCTTCCCAGAGACCTCTATTACAGGAACCTTTCCACCTAGACCTTCTATCTGAAGACCGTTACTTACGATCTCTCTTTTAACCTTATCTAACTGAACATCTGGAAGATCTACTTTATTTATAACAACAATTGGTTTGGCATCTGAGTTCTTGATAATCTCTATTGATTCCTTAGTCTGTGGTTTAACTCCTGCATCTGCTGCAACAACTAAGAGAACAATATCTGCAATACTTCCTCCACGTGTTCTCATGAGATCAAAAGCTTCGTGCCCTGGGGTATCTATAAATGTAATTCTCTTACCTTCTGAGACATCTACGGTGAAAACAGAAACCTTCTGGGTTATTCCTCCCACTTCACAATCTTGAACATGACTCTGCCTTATCTTATCGAGGATAGTTGTCTTACCGTGGTCTACATGACCAAGAATGGTTACAATAGGGGGTCTAACACAATTAGTTGTGCTTTCGACTTTCTGCTTTGTGTCTTTCCCCTCCTTAGCCATTCTTTACCTTTAATCCTTAAATTATTTCTCTTTCTCATCTGCCTTCTCAGATTTGTCTTCTTCCTTTTTATTTTCAAGGTCTTCCTTCTTAACAACTTCACCGCTCGAACCAACGATATCTATTTTGTAACCTGTTAGTTTCCAAGCTAACCTAACATTCTGACCATCTCTTCCAATTGCTAAAGAAAGCTGATCGTCCTCTACAATTACTGTAGCGGTCTCACCTTCTATGGTTACCTCTTCTACCTTTGCTGGACTTAATGCCTTGGCTACAAATTCCTCAGGGTCTTCGTCCCATTCTATTATGTCAATCTTCTCTTCTCCTAATTCATTCATAACGTTTGCTATACGAATACCTCTTTGACCTACACATGAACCGATAGGGTCTACACCATCCTGTGTTGACTTAACTGCCATCTTACTTCTAGAACCAGCTTCCCTTGCTATTGCCATAACTTCTAAAACACCAGACTCTATCTCTGGAACTTCTAGCTTAAACAGCTCTATTAAGAACTTAGGGTCTGCTCTAGAAACAATCATTTGGGAATCAACAATGTCTTTTAACAAAACTTTATACCTATCCCCAAGTCTGTAGAATTCATTTGGAATTTGTTCCTCAGGAGGCATAAAAGCAGTAGCCTTTCCTATTTCAAATACAACCTCTCCTCTCTGCATCCTCTGCATCAAAGCTGTAAATACTTCTCCAACCTTATCACTATATTCACTTATAACTGCCTCTTTCTCAGATTCTCTTATCTTCTGCAAAATTACTTGCTTAGCAGTCTGTGCAGCAATTCTTCCAAAATCTTCTGTGGGCATTTCTATCTGAACAGAGTCTCCAACTTCTACACTCGGAGAGATCATTTCTGCTTCCTCTATGGATATTTCCATATCATTATCTTTAACTTTCTTTACAACTTCTTTAGTTGCAATTAATTTAAACTCCCCAGTCTCCCTATCTAATTCAACAGAGAGATTACTTCCTAACTCCTCCTCGTCCCTCTCCTCCTCGTTGAATTTCTCTTTTTTATAAGCAACCAAAATTGCTGATTCTAAAGCAGTAAAAATTTCTTCTTTTTCTATTCCTCTCTCTGCAGCTATTTGGTTTATAGCAGAGATAAATTCTGACATCATTGCCATCTTAATATTTGTCTCTTAATTTAAATATTAATAAACTGGTATAAAAAGAGTTGTTAAACTCATTTCTTGTCCCTTGTAATTATACACCTTTATGAATGTTTACGAAAAAAAAGGTGAGAATAATATCCTCACCCTCATCTTTGTATAACTTTCAGGTTCAGTATAACACAAATGTTAACAAAAAAACAATCAAGGGATTTATGGATTAAAAACCCCTACTAATCCTGCATTTCCCCAAGTTCTTCCCACAATTTCTTTTCCTTGTTGCTTATCCTTGTGGGAATATCTACATCAACACGGACATAGTGGTCTCCTCTCTTACCCTCTTGATTTAAGACTGGGCATCCTTTTCCTTTTAGTTTGAATATCGTCCCAGGTTGTGTTCCCTTTGGAATCTTTAATTTCACTTCCTTAAATATTGTTTCCACCCCTATCGTTCCTCCTAGGACAGCGATATGAACGGGGATCTCTTCCTGAGAGTATATGTCGTTGCCTCTTCTTTCAAACTTGGCAGAAGCCTCGACCTCTATCTCAATATATAGGTCCCCTGGGGTCCCCGCATTTCTTCCAGCATTACCCCCTCCCCTAAATCTAAGAATCATTCCATCATAGGCTCCTGCTGGAATTTTAATTGTTAAATCTTCCTCTTTCTCCGATACTCCCGTTCCCTTACATTTTGGACAGAGATTCTCTACGACCTTTCCTGTCCCTCCACAATTGGAACAAGTAGACATTACGGCCATCTGACCCAAAATTGTATTCCTTACCTGTCTTTCCTGACCTGTTCCTTTACAGACTGGACACTCCTTTATCTTCCCATCTTCACTCCCAGTTCCTTCACATTTGTCACAAGGCACATCTCTTTTTATCCGAATCTCATATTCTCCTCCACTCATGGCTTCATCAAAACTTACCTTTACTCTGTACCTAATATCTGCCCCTACATCCTCCTTTGGCCCTCCTCTTCTGCCACGAGTAGCACCTTGAGAGAAGTCAAAGCCGAATCCTCCAAAATCTCCACCACCTCCAAAGAATGTGTTGAAAATATCTCCCATGTCAAAAGGTACTCCCTGTTGGGTATAACTATAACCACCATTACCAGCACCAGGATTAAAACCTGCAGTTCCTGCATGACCATATTGGTCGTATGCAGATCTTTTACCTTCATCCGAAAGTGTCTCGTAAGCTTCTTGAACCTCCTTAAACTTCTCCTCAGCGTCTTCCCCCTTATTAACATCAGGATGATACTTCTTAACAAGTTTCCTGTAAGCTTTCTTTAATTCTTCTTTTGTTGCGTCCTTTTTTACTCCTAAGACTTCATAGTAATCTCTCTTTTCCATAGCAGATTGATTTTAGCAAACTGAACAAATCTTTGCTACCCCCTATTTCATCTCTAACCCTAAATCTGTTATATTAACAATATATGGAAAATAGCTGGAATGTATCTACACATAGTGAGAAAAAAGTAAAAAAAACAAGAATTATTGTATCTATTGTTTTGGCCACAACTGGGCTTGCCATTGTGGCCAGTCAGGTAATTCCTTTGACAAAATCATATGTCGAAGGAGTTGTTGAACAAAAAAGAACTGAGGTAAAGGTAGATCCTGTTCCAGAATCTTACAAGAAATTCATTGAGGAAGAATTTGCCTATTACGATCCTGGACAGAGTTATTTTGCGAATTTATCCCAACAGGTCGGAGATATAGATATGGTTGGGAGATATTCTTACGATCCCACAACTAAGGCACAAAGGCTAATCAAGATTAACAAGGATTACAAAAAAGATATGCTCTTGACAATAGAAAGTGTTGGGATTGAAAATACAAAAATCTCTCCCAATGTGGAGAGTGAAAACGAATCTGTTTACAACCAATACCTTAAAAACGGAGTTGCACACTTTAAAGGGACACCTCTACCTGGAGACGGCGGGAACTCCTTTATCTATGGACACAGTGCTGTGGAATCATTTTTCAGTAGACACAAAGATTTACCAGAGACTATATTCTCTCGCTTAAACGATATAGATATTGGGCAAAAAATAGTTGTAACCAGAGATGATAACGTATTAGAATATACAGTGCGAAATAAGAAAATTGTTGAACCAAACGATTTTACTATTTTGCAACCTATACAGAGTAAGGAAACTATAACCTTGATGACTTGCTGGCCGCTAGGAATAGGTTCTAAGAGATTAATAGTTGTAGCAGAAAGAAGAATATAGGGGAAGTTAGATTAACTAATAGAGGATTAAAATGGAAGACAAACAGAAAAAGACCTTAATAATTGTAGGTGTCGTAGTTGTAATATTGCTAATAGCCACAACGGTTCTGTTTCTACTAAGAGGAGACTCTGAAGACCCTGGACAGGAACCAGGAACACAAACTTCAGTGACACTTAGCTACTGGGGACTGTGGGAACCGCCTTCTGTTATGCAACCCCTGATAGATGAATTCGAAGCTGCAAACCCGGGTATTAACATAGAATATTCTCAGCAGACTTTCTCCAACTACGAATCTAAACTCTTTACAAGGCTTCAACAAGCAACAGGAAACGAGGAGCCTGCTCCAGATATCTTTAGGATACATAACACCTGGACTCCCAAATATTATTCATACCTAGCACCTATGCCCGCGGACATAATGAGTGTTGAAGAATACCAACAGAAATTCTATCCAACAGCTTTAAATGACTTCACTGCGAAAAATGGAAACATCTATGCCATACCATTGGAAATAGATGGATTAATGGTTTTTTACAATAAGCAATTACTTGCAGAAGAAGGAGTGACAGAACCTCCTGAGGATTGGGATAGTTTCTTTGAATTGGCAAGAGACCTAACTAAAAGAGATGCAAGTGGAAGAATTCTGCAGGCAGGTTTGGCAATAGGAACATCTAGAAATATAATGCACTCCGCAGAGATATTGGCATACATGCTCGCATTAGAAGATATCCAGGTAATGGACCAGACTAGAACACAGATATCGCTAAATACACCAAGAGTTCAGAGAGTGTTTGAAACATACACCAACTTTGCAAAGGGAGATAATGCCCTATGGTCTCCTTCCTTAAGAAATGACCTTGAGATGTTCTTTACAGGAGATCTCGCAATGATGATTGCCCCAAGCTGGAGAGCCTTTGACATAATTCAGGCAGCACCAAGCATAGAATTCGACACTGCTCCTTTACCCCAATTACTAGCAAATGAGGAAGATATCTATTATGCAACCTATTGGGGAGATGCGGTAAACAGAACCAGTGCCAATCCACTAGCTGCCTGGAAGTTCATAGCTTTCCTTGCTCAAAAAGAACAACAGATGAAATTGTATTCCAATGCCTCCCAGATAAGGGCCTTTGGAGAGCCCTACTCACTTGTCGAACTTAACAGTGAAATGCTAAACAAGCCATATGTATCTGCAATAGCCCAGATGGCTCCAAACATGAGGTCCTACCCCTGGGGAGACGAAACACTCGTAAATAGCACTATTAACACAGCAATAACAGACATCATCGAAGGTAGAAGTGATGTAGACTCAGCATTAGAGGATGCAGAAGCTGTAATAAATGCTACAATAGAACAGACAAATAGATAATAATTAAAACTGTAATTAAATGCGAGAAAAAAGTGCCCCAAAAAAACGTGTCCAGCTCTCAATGATCTATCTCTCATTCCTGTTACTATTATCCATACCCCTTACAATATTCGGCTTGACACAAGACGACTTTGACCTTAGAGAGAGAGCTTTCGAGGACTTAGAGCTTAGTGAAAAACATCCTTGTTTAATATCCTTTCCAAATGTCAACCCTTACTCTCTTCAGGTTGGAGAAACGGTAATGGTTCAAGTAGATTCGAAATTAAAAGATACAGGAATCTCAGGACTAAGTGTCTCGGATGGAGAAGGAAACTTGATTCACCAAGAGTCGTTTACTGGCTCCCCCATTGAAATCGCAACTTCGTTTCCATACACACCCCAAAAAGCTGGTGAAGCAGATTTAATTGGAGAACTTACTCTTACAGAGGGCGGAAGAGTTAGCTGCGAAATCACTAGCCCATATGACATTCAGGGTTTACAAATAATTCCTGAGAATAATGCTCCGGACTTCATCACCCTCCCTTCTCAATCCATACCGTCTCAAAACATCGTTACTAACAGCACATATGAATATACACTAGAAGCACAAGACCCTGAGGGAGACAGGATTAATTACAGTTACTCTTTCACTCCAAGAGCGGATTGGCTCAACAAGACAATAATAGATGATGGTTCCTCTGGGAGATTAACAATTAAGTTCAGTGGAAGAGCGGATAAACCAGCAAGTTATTTAGCAAATATTTTCATTCACGACGGTTATAGCAAGAACCTGAGTGCCCAATCCTGGGTCATCAATGTAAGCCCTGCAGAAAATGACATCCCCGTTGTAACAATTACCGAACCTACACAGAGTTTGAGAGTAAATAAAGGAACCACTTTCAAATCTTCTTGGAAGGCTACGGATAGAAACCTTATTGAAAGATACGAGCTATTCATTACAAAAAACATCACTGATGAAGAACAGTGGATACCAATAGATGAGAATATCCCCTACGATACAAACTCTCACAATGTAGAGACCTCTGGCCTAACAACAGGGACATACAAATTAATAGCTCAAGCCGTAGATAACCAAACTCCCCCTGGCATAGGTAGAGGGATATCTCCAGAGATTGTGATAAGTGCTGCTGGAGAAACTCCAACAGAAAAACCCGACGACAACACAGCTGACGAAGTCATCCTCTCTGACCCTCAAGTTATTAACATGTCACCAATGAGTACCGATGAAATAACAAACGCCAGAGTTACAATAAAGGCAACCCTAGTAGCAGGAACAGATGCCACAATAAATGAGGAAAGTATTATGTTCAAACTAGATAATGTAGACTTCTCAGACCAGATTAAAATAAACAGAATTTCAGATGAGGAATACACGATAATCTACCAGCCACAACAAGATTTAGATGCTGGGTTACACAAAGCAGAGGTCATATTTGAAGATTCAAGAGGGTCTGACATTAATAAGTCTTGGAGTTTTACAATACAAACCCTAGAAACAGGTGATGACTCCACATACAATATCTTTGGATATGAAATTGGAAAGAATGTCGTAAAAATAATAGCTATTGGTGCTATTGCTGTAATATTAGCAATCGTAGCCCCCTTCATAATCTTCTCCATCTGGAAAGGAGATAAAACAAAGGATGATTCTGCAATGTATACTAACTCTAAGCTCCCCCCATCAATACCAACAGATGACACAGAATATACTCCAATAGAAAAAGAATTTGGCGTTAAAGAGATGGTACAAACAGGCCCTGAACCAGCAGAGAGCCCAGAAGAAGATCTCTGGGACAAATACTCTGCACCCAAGCCTCAA
>ERZ795053.3526-NODE-3526-length-17730-cov-21.189250_pt1 | contig 17730 bp, 15 predicted proteins | sample MGYA00375137_ERZ795053 | MGnify/ENA primary metagenome ERZ795053 (study PRJEB30182, sample SAMN05720284) | activated sludge metagenome | isolation source: Anaerobic digester | place: Hong Kong | collected 2014-12-17 ...
GGGCCGAACTCATCGTCTGCGCCTAGGTTCGCCAGGACCGCATCGGAGCGGATCAGGAACTCCGCCCAAGGGTCCAGTGCCCCGCGCACACCGGTCGCGGAAACTACGCACCATGCACTGGCCAGAAGTGCCTGTACCGCCGCCACATCGTCGGCGGGGATCAGGGTGCAGCCGGCTGGAGGCTGCGCGTGCGGGTCGGAGTCGATCACTGTCACGTCAGCGCCGACACCGCGGGCCTTCATTGCTGCCCCGCGGCCCACCTTCCCGCTGCCGAAGACCACCAACGAGCGCCCCGAGAGATTCCAGTGGCCGAAATGCGCCAAGCCTCGAATGAACCCGTCGCCGGTTCCCAGGGTGGTCTCGATGAGTTTGACGCGGCTGTCGTCGGCGAGGAAGACAGGTTGGCGGCAGGATTCGTAGACGCGTTCTCCCGACTTGGTCAGTTCGACGTAGCCGGTACGGCTCGGAGTCTCAGCCAGCGCGCCGGCACAATCCAGGACCACGTCGTACTCGGTCGAACTGTCACCGGTGACGACCGGAATCCCCGCCTGGTCCAACAGGCTCACCGTCTCGCGGTCGTGCGGCAGCAGTGGTGACAAGCAGACAGTCAGATCGGCACCCCCGGCCAGCAGTGGCACGTATTTCGCCAGGGTGTTGTCGAAAACCGGGCTCGCGTCGAGGAGTCGCATGCCGGCGAATGGCTTCGCCGTGCGCCACATCTGGGTCTGCTCGATCAGCGCAGGATGATCCGGGGCGTCGTAGGTCCGGTCGAGGATGCTGCGCAGGGAATCGGCGCGGTCATCGGGCACACGGCGATCGTAGGCGATCAGCGCGAGCTGGTGTGGGAGTCACGATCCTGCACCGACCGGACGGGGTAGCCTGGAAGGGGACTTGCTGCCCCCACTCGCTCGGGTGGAAGGAGTCGGCGATGACGATCGAATATCCGTACGGGACGACGGAGCGGATCCTCACGATCATTCCGAATGTGACCTTGCAGGCCGGTTTCATGGGTTTCAAGAGCCGTCAGCACTCACTGGTGATCACCAATAACCGCATTCTGTTCGCCCGCATCACTGGTGCCCGGATGAAGGAGTTATCCGAACGGGGCAAGCAGGAGGCCAAGAGCGAGGGTAAGGGGCGCATGGCCCAGTTGCTGGCCAATCCACACATCTACGAGAAGTTGGTGGAGCTCTACCAGCAGTTGGGGCCGGAGGGGGTGCTGGCTGACCATCCCGCGAACTTCGCGGTCGACCGGGCAGCCGTGACCAAAGTGAAACTCAAGACGACCGCCGGGCCCGATGGCGGCGTCGGATCCGACGTCCTGGTCCTGAAGGCCAACGGCAAGACCTACAAGGTCGCGCTCGGTGGTTCCAAGAGTGCGGCGCGGAAAGCGCTGGAGTCCGCCGGACTGATGTAGGGGTTGCCGGGCGCGGGGATGAATGGGCTCGACGAACAACAGGCCGCTACCCAAGGGTCAGCAAGACCGCATCATGATGCACTTGTGTGATGTTATGATGCAGATGTGCGGACTACCGTGACGATCAACGACGGTCTACTGGCTCAGGCCAAGGAAGTGGCTGCCCGCTCCCACAGGACTCTGAGCTCGGTGGTGGAGGACGCGCTCCGAGAGGCCTTGGCGCGTCAGGCGGAAACCAGCGGTCGGGTCCATGTCGCGATCCCGGTGGGCGGAAACGCTCAGGATGAGCCCCTCGTGGACATCTTGAACAGGGAAGCCCTCGCCGAAGTTCTGGGAGACAACGGGCTGGCGGAATCTGACACGTGATCCTCGTCGACGTCAACGTGATCGCGTACGCCGCTCGCCGCGAGTTCCGGGAGCATGAGGCAGCACTGGTCTGGTTGCAGCAGGCTCTCGGTGGTGACGAACCCGTAGCCGTTCTGGACAGTGTCCTTGCTGCAGCGACGCGTTTGTTGACCAATCACCGCGTCTTGCGCGAACCTTTCGGGCCTGATGAGGCGCTGGCCGTCTGCGAAGCCGTGCGTTCGGCGCCCGCAGCCATCGTGCCCACCTCATCCACGCGCCGGTGGTCGGTGTTCACCCGCCTCGTGCACGACCTCGCATTAAGGGCAAACGACATCCCCGATGCTTTGCTCGCCGCGACTGCGATCGACCTCGGCGCCCGTCTCGCGACCTTCGATCAAGGCTTCAGGCGGTTCCCCGGACTGACAGTCATCGTGCCCTCTGCGGGGTAGGTGGACTACGCGGACGCCGTGACCTCGGATCCCTCATCGGCCCGCGCCACCACTGCCGCCACCGCAGCAACCGCGGCCAGCACCAAGATCGAAACTACGCCGAACTCCAATTGACCCAAAACCGCCAGTAGCGCGGTCCCCACAACCGCGGCTGCAACCCCGGCCCAAAGACCCCTGTCCGTGCGGCTTGCTGACAGTTGCGCGCCGAGGTACGCCGCGCCGATCAGGCTGGCGGCGATGATGATCCGTTCTGCCCCGGGATCCGCGAGCGCCAACAGCGCTGCGATGACGGTCGCCGCGAGCACCCACTTCGCGGCCTTTCCTTCATCGGCCAGGGCAGCGACGCCGGCCAGGGGAATCGTGACCAAAGCCGCGAACACCATGGTGAGGACCGTCAGGACAACGGCGATGAGCGCCGGCACGATGTCGAGGTTCGACGGGACGACGAAGAACTGCATCGACGGGGCGAGCACGGAACCTCCGAGGAACATGAGCTGTCCCAACCCAATCAGCACCACGACGCCGAGGGCGGCCACCAGGATCACCGTGACAGAGCGACGCTGTCCGGCGAACGGCCGACTGAGTGCGCCAAGTCCGGGGTCCGCCCAAGCGATGACGAACAGGGCGCACGCAAGGCCCACGATCACCATCACCGACGGTCCGTCGACCGGCACGATCGGTGACACGACCTCCCCGAATCCGCCCAAGAAAAATCCCAGTGCAAGACTCACAACGATCGGGAACAACAGCAGCCAGATCGCCGTGGAGCCGAGGCGACCGGCCGCAGCCAGGCCCTGCAGTGCGGCAACGAGTCCGGTGACGACAGCCAGAACGACCACCAGCGTCCGAGGATCGACGCGGGTCAGCAAAGAGATGGTCTGGGCGGCTGAGATCAGCAGCAGTGCGGCCAGCGCGATGCCCACGGCAGCAGACACCATCCGCTGACCGGCGGTCAAGGCAACGTCTCGGCGTGCACTGAGCGAAGCCGCCACGAACGTGAGGACCACGACCACGAGCAGCACCAGCAGCCACAGCAGTGTCATCCCGCCTCGAGCGAAGAAGGGAACGGCGAGCACCGCGTACAGCAACAGGGCGGCCGCTGCAGCACGGCGTCGTGCCCCGTCTCGAGGGTCGTTCACGGAACGGTACGCGGCCACTGCGACGAGCAGCAGGCCGAACGTGATTCCCAGCACGGCCGGGAGCAGGACTTCGTTGTTCATCGGTTCACTCCCGTCGCCTGAGCTGTCGTCCCGAGTAACTGGTTGTCGCAGTTCGACGGGGCCTTCTGGCCCTCCCATCGCTCCCGCATCCAGTCGGTGACCTTCGGATCGCTGACACGCGCCTGGAAGTTCAGGGAGCCGTGGTCGTCGAACGGGTAGCGCACGTACCAAACGGTGCTACCCAGAGCGCATTGGCTCATGACCTGTGCATGCGTGAACTGCGGAAGGATCGTCACGTCCTCCAGACCCTGCACGACCACGATCGGCATCTCCAGTTGCTCCGTGCCGGGCATCGCCTCGCTCAAAGCGCTGACGAGTCCGGTGGCCAGTGGCGTGTTCAGCAGTTGGCTCAGCGGCACATCTGACACCTGGTCGGCCAGGTCGGTGCCACACGTGGTCGCAAGCAGTTTCGTCTTCTCCTGGCCCGCGGGGCTCAGGATGTCGTCGAGGTCGACGAGGTCGGGGTAGTTCTCGGCGAACGATTGCGCGATCAGCAGGACGAACATGTTCTGCGACGTACTGGTCGGGTTGCTGGCAACCGCGTCGAGGACGCCTTGGATGGGCGGCGTGAAGCCGGGCGCAAGAATCACGCCACCGTCGATCTCCAGGTCGGGCGCATAGCTGGGTGCAAGTTGCAGGGCGGACATGGCCGCTTCACCGCCCTGGGACTTTCCATAGATGCCCAACTCGGAGGCGTTGATCGCGATGTTGCCGGTCGTGGCTGACGCCGGAAGCACCGCGCGCATCGAATCGAGGATCCCGCGCGCTTCCAGGGGGCCCACCAAATAGGACGATGGCCCCGGCGCACCCATCCCGGAGTAATCGCTGGCCACGACCGCCCACCCCTGTCGGACCAGAGGTTCGATGTGTGGCACCCACGCGCTGTAGCCGGGAGTCTGAGGTGTCAGTGGCGTGTGGCTGATGCCGCACATCTGGCCGATGCCTGTGGTCCCGTGCGCGAAGCCGACGAGGGGGAAGCCGCCTTCGGGGGAGGTAGTGTCAGGCGCCGCGAACAGTGCGGTCACCGGGATCGCGTTGCCCTGCAGGTCGGTGGACTGGTACATGATGCGGTACATCTGCACACCCGGTGGGGCGTCGGGGATCCGCTGCGCCTTGACCAACGTTCCGGGCTCCCCGGGCTGCCACGATTGCACTTTGTAGAAGTCGATCAGCTCGGGGGTGATCGGGGTGTCGATTGAGTCGGCCGTGGCTTCGTCGACCACGTATGCAGGAGCGTCAACCAACGATGTCGCAGGTGCGGTCACGAACAACGCCGCACCACCAATGACGGCCGCTGCGAGGGTTCCGATGAATGCTGCAGTGCGAGTTGCCATCTCGATCCTTCTGCCGGAGTGCCTGTGACGCTAGCAGTCCTGCGACCCCAAGTGCCCTCTGCCGGATGACGGTGCTGACCAGACCGGCCTAGCCCTCGCGCAGGAACTCCACTGCGTCGGGATCCACGGACTCGCCGAATTGACGGGCCGCCCGATGGCCGGCGAAGACCGCCTGCGCGATCAGGCCGGGGGCGTCGGCGTCCCCGATGAGCTGCAGGCTGTCAAGTGCGCCGGCGGCGAGGGCTCCGACCAGTTCCTCGTGGAGGTCCGTGCGCGGCAGTCTGTCAGCGACCAGAACCACCGATCGGCGCGGTAGTTCGCTGGTCCGGCCGCCGATGACCGCCTCGGCCACCACATGGTCAACCCCGATGGACCGCAGCGTTGTCCGGGGGTGGATCTGGACGCCGAGGCTGCGCAGGCGGTGCTCGATGCGCTCCTGCTCGAGGGTGTACTGGGTCCAGTGCGACACGAGCGGGGCGGGGGTGAGCAACTCGACCTCGTGACCACGCGCGGCAAGCAGTTCGGCGAGCAGACCACCCATCACATAGTGGTCGTCGTCGTAGATCACGACGCGTCCTGGGGGAATGCGCCACTGACCGCTTTCAAGGTCGTCGAGGACGTCGTCGGGGGTGAACACGTCTGAGTGTTCGTGCCCGGCGACCGCAAAGCCGTTCGACCGTCCGCGGCCGTCGCGCCGCCAGGTGGCTCCCGTGGCGACGACGACCTGACGCGCACCCGAGTCCAGCACGTCCTGTGCGGTCATCGGTGAGGCTGGAAAGACCTTGACGCCCGGCAGCTCTGCGATCTCGCCACGACGCCACTCCACGACCCGTCGCCACGGGCCCAACCCGGGCAGGAGCGCCTCGCGGGTCACGCGCCCACCCACCTCGGGGCGTGCGTCGAGCAGTTGTACACGGTGACCGCGTTGGCCCAGGGCACGTGCTGCCTCGAGGCCCGCCGGACCGGCTCCGATGACCATCACATCCGCTGGTTTCGATGCCGGGGCGATCCTTTCCGGGTGCCATCCACGGCGCCATTCCTCGCCCATCGTCGGGTTCTGGGTGCACCGGATGGGGAGGCCCCTGGGGTCGGTGGCTACGCAGATGTTGCAGCCGATGCACTCGCGGATGGCGCCCAGCCTGCCCTGGCGGATCTTGTCCGGGAGGAAGGGATCGGCGATGGATGGCCTGGCGGCTCCGATCAGATCGAGCACCCCCCGGCGCACCGCGGACACCATGGCGTCCGGGCTCGTGTAGCGGCCGACACCGACCACGGGTTTGGAGGTCAGCGACTTCACGAACGCGATGTATTGCTCCTGGTGACCTTCCGGGGTGAAGCGGGATGTGGCGGAGTCATTGCTCCAGTCCGAGATGTTCACGTCCCACAGGTCGGGCAATTCGGCCAGCATGGCGACGATCTCCGCGCCCTCCCCGTCGTGGGTGATGCCGTCGGGGCCGAGCAACTCGTCCACCGCCAGCCTCACGGCAACGGCGCAGTCGTCGCCCACGGCTTCCAGGGTGTCCTCGATGATCTCCCGCAGGAAGCGCACCCGGTTGACCAGGCTGCCCCCGTACTCGTCGGTGCGGTCGTTGTGCCGTCGTGACAGTAGTTGCATCGGCAGCGTCAGACCGTGTGCGGCGTAGCAGTAGACGATGTCGAACCCGGCGTCCCGCGCCCGCAGAGCCGCCTTGCGGTGCCAGCGACGAACGTCGGCGAAATCCTGACGAGTCATGGCGCGGGTCTGGGCCGGCTCGAACCCGGTCCCGCCGAGCACTCCCTGGCTGCTCGGACCGATCGGCGTGAGGTGGGAGAACTGATTTGCCGCGTCGAGTCCCGCGTGCGTCAACTCGATGCCGGCGAGCGCGCCATGAGCGTGCACGGCCTGCGTCATCAGACGGTGGCCTTCGACGTCCCGGTCGTCCCAGATCCGCCCCTCGATGCATGGCGCGATGTCGCCGCTCGGGTGGATCTCCACCTCCTCGGTGCAGACAACCCCCCATCCACCCTCGGCTTTGACCCCCCGCATGGCGGCGTGAGATCTCGGCCGGAGGTAGCCCAACCCGTTGCAGTGGGGGACCTGGTAGAAGCGGTTCGGGGCGATCTTGGGGCCGATACGGACGGGCTCGAAGAGAACGTCGTAGTCGTTCATCAGCAGCACCCTGTCTCAGGCCGCTGGTGTCGTGCGCCCTTTCGGAAGATGAAAGCATCGTGGCGCGAAACCGTTGCCATGGCGGGATTCCCTTCGCTGACGACTGAACTGTGCCACGCCCCGAAACCTGGTGCCACATCGAGCGGGGTGGTCCGGAATCCGACCACTGTAGACTGGAATGTCAACCCGATTGGGAGGGCACAAATGGATCTGTTGACTCGTACTGAGCTCGAATCGCTCGCGCACACGGGATCAGAGGGCCAGCACGTATCGCTTTTCATGCCGACGCACCGGTTCGGTAGTGGCGTCGAGGCAGACAAGCTCCGCTGGAACAACCTCGTCAATGGGGTCGAAGGAGTTCTCGCGCAACGAATGAGGCGGCCGGATGTCCACGCGCTACTCGCACCGGCACGCGATCTGCAGGACGACGCCATGGCTTGGCAATACATGAGTGATGGACTGGCTATGTTCCTGCGCCCCGATGGGCACCGTACGTTCCGGGTCCCGGCCCCGATGGTGGAGTTGGCCACGGTCGGCAGCAGAACGGTGATGGGGCCCATGCTGCGTCTGTTCGCCGGCGACGAGCGTTTCCTGGTTCTGGCGCTCAGTCAACGTGAGATCCGCCTCATGGAGGGCAGCCGGAACGTTGTTGAACAGGTTCAGCTCACTGATGTTCCCACCAGCCTGAAGGATGCCGTTGACCCCCAGGAGCCGCGGTCGAACACCATGGCTCGCCCTGCGGCCAACGCAGGAAGGGGCGGACCGGCCGTGTTCTACGGACACGGAGCCGGCGATAGGCATCTCAAGAAGGACGAGCTATTGCGCTTCCTGCGCCAGGTCTCCAACGGTCTGCGCGACGTGCTGGCAGGGGAGACCGCCCCCATGGTGCTTTTCGGGCTTGACCCCTTGATCGTGACGTACCGAGAAGTCAACGCCTACGAGCATCTCCTCGACGCGGCAGTCGTGCATGACGCGGACCAGATGTCGATCGAGCAGCTCCATGAGATGGCCTGGCCACTGGTCGAGCAGCGGCTGCGCAAGGACCGCGCTCAGGTGATCGACCGTTACCACAGTCTGAGCAACACCGGTCGAGTGTCCAGCGACTTGGAGGAGGTGTTCCAGGCCGCGACTGAGGGGCGAGTTGAGACGTTGTTCATCAAGGCGGACCCCTGGTGCTGGGAAGAGGTCGCCGGCAATGATTCCGCGATCGTGGAACTCGGGGACGACCCGCGCTATGCCGCGTGTGAGCAGGTGGACATGGCCGCTGTGGCGACGCTGAAAGCCAGTGGTCGGGTCTATGCGACCTCGCAGTCGGTGGTTCCCGACAGCCAGGTGGCAGCCATCTTCCGCTACTGACGGCGCGATTCCCGCAGTGTGGCCCGATCAGCGCTGGAGCACGCCTTCGGCGGCCCTGGGCTGGTAGGCGCAGTTCGGATCCTCGGCCAGCGGGTCACCGGTGACAGCGTAAGCGTGCGACCTCGACCCTCCGCAGATATTGCGGAACTCGCAGCGTCCGCATTTGCCGCCGAACGCATCCGGGTCACGCAGTTGGCGCATCAGCGGAGCGTTTCGGTAGATGTCGAGGAAGGACTGTTCGCGCACCGACCCCACCGGCACCGGCAGGAACCCGCTCGGGTAGACCGTGCCCACGTGGTCGATGAAGGCGAAACCCTTGCCGGAGTTCACGTCGATCGGAGGCCGTGAACTGCGTCGCCGTGGCTCCTGCCCGGTCAGCACGCGCGCCGTGTCGGCGCGCAACTGTTGGCGCAACTCACCGACCGGTAACGCTTGATCTACCGCGGCCGGATTCTGAAAGTCCTCGGTCGGTCCGGACCCCGCGCGTTCACGCTGCATCGCGAGTCGCCGGTAGTGCGGCCCCTCGGTGGTCTTGATGGCGACCAACTCGGAGACCTCGTGCAGCCAGTGCATGACTTCTTCGGTCTGGCCCGCTGTCAGCGGGTTCAACAGGGAGCCTCGTCCGGTCGGTATTAGGAAGAAGACGCTCCACAGGGAGGCCCCTGAGTCCAGCACCTGTTTGAGGATGCGCGGCAACTCATACACGTTGTCGGCGGTGACGGTCGTGTTGATCTGGAGCCTGAGTCCTAGTTCCCGCACCAACGCCATCGCCTTCTCGGTGGCGTCGAACACGCCCGAGGTCTGCCGGAAGGCGTCGTGGGTGGTGGCGCTTGCGCCGTCCAACGAGATCGAGACCGCTTTCGCGCCGGCCTCGCTCATCGCGGTGAGCGTGGGGCGGGTGAACCGAGGTGTCACCGAAGGGGACAGCGCCATGCTGAGTCCGGCTGCGGTTCCGTGCGCTACCAGGTCGGCGAGATCCGGGCGCTCGAACGGGTCGCCGCCGGTCAGCACGATCAACGGCCGAGGAGCGCCAAGCGATGCGATCTCGTCGAGCAGTCCCCGGCCCTGATCGGTGGTCAGTTCCAGTGGGTCACGCAGCGGGATCGCGTCGGCGCGGCAATGCACGCAGGCCAGTTGGCATGCCCTGGTGACTTCCCAGATCACGATGAACGGTCGCTGACGTGGGTCATGGCGCAGGTGACGTACCGGCTTGCGATGTGTGGCAGTGGTCACGGTCTCTCCTCAGGACGCGATCTCCCAGCCCACGCTACGCCCCAGCCACGCACCGGCTGACGTGCGGTGGGCCGAGGCTGTTCCGATTCGACGGCGGACTACCAGGCGTAGTCGAGGAACTTGCCGTCGAAGGTCACGACCACCCGGTCGCCCCCGGCGGCCTCTCGCCTCGAGACGTCGATGTTGAAATTGATCGCGCTCATGATTCCGTCACCGAACTCCTCGTGGATCAATTCCTTGATCGCCGGACCGTAGACGGCGATCGCCTCGAGGAACCGATAGATGGTCGGGTCGTCGGCCAGGTCCCCGAGTCCAGTGCGGACGGGTTGCCGCTGCAACGCGAGTACTGTCCGCTCGTCAAGGCTCAGCATCTCGCCCACCTGTTCGGCCAGCTCTTGCGGCACCGGGTGCATTCCCAGCAGCGCCGAGACCGTCCATTCCTTCGGGCGGTCGATTCCTTCGGCGATCTCGCGCCAGGTCATTCCTGTGCGCTGCTTCGCCTCTCGGACAGCTTCCGCCGCTTGTTCCTTCACCGCATTGGCACCCATATCCGTCTCCTCCTGGCCGTCGATTCTCTTCGAGGCTATCCCGCGGGGGCCGAGGGTTCTGGTGGCCCGCGGAGACGGATCACACCGTCAGGACCACGCGGCCCACGGCGGCGCCTGAGACCAAGAAGTCCAAGGCCTCGACCGCCTCTTCGAGCGAGAAGATGTGGGGGTCGACCACCGGGTGGATGCGATCTTCGGCCAGCAGACCCACGATCGTCTCCCAGTTCTGGGCGCGGGAGGGTCCGCTGCGGATGCCCGGGATCTGCTTGACGAACGGGGACATCGCCATCAGCGGCAGCATGCGGCCCAGGCTGCCGAGCACGCGATGCCCCGAACGGCCGTACTGGTCGTGGCCGATGATCACGAAAGTGCCGTCCGGTTCGAGTGCTTCGCGGATCTCGGAGAACCGCGCTTGGGACACGATGTCGAACACGATGTCGTAGCGAACGCCCAGTCTGGTGAAGTCCTGCTTGGTGTAGTCGATGACGTGGTCGGCTCCGAGCTCGCGCAGCAGATCGAGTTTCGCCGAGGTATCGACGGCGGTGACCGTGGCGCCGAGGGCTTTGGCCAACTGCACCGCCCACACGCCCACCCCGCCACCGGCTCCGTTGACGAGCACGCGCTGACCCTCGCGCAACTGGCCCTGATCCCGCAGATTCGTCAAAGCGATCAGTGCGGCGGTAGGCACCGATGCCGCCTCTCGGTCGTTCATGCCGTCCGGGATCGGCTCTAGGTATGCCTCGTTCACGGCAGCGAACTCGGCGAATGCGCCCGCATTGCGCCACTGGTTGGTCGTTGTGATCTCGCCGAAGACCCGGTCGCCGGGGGCGAAACGCGTCGCGCCGGGGCCGACCCGCACGACTTCCCCGGCCAGATCCGTGCCCGGTACCGGTTGCTTCGGGGTTGGCAGTCCGGAGCCCATAAGTCGCAGGACGTAGGGAATCCCGGTGATGGCGTGCCACACGTCGGCGTGCACCGACGTCGCCCGCACCCGAACGAGGACCTCGCCTGGCCCGGCGACCGGGGTTGCGATCTGGGTGGCCCGCAGTACTTGAGCGTAAGGGCCGTATTCATCCTGGACGATTGCGCGCATGTGGCCTCCTCGGTAGTGCTTGGCCACGACCTTATGTCCGTTCGCGGCAGACGCTCGCGGGACTTTGGACACATGGGGTCACGCACTGACCGGATTCGAGCAAAGTCCCCGCGGCCGGAGATGGGCGCTGCGGCGCAGGGTCGACGGCTCGGCGTTGGTCCGTGCCCAGCCCCAGATCGCGTCGCGCGCCTCGCTCGATCAAGAATTGCCCGACAGGCAAAGTTGCCCAATGAGCAAAAACATGCAACTCTTGCACGGTGACCGAAGTAGGCCTGCGAGAGACCAAACGACGCGCCACTGCTCGTGCGCTGGCACAGGCCGCGTTCGATCTGGCCCAAGAACATGGTGTCGACGGATTCACTATCGACGAGATCGCAGCCCGGGCCGGGTACTCCAGGCGGACGTTCGCCAACTACTACGCGGGCAAGGAAGAGGCCATCGTCGCAGTCGCCATTGAACGAGTCCGTCACGGCTTGGACACGGCTCCCGACGAGGATCTGCCCCTGCTCGACTGGTTGCAGGCCGTGGCCCGGCAGCAGTTGAACGATGGTCTGCTGATGGTGCTGGGGGACTTGCAGGTTCTCGCCGAGCAGCACCCACCGCTGCGCCCGCATCTGCTCGAGGTCCAAAGATGCATCCGCGAGACCGCGCGCGAGGCAGTCCTATCCCGCATCGACGGTGACCAGATACATGCCCACCTGCTCGTCGGTGCTGCATATGGCGCCCTGACCTGCGTGCTTGACGGACAGATCCCGGTCCGTCTTCCGGCCAAGGCTGACGGCAATGGCAGCGAGATGACGATCACGGATTTTGTCGACCTCACGTTCACCTATCTACGTCAAGGCTTCTGACCCCCGCCCACCGCGATCAACCCCGAAAGGGCGTCATCTCATGGCCACCTTCCTGCACCGGCTCGGCGCTGTCGCCTACCGCCGCCCCTGGGCTTTCGTCCTCGCCTGGTTCGTGGTGCTCGCCAGCATCATCGGCCTGGCAGCCACAAGTGGTGGGCACATCTCCACGAGCATGACCATCGAGGGGACGTCCAGTCAGCGGGTCCTGGACCAGCTGCGCAAGGAACTGCCAGTGGCCAGCGGCGGCCAGGGCACCCTCGTGTTCACCGTCCCGGAGGGAGAGCGGCTCGACTCCGCCGCACGCGCGAGCTCCATCGCTGAGGCCGCCACCGAGATCGCCGCGTTGCCGGTGGTGGTGGACCGTTCCAGCTTTGCCGCCGGCGCAGCGCAGGCTGCCGATCCGTCCAGCCCCCCGCGTGACGAGTCCGGCGGCACCCCCGAATCGCCTCCTGCCACCCGGCCGCTCATCGCCAACGGCTCGCCGGTTCCGGGCGTGCTCATCTCCCCGGACGGCACCGTCGCGATGCTGCAGATGCAGTTCACCACCCAGGTCGACGCCCTGCCCAGCGGGACAACCGACGATGTTGTCCAGATCGCAGAGACGGCGGTCGCCGACACCGGGGTGACGGTCCTTCCCAGCAACTCCCTGGAATCGATGCATCCGCCGATCGGTGGGCACGAGGCGATCGGGCTGGTCATCGCACTGCTGGTGCTGCTCATCACCCTCGGCTCGCTGTGGGCTGCCGGCCTGCCCATCCTCACCGCCTTGATCGGTGTTGCGATCGGTGTCGGCGGCGCCTTCGCCCTCTCCTCGACAATCACCTTGACGACTGCGACCCCAGCCCTGGCCCTGATGGTCGGACTTGCGGTGGGGATCGACTACGCCTTGTTCATCGTCCACCGGCAGCGACGATTGGTCCTCACTGAAGGGCTCAGCACCGCTGACGCCACCGCGCGAGCAGTGGCCACGGCGGGTAGCGCGGTCGTCTTCGCCGGGTCGACCGTCGTCATCGCGCTGGTCGGGATGACCGTCATCGGCATCGGGTTCCTCACCACCATGGCGCTGGTGGCAGCCACGACCGTCACCCTGGCCGTGCTCATCGCCCTCACACTGCTGCCTGCCCTGCTCGGGATCGTCGGCGAACGGATCTGGTCATCCAAGGCACGCGCCCGCGGCACGCGCCCGGGCGGGAAACGTCTCACGAACCGCTGGGTGGAACTGCTCGTCCGACGCCCCTGGGTCGCGGTGGCCGGCGTGATCGTCATCCTTGGGCTGGCCGCCATCCCCGCCTCGGACATGGATCTCGGCATGTCGTCCGGAGGGTCCGATGCTCGCGGGAGCACCTCGCGGCAGAGCTACGACGCGATTGCCAGCGGCTTCGGCGAGGGCTTCAACGCCCCACTGCTCGTCGTGGCCAACGCTGACGGCGGCGCCACCCTCAACCAAGCGGACCTCGGTGCGATCACAGCGGGGCTGAATGGACTGGACAACGTCGCCACGGCCAGCCTGATGGGAGCCAACCCCGACCAGACCCTGGCCATGTTCACCGTCATCCCAGCACGAGGCCCGCACGATGAGAGCACGGCCCAGTTGGTGGAAACGCTGCGGGACCCCGCCAACCCCCTGACCACGCAGACGCAAGCGACATTCGGGGTCACGGGACTGACCGCGGTCAACATCGACATCACTGACCGTCTCGCAGCGGCGGTGCCGGAGTACCTCGCGATCATCGTCGGACTGTCGTTGCTGCTGCTTCTGCTCGTATTCCGCTCCGTCGCCATCCCGCTCACGGCCACCGCCGGCTTCTTGCTCAGCATCGCGGCGACCTTCGGCGTGGCGACCGCGGTGTTCCAGTGGGGGTGGTTCATCGGGCTGGTCGGCCTCGATACCGGTGGTCCGCTGCTCAGCTTCCTGCCGATCATGGTGACCGGCATCCTGTACGGGCTGGCTATGGACTACCAGGTCTTCCTCGTCAGTTCCATGCGTGAGGTCCATGCGCAGGACATGGCTCCGCGGCGGGCCATCGTGGCCGGCTTCGAGCACGCTAGCCACGTCGTCGCGGCCGCCGCGATCATCATGGTGTCGGTATTCGCGAGCTTCGCGCTCAGCGACGACCCGACCATCAAGCAATTCGGCTTCGCTCTGGCCGTCGGGGTGCTCATCGACGCGTTCCTCGTCCGCATGACGCTGGTTCCCGCTGTGATGAGCCTGCTCGGACGCGGTGCGTGGTGGCTCCCGGACTGGCTTGACCGACTGCTGCCCAGGTTGGATCTCGAAGGAGAAGGGCACGCCGAAGATCAACCCAAGACGCACGTCCCGGTCGTTTGACCCACCGCCCGGGAAGCTGGTCTGAAAGATGCGGCCAGTCGACGTCGCGCGTGTGAGATGGCTCGCTTTTTGCCAAATGACCCGTAAGTTTCGGGCTATCGGGCAACTAGCGGGCTGTTCCACAAATCGTGGTTCTGGCAGCCCCGCCAAATCATGGTCTCCGAGGTGAGTCCTGTCTCGAGGCGAACTACGGGGACGGTTGCATCACCCGCACATCGACTCCGACTTTGCGAGCTTCGAGCAGTTTCGCATCGGCGCTGATCAGCGGGGCTGCGAGCGCCTGCGCGAGCACTACGTAGACCGCTTCGTAGGCGGTGTAGTGCGCGCGCAGGTCGAGTACCGCCCGCATCATCGTCGAAATCGGATAGCGTTCGATCCGGATGGCGCGGAAGCCTTCGGTCACGTCGTCGAGTTGATCGTCAGGCGCTGAGCGTGAGACCACGCTCGCCGGCCAGCGATTCGGCGTTTGCACAAAGATGGCCGCAATTGACCGGTGTTCGGGGACTTTGGACGTATCCGGTCTCGCACTGACTAGATTCGACCAAAGTCCCTCCGGCACTACGCGGGTGGTCGCGTTGAAGGGGCTCTCTGTCTTTGCGCGCCTCTTCGGATGGATCCGCGTCGCCGGGAGCCAGGACTCGGGCGGCGGAATCGCGATGGCGACTGCGTAATCGCCAGTCCCTCATTTCCGGAGATAGGCGCGCAGGTCACTCCTGGGGAGTACCAGCCCCGCTCTCGCGGAATCACCCAACGCGGGTGACGTGGCCTTACGCAACTGGTGTTTGGCTGGTGGGTGCAAGCCGGACGATCACGCTAGCCCAGTAAGAAGCGTTGCGCGCTCGGCAGTGCCTACCAGAGGGAGACAGACAATGACAGAGGCAAACCTGATCCTGTTCGTCGCCACCTACGGCGATGACAGTGGGGCCGCAGCGGAGGACTTCAGGGCTCTCGAGGGAATCGGGGACACCGCGGTGCTCGCTGCCGTGGTCCTGCAACGAGACGCGGACGGCAAGGTTGACGTGAAGGAACACGGTGGCGGGCTGGTAGCGGCCGGCACGGGCCTGGGCGCCGTCGGCGGACTAGTGGCTGGCCTGTTCGCGCCCCCGCTGCTGCTGGCCACGGCAGTCGGCGCAGGAATCGGCGCGGGCGTCGGTAAGTTGGTCAAGCGCCATGAGGAGAAGCAGATCGGCGTCGATGCCGAGCAGTGGCTGCCCAACGGAGCGTCCGCAATCGTCGCCGTTGTCGACGATCTTTATCTGGACCGTGTTGATCGGGCTGTCGGCAAGGCTGTCAAGAAGACCAACAAGGCCATCGACAAGGGCGATTACGACGCTGTCGTCAAGGCGATCAACGAAGGCGGAGAAAAGATCGTGGAGGCCGTCGACTCCTGATCGCGGGTAGTCCTTCGGCAATCTGTCGTACTGGGCACGGCGGAGCTCGATGTCGCGCCGGAAGCCAAGGCGACAGCCATCGTGGTGCGTGTCGTGTCTCCGCTACTGACCTTTTGCTGATCGCGGTCTGTGCCTGCTCATGATCGAGTTGGTGTCACGAGAGGGCTTCCGGGGCGAGGGTCTCGGAGGTGATGACAGTGAGCACCACGATGCCTAACGTCGCCGATCGGGTCCGACGACGTGCCTTCCCACTGCAGGACTTGCGCTGGGCTGGGCCGTGTGTGCCATGCCCGCAGAATTGGTCCGACGACCGTGGGGCCTGAAACCACCAGCACAGCACCGCGCTGCAGGGGAACCTTTCCCGAAATGTCGAAGGTCAGGTAGGGGGCCGCTGATCCGACTGCTCAGGTGATCAGTGCTCCGACGGAGACGAGGAGCAGGACAGCGGCTCGGCCTTCGCCCCGAACACCACGATGGTGTCCAGCGCGATCGTCACTTCGGTGGTGTCCATGGTTCCCTCCTTCGGTGAGTACCCCTTGCCGAGGTAAGGGCACAGAAGTCGCAGGGTGCTGCAAGTGGTCGCCGCAGGGAGATCGCAGCAAAGACGGTCCGTTCTCAGGTAGCCCAGATGCGCGATGACACCTGATTCCTCAAGGTCGTAGTTGTTCAGACCGATCTTCCCGGTGAGGAGGCGGGGCGATGACACATCGGTTCCGGGGATTCATCACGCCATTGATGACGACCGTGCAAGACGCCGGGTCGGATCGAGACGCCCGTTGCGACTCCACAGACGAAGGTGCGCAGCAAGCGCCCGTCCTGCGGCGCATGGCCCGACTGCGGATGGACAGGGCGGTGGGGCTGGTGGTCCTTCTGCTCGCGGTCGCCGCAGCGGGGATGCTGTGGATGTCCTTGTCGCTGACGGACCCCGCTCGACGGACCCCGCCGCAACGCGGACTCCTCTTCGAGACCTGGCGGATTCTCTACGACACGCAGGCCCCCAGTGCCCGGGTGATCCTGATGGCGGTGGCTGTAGCGCTGCTTTTCGCGGCGGCCGTCGCAACCATGGAGCGTACGATCGCGAATCGCTACCGTCGCTCCGAAAACCCCGGCGTCACACCTTTGGCTCCGAAGATCGTCATGCAGCGGACCCGGGGAGTATTCCATGGCCCGGTCACGGTCACGGTGCTCATTCCGGCACACAACGAACAGGACAAGATCGGGGCCACGCTGCGGTCGTTGCAGGAGCACGATGATCCTCCGGATCGGATCATTGTCGTGGCTGACAACTGCACCGACTCGACGGAGCAGGTGGCACGCGCTGCCGGAGTCGAAGTGGTCCCCACGGTGGGCAATACCAAGAAGAAGGCTGGTGCCCTGAACCAGGTGCTTGTTCGTTTACTGCCTCAACTGGACGAGAACGACACCGTGATGATCATGGATGCCGATACGGTTCTCGACCGTGGCTATCTGGCTGCAGCCCGCCAGCGGATGACCGATGACCGCGCCTTGATGGCGGTCGGCGGACTGTTCTATGGCGAGGATGGTGCGGGCATCATGGGGCAGTTCCAGCGCAACGAGTACACCCGGTACAGCCGAGAGATCGCGCGCCGCCGGGGGCGGGTTTTCGTCCTCACCGGGACGGCGTCCATGTTCCGCTCCCGAGCGCTGAAGACGGTGGCTGAGAGTCGCGGCACCCTGCTGCCCGGCCACTACGCAGACGTGTATGACACGGAGGCGCTCACTGAGGACAACGAGTTGACGATCGCTTTGAAGTCTCTTGGTGCCTTGATGATTTCGCCGGACAGGTGCCGGGTCGTGACGGAAGTGATGCCCACCTGGCGGGCACTGTGGCATCAGCGTCTGCGGTGGCAGCGTGGTGCGTTGGAGAACCTGGGGGCGTACGGTGTGACGCCCCAGACCGCCCGTTACTGGGCTCAGCAACTGGGCATCGGTTACGGCGTGGTGGCGCTCACCGCCTATCTGGCCCTTCTGTTCTTCATGATCTTCTCCTTGGA
>ERZ795053.3527-NODE-3527-length-17730-cov-9.843395_pt1 | contig 17730 bp, 17 predicted proteins | sample MGYA00375137_ERZ795053 | MGnify/ENA primary metagenome ERZ795053 (study PRJEB30182, sample SAMN05720284) | activated sludge metagenome | isolation source: Anaerobic digester | place: Hong Kong | collected 2014-12-17 ...
TCGGAGACCTCCAGCATACGGTCGATGCTGGCGCGACCCTGCTCGATGATCCAGTCTTCCAGGATGATCTCCGGCTGTTCAAATTCCATGCAGAGATATAGTTTCTCCATGGTGTTGCGCTTCATGTGGGGGCATTCGTTGCAGGCGCACATGTTTTCCGGCGGTGCCGGTATAAATGTTTTTAATGGCGATGCTTTCTGCATCTGATGGATGATGCCCACCTCGGTGGCTACAATGAATTCCTGGGCGGGGTTTTCTTTGGTATATTTCAGCAAGCCACTGGTCGATCCGATGTAGTCGGCTTGTTCGAGCAGGGCTGCTTCACATTCCGGATGGGCAATGAATTTCGCATCCGGATGACGCTCACGCAGTCTCGTGATTTTCTCCTGAGAAAAGATCTCATGAACCATGCAGGTGCCATTCCAAAGGATCATATCCCGGCCGGTCTTTTTCTTCAGGTAGGCGCCCAGATTTTTATCCGGGGCAAAGATGATCGGTTTGTCTTCCGGAATGCTGTTGATAATTTGCACGGCATTGGAGGAAGTGCAGCAGACATCCGTAAGTGTCTTTAGTTCTGCAGTACAGTTGATGTACGAAACGACCACGTGATCGGGGTATTTCTCCTTGAATTTGCGGAAAAGAGCAGGCGGGCAGGAGTCAGCCAGAGAGCATCCGGCCTTGAGGTCGGGGAGCAACACTTTCTTTTGCGGCGATAACATCTTGGCCGTTTCGGCCATAAAATGCACTCCGGCAAATACAATGATGTCCGCATCGGTCTTGGCGGCTTTTTGGGAAAGTCCGAGACTATCACCGATGTAGTCGGCGATGTCCTGAATCTCCGATTCCTGGTAATAATGCGCCAGGATGATGGCGTTTTTTTCTTTTTTTAACCGGTTGATTTCCGCAACCAGGTCCAGGGTCGGATCTACTTCGATATCCAGCCATCCATTCTTTTCAAGGTCTCGTTGGGCGATCGCCAATTCCTGTTCCAACATGTTTTGATTTTTTACAAGTATAAACAATGCATGACGGTTTGCAAACCGTTCACAGCACCTATCTATAACGCGGAGGCGTAGAGGGAGTTGCAACGAAGATTAAAAATCATCCCTATAGGATGTTATTGGCCCGGTGTACCAGTGTATACTTCCATAGCAGGCGACCATTTGATTCTACCCAGATAATATTATTGTCCCGGGTGATGCGGTAACCCCGCTGCCGGTTATTTATGAAATAAAAGGATTCACCCACCCGATAGAGGGTCCATCGCTGATGATTCAGTAAGATCGACCAGCCCTGAGCACCTTCCCGGACTGAAAAATTCCGTTTCATGGAGACTAACCCGGGTTGGTAAGTCAGGCATTGTCGCCATAAGGGCCGGAAACAGATGGTGTCCGGAAGCTCAATCATTTTGTCATTGACAAGGAAAGATTTTCGGACCCATGCATTGCCTTCCTGACGGATGGTCTCGTGAGACAGGAACGAAGTGATCTGAATGGTGGAGTCGGTATAATCTACTTTTTGGCGATCGGGTAACAGGGCTTCCTGATAGGTCTCAAAATGACTTCCTTCCCGGCTGTAGATCCGGGGTGGTGTGCCGGAAAAGCGGAAAGACTCCCGGTAGATGGTAAAATCAATATCTGGACGGATATCAAAAAGCTCAAGGACGGATAATCCCAGATTCATCGATCGATCCAGGATCAACCCGTTTCCCAGATGTACGGCTAAAGGATGGTAAGAACGGTCTGAAGAAGACATCGTTTGACCGTTCGAGGTCTCATCCTTCTGGCGGATCAAATCGATCCGTAATTCATAAGGCTCTACAAAAGGCTCCAGTTCCAGTGGCGACCACTGGGGAGACATCTGGTTTTTAGCTGCCGGGTAGAAGGACTGGCAGGCGCTCAGAAGGAGGAGGAAAATCATTGGGTATAGGATCCGCATAGACTGTTTTTACGAAGATATCTGATAACTCCCTGCTCAGGGGTGAATGAAATCTTAAAGTTATACGGCGCCTGGTTAAGAATTGATTAAGAGCGTATGTGGAATGAAGTTTTAAAACTTCCTAGTCATAGATATTTTGCGAAAACAGCCAGGGGATTACATTTTTAACCGGAAATACACGTATTGAACATCTTGGTTCTAATACGTATCTTTAAGCAAATGATTCGAGCGATGAATACGAAGCTGACATTGACTATCGAGAAAGAGATCATCGAAGAAGCGAAAGTATATGCCAGAGAAAAAGGTCAGAGCCTTTCTGATATTGTTGAGAATTATTTGAAATTACTCACTAAAGAGCAACGGGAAATAAAGCCAAAACAGCTTTCGCCAAGGGTTCAGCGATTGAGAGGTATTTTAAAAGTTGATGAGGATTTCGATTATAAAAAAGTAGTGGAAGAAGAATTAAGTAAGAAATATGACCTCTAAAATATTTGTTGATTCAGATGTAATCATTGATTTCTTTACAGATCGAGAACCATACGTTAATCCGGCGAGTAAAATATTTGAGTTAAACGAACAAGGGATAGTCCAAATTTACATTTCTGCGGTTAGCCTTAACAACATTTATCACTTAATCAGGAAGTATCTGGGGCATAAAAAATCGATTCAGATCATTGAGGAACTGGTTGAAATAACGGAAATCGTCGGTACCACTAAAAAAGAAATTGTTCAGGCACTAACAAACGGTTTTAAAGATTTTGAAGATTCCATTCAATATTCCTCGGCCATGGCCGTAGATGACATCGAATCCATACTGACAAGGAATACCAAAGACTATGAAAACTCAATCATATCAGTTTTCACGCCAGAAAACTATTTAAAAACACGGAATGACCCAGGAATGCTGCCTTTTTAAGTTAACGATTGATCTTACTTGGGGGTATGACCTACTTGGCCCTCAGTGATTTCTATTGCACGTTGATTTTGTTTAAATCGGTATCTTCCTGATTGAAAGCAGAAAAGTTATGAATCGAATATTTACTGTCCTTGTCCTGCTGGGTTGCTTATCTGAACCAGGAATCACGCAACCGGGTTGGACTCCCGTGAAGAAAGCCATTGCTTCAAATATCGATGAGCAGAGTCCGGATCTGATCAGCATGAGTGATGCCATCTGGGGATTTGCAGAGACCGCATTCCTGGAAAGCCAGTCGGCCGATGTTTTGGCTGCGTATGCCGAAGAGCAGGGTTTTCGTGTTCAGCGTGGGGTCGCCGAAATGCCTACCTCCATCGTGGCCGAGTTCGGGAGCGGACATCCCATCATCGGGATCCTGGGCGAATACGATGCCTTGCCGGGTTTGTCCCAAAAATCACAAGTTGAAAAGGAGCCGCTGGTGGAAGGAGCCCCGGGTCACGGCTGTGGTCATAACCTTTTCGGAGTCGCCAGCCTGGGCGCAGCGACGGCGATCAAAGATATGATTGCATCCGGCCAGCTGCAAGGTACGGTGCGGTTCTACGGAACGCCGGCGGAAGAGAAATATTTTGGCAAACTGTATATGGCCCGGGCCGGGCTCTTCAACGACCTGGACGTATGCCTGGACTGGCACCCAGGTCCGGTCAACGATGCCAATACCAACAGTTCGATGGCCCTGATTGACTACATCATTGAATTTTATGGCAAAGCGGCCCACGCAGCCCTGGATCCCTGGAATGGACGCAGTGCCGTTGATGCGATGGAGCTGTACACCACTGGCCTCAACTACCTGCGCGAACACATCCTGCCCACTTCGCGCATCCATTACCAGATCGAAAAAGCCGGTGATGTCGCTAATGTGGTGCCGGAATACGCCCGCATCTGGACCCGTATCCGGGATCCCAAACGGGAGAATATGATGGCTGTCTACGAGCGAGCTCTGAAGATCGCCCAGGGCGCTTCTCTGATGGCTGAAGTGGATTATAAGGTGACGCTGATGTCAGGACTCCATGAGATCCTGGTCAACCGGTACGGAGCCAATGCCCTGCATGCCAACATGGAACTGGTAGGCCCCATCGAATACACCGACGAAGAGCAGGAATATGCCAAAGGCATCCAGCGGGCTACGGGTAAACCGGAAGTAGGCCTTGACGGCAGCATCATGCCCCTTCAGGAGACCGTACCGATCACCCAGGGCGCCTCTACGGATGTGGGTGACGTGAGCTGGATGGTCCCGGAGATCAGCCTGACGGGTGCCACGGCACCGGTTGGCACACCCTGGCATTCCTGGGCGGTGGTAGCCTGCGGCGGTATGTCCATCGGGCATAAAGGGATGATCTTCGCAGCCAAGTCACTGGCCCTAACCATGGCGGACCTCTTCCAAAACCGGCAGCTGATCTTTAAGATCCAGGAAGAATTCAAAGAGCGGAAAGGCGCTTACGAGTATAAACCGATTTTGCCGGATGCACCTCCGCCGATACCCACTAAGAGTTGATGGGTTGAGGCAGAAAATAAGAATAGATTGGTGCGTTTAGCTATTCGGCGGCTTATGCGCAACTTGATGCCGCGTGAGCCAGATGCCGGCAAAAGGAGAAAGCAAGTTTCTATACGTTAATAGTATGTGCATTTCTTGCTTGTGTAGAATAATTGGCTTAATTTAAATTGCCCAACCGGAATATCATTTCATGCCACTAATACCCGCTGGATAAAATGCTATCAAATCTATTTTTTATTGCTAAATATGCTAATTCCTAGGTTAAAATAAATGTAATTTATTATTTCAAATAAAATCATATTTCATGATACAAATACTGCTGGCATTAAACTGGATTGTTTCAGTATCTTATTGCAACCCTGTTTTACTAAATACTCCGGACTGTGAAGTTTATTTTGCTGAATCAACCAGTAATTATAAGGCTGCTTCTGACGGTGAAACTCTTTTTGAGAGGAAGGGATATACTGTAAAAGAGTTAATAAGTGAAGTTTATGAAGACACGAAAGTTGAAATAAAATGTACAGAAATTAATCTCTATAAAACATATGATTTGAAAATAATGTGCAAGAGTATTAATAATCAGGATACCTTAAAACGAATATTTGTTAAATTAATTAAGACGCATTTTAATGGTGATTTGGAATTTACAATTGAAACGGTTAAATGTCATGTATTGTTTAGTGACTTCATTAGTCTTCCTGTTTGTGATGACTATTTCATTCTTGAAAAATATACAAGAAATGATCGATATTATAAGGTAGACTGTGGCAAGGTTCAATTAATTCCAAAAATATTAATGGACTGGTATGGGGTAGAAATGAAAAGCGATCTGACAGATGATGTAGACTATACCTTTGAATTATACGATAAAGGTTCATTGGGGCTGACTTTAGATTACCTTAAAAACGAGATAAACATAAATAATAAAGTTGAAAACTGTTCCAAAGAGGTGATTTCTATTAATTGCCATTAGACCATGAATGGTATTGGATTTGCTTTAATTTTCTAAAATTTAGGCGCTCAAAGGAATCAGAAGAGAAGGCGATTTACTGGGGACACAATTTTGATCTGTTTTAAACTTGTTGGATCAAACTTAGATAGTAATCGTGGGCATGTTTGATGGATTACCCCGTAACTATTCATAGAATGACAATGCTTTAATTGTAGTGACAGGATTGTTTCTAATGTACATCTTATTTGATAATATTGTTTATTCATTATATTGTCGATAAATTGGAATTAGGGCAACTCAACTGGATAAAAGGAAAATATTTTGAAGTTTCGCACTGTAATTACTACATATCCAGGGATATTTAAAATGAAAGTCAAGTTGTCCATATTACCAATAATATGTAATGTTATTTATTGTCAAGTGGATCGCTAAGTGACTTCTTTCAGAGCCTTTGATAAATCGATGAACTAATGGATTTATTTGAAACACAAAAACTACATCCGCATATATTTAAGCAATTTATACTAAAAGACATTCTGTTTCTATATTATAGTTGTCCCCAGAGAGATAAAATACTTCAATTGTACTCAAAGCATATACAATTTAATTTTACTATCAGTGGTAAGAGGATCTTTCATCACGGCAACAACTCCTGGGTATCTGATCAGAACAAAGGATTACTTGTAAAAAAATGTGCATTTCTCCAGGAGTTGCCCCCGGATTATGAAGGATGGGACGTGTTGGTATTCTATCTGAAGGATGATTATTTACGTGCTGTGTTTGAAGAATTTCGCCCTTATTTGAATCTTGATAATTTGCCTGATTCAAATGAGGAAATGCTGGAATCTTTTGCAATTGATGATCAAATTCGGTTCGGTTATCAGAGTTTGATTCCATACTTTGGTTCTAAACGAGAATTACCTGACAGCATCTTGGAAGGCAAGTTTAAGGAGCTGCTTTTCAATATTTTCGTGCATCCGGACAATAAGCACGTACTTGCTTATATCCTACGCATCGTAGACCGGTATGCTGTACCCATTTGGAAAGTCATGGAAGAAAACTTTATGTATGATTTGAAAATTAAGGACTTTGCCAATATATCAAATCGAAGCCTGTCAACATTTAAGACTGATTTTAAGAATTATTATCATACCTCGCCTGCTAAGTGGCTTACTGAGCGGAGACTCAAAAGAGCAAAGTCCATTTTGGAAAGCAGCAATAAAACTATTCGTGAAATTGCATTTGAATCCGGCTTCAATAATGCGTCACATTTTAGCAGGGTATTCAAGGATGCATTTGGGATGAATCCTTCAGATCTGCGTAATGTGCCAACCAAATAGAAAAGAAATTAAGCTTTTCAGAACATGCTTGCTTAAACCAAGTCGATACTTTTACTTCCATTAAGTCTCATTTTGCAAGATTTAGACTTACCGTAACCTGGTAAATCTGTGAAATAAGAGATGTCAGCTTTACAAATTGAATGCGATGAAATGGATTAAATGTTTAGTGATCTTACCCTTATTCAGCCTATTTAACAACGGAACAACCTTCCAAGATGCTTCAATTTCAAAGAAATATCATCATGTCCTGTTATTTCAATGGAAAGACAGCCTCGATCTTAACGTTAAGAAGGAAGTGATCCAATTATTCAAAAATCTCCCAGCAAAAATTGATGGTTTTGAGGAAGTTTCCATTGTAGATTTGGCTGAATCGTCGGAGGGATTCAACACGATATGTATCCAGGTCTTCAATTCAATAGAAGCCTACCAGCAATACAAATCTCATCCAGACCATGCAAAGATCTCGGAAATCGGACCTCCCTTGTTAAGCGGATTTAGTGAGTTTGATTATTGGAAATAACCTGAAAGAACCAATTGTTATGAATTATGCAACCTTGGAAAATGAAATTAGTGGTAAGGTCATCACCCCGGAGCATTCAAATTATGACGAAGTCCGGTCGATCTACAATGGTATGATCGACAAAAGACCGGATGCAATTGTTCGATGCTTAACTACCGAAGATGTGGTTGCGGCTGTCCATTTTGCCCGCGAACATCACCTGGAAACCGCTATACGAAGTGGTGGACACAATGGAGCAGGTCTGGCCTTGGTAGAACATGGCCTTGTCATTGATTTGTCGGAGATGAAATCCATCGAAATAGATGCTGAATCCAAGACAGCTGTCATTCAGCCTGGAAATACATTAAAAAATATTGATGATGCCACGCATAAATTTGGATTGGCTTTACCAGGAGGAATAGTCGGGACTACCGGCATCGGAGGTCTAACTCTCGGGGGTGGGCTGGGTTATCTCACAAGAAAAGGAGGCCTTACTATTGATAATTTATTGGAATGCACTGTGGTACTGGCATCGGGCGAAGTAGTTACGACCAATGTAGAATCTCATCCTGATCTATTCTGGGCGCTTAGAGGTGGCGGTGGCAATTTTGGCATTGTGGTATCATTTACATTTAAATTACTGGAAGTGTCTACAGTTTATGGTGGGCCGATGCTATGGTCGTTGGATCAGGCAAGGGATATAATGGCTCATTTCGATCAATTTCTTGCACAGTCATCCAATGAAGTGAGTGGTTTTTTCGCTTTTCTAACCGTGCCTCCCGTCGATCCTTTTCCGGAACATTTACACTTACAAAAGGTATGCGGAATCGTTTGGTGCATATCCACCGATGCTGCCGAAGGCCAACAGATACTCCAACCATTCCGGGATCATTTTCCACCTATTCTCGATTTTGTCGGTGAACTTCCAATGCCGGCTCTGAATAGTATGTTTGATCCGCTTTATCCCCCTGGATTGCAATGGTATTGGAAAGCACATTTTGTAAAGGAGGTAAGTGACGAATACATTGAAGTCAATCTCAGGTATGCCCAGGAAATCCCTACAGTTCATTCATTAATGCATCTTTATCCAATTGATAGACAAGGGGCTGCAGTCGCTTCCCATGCAACAGCCTGGAATTTCAGGGACGCCAGGTACGCCCAGGTTATTTGCGGGGTGGACCCTGATCCTAATCAGGCAGATCAATTAAAAGAATGGGCACGATCCTATTACGACGCCCTGGTCCCTGTAACGATGGGAGGAGCCTATGTTAATTTTATGATGGATGAAGGGCAGGACAAAGTAAAAGATTCATATAAAAGTAATTACGACCGGCTGGTAAAAATAAAAGCTCAGTACGATCCCTCCAATTTCTTCCACATCAATCAAAACATAAAACCAATTCCATAAATATTACATGTCGACTCCTTTAGCTAAACAACTGGTTTCGGTATTCAAATTGCTTTATTTTTTGAGAGGGAGTGTAAAGCACGGATATTTCAAAAACTAAATATTGGACTGCCTTTGCATTGTCTTCAACATAATCCCATGTTACCAAAAGCCCAGGATAGAAGATGGGATTTTGGAAATGAATTTGAAATCATTTCACCACTTTCTCAGCATATTGATAGCCTTCTTCCCACCAGGCCTTCATGATGTCCGGGAAAAAAACGAAGGAGTTGTCCGTCAGTTTCCGGGGTGTATGGTAGAAGTTGACTTCCACATCGGTATAGCGGCTCTCCAGCAATCCGATGAAGATGTCGTCCTGTCCGATCTGGGTGAGCATGAAATCCATGGATGATGTCAATACATTGAAGGCATTGCGGGAAAGCGGTTTGACAACTTCCCGGATGCGGGGATTCAGGACGATCACATCGATGACTTTGGCGCCCAGATTGATGGCCTCCTGCAGGGGTACCAGATTGCCGAAGCCTCCATCCGCGTATTCGTTGCCGTTCTTGACGACCAGACTCATGAAAGGCACCAGGTTGGCGGATAACCAGATCCAGTCGCAGAAATCATCATACGTATTGTCCCGGGCATATTTGTATTCTACCACATTGCGGCTGAGGTTGGACACGGTGACGATCACCCGCTTGTTGCTGTTTTTACGGATGCGCTCAAAGTCCTCGGGACTCATGGTGCGGCTGATCAGCTTGCGCAGGTTTTTGCTTTCACCAAACGTCTTTCTTCCTTTCACAAACTGGATAAAGGTGTTAAAGTGGTTGATGCTGACGTTGATCTGCCCATCCGGCATGCGCTTGATGTGGAAGGGATTGATGTTAAAGATGTCGTGCTGATGGACGGAAGTATAAGCTTCTTTCAGCCGGTCAACTTCGCCAATGGAAAGCATCGGGATCAATAAACTGCCCGTGGAGGTACCCACAAAAAAGTCGTATTCCCGCTTGGCTTCCTGTAGCAAGTATTGGGCGATGCCTCCGGCAAATGCTCCTTTATTTCCTCCTCCCGATATGACTAGTGCCCGCATAATCCGTCCGGATCTTTAGTTAGTAGCGCCAGGAACGCAGATCGGCGTCTTCAGGGACCCGTTTTCCGACTTCCTGTACCCATTTGTTGATGTACATCTCGTGATAGCGCAACCGGGAAATGTAATTGGGTTGGGTATGATCGCCATTCCAGCAATGTTCTGCCCGGTCGCCATAATCCACTTGTCCATCGTAAAACGGTTCCTTCGTAGCTTTCAGACGGTCTTCCGCCAGGTACACGGCGTCATTGAGGTAATAATTGTCCATATCGCCGCAATAGATGTGGATCTTGCCTTCCCAGTCTTTCCCGTTTTTAGACCAGTCCCGCTGCATGATGTAGGACAAGTCATAGTTTTCTTTCCAATAGGCTGCGACATCCTTATCAATCACTCCGCTGGCTTTATCCCAGATGCGCTTCGGATAGCCATCATCGCCCACGGGCGAGAAAACAGCTTCCCAGATGTCCCATTGTTGCCCGGAACGGGATTTTGTACCTAGCGCGAGCTCGCGGAAGTTCATATCCTTGAGCATGGCCTGCACATGTCCCAGGTAGTCGCGATGGCCCGGCCTCGGTGTATTGCGGAATGGGCCTTCAATGTAGTAAGCATTGGCATCGTCATAAAGGTTCACGACCGTATAAGCCCGGAAATCGATCGGGTCCGGGCAAGCGGCATAACAACCATTGTATTCGGTCGGGTATTTGACCTGGACGGCCAGGGCTTCCCAGCCACCGGTCGAACCGCCGTAGGTAAAACGCGCCCATCCTTCGCCGATGCCCCGGTATTCCTGCTCGATGTAAGGGATCAGCTCATAGGTGAGTGCATCGCCGTAGGGGCCAAGGTTCTCGCTGTTGACGGCATAAGAGTCGTCGTAGAACGGATTGGCGTGCTGGATCTCAATGGCCAGAACCCTGGGGAAATCAGGTCCGGTCCACAATTTGTAAAACCGGTAGGCTTCTTCCTGCTGGATGCGGTTATAGCCGCTGATGTGAAAGCGCTCGCTGTAATCGGGTTGGAGATCCGGGTCCGGAGGCGTCTCCCGGAATCCACTAAGTTCACTGGGGAAATGTCCGTGAAAAATGGCCAGGGGATAGCGTACATCCGGATGGGTGTCGAAGCCCTCCGGTAGCAGGACAAAAGCGCCTAAAAACATCGGCCTTCCCCAGAATTCGGTCAGTAATTTGGACTGGATGCGGACATATTTGATGTATTTCGATTCCTGGGGCTCCGGTAATGGCGGAATGATCTGGTCCGCGACCACTTGAATGGCTTTTCCCGGTTGGATGTGGACTTTTTGCGGGACAGAATACAGGTTTCCCGGGGCCAGATTCCACTGCTGTCCTTCACCGCGGTCCATAGGCATCTTCACCGTATGCCCGTCGGAGCGGGTAAAGGTTTCGTATTTGTGCAATAAGGCCTGCACCCAGTAGTCACCTTCCGGGAGGTCGGACATGGATTGGATGGGATAGCCATACGCCAACGGGTCAAAGTTGACTGCACTTCCGGAATTGATGTCTTCAATATCCATGCCGTAGACCTGCTGCGTCGCCGAGCCGTCTACGATTTGATAGCGGGGTTCAACGGTGCTGTCGGTGGAGATCATCAGGAGTAATCGCCCGTCCAGCGGGTGCGTACTTCCAGTATCCTGCAGGGTGATTGCAAACTGAAGTGAGGGAGGATTGTTTTCGGTACAGGCTCCGATGAGCAATGGGATAACCGCAATCCAGAAGAAATGACGATGCATGGCTAACTGCTTATGAAAAGAAAGATAACAAGAATATTTACGAAGGTCGATGAATCCCAGGCATTGATTTGCAGGAAGCCGGTTTCGATCTGAAAACGTGGCAGAAAGCTCAGAATTTTTGCATGTTTGCATTCTGATCAGACGCTATGGAACAAACCCCCTGGATCGTATTCCTGGTTATTTACGTGGCACTACTTTTCACCGATCTCATTGTACTGAATCGGCAGCACAAAGCCATGTCTATTTCCCAGGCCAATAAATGGGCCCTGGTCTGGATAGCGATCGGGATGTCCTTTGGGCTGGTCGTTTACCTGTTTGCCCGCCAGGGAGACCTGGAGACCACATCCGGTCAGACGGCGCTGTTCCAGTATTGGTCCGGGTACCTCATTGAACTGGCATTAAGTTTTGACAATGTGTTTGTGATGCTGGTTATTCTGAGGTATTTTAAAATCCCACAGGATTATTACCATCGCGTCTTGTTCTGGGGGATTGCGGGAGCTATCATTTTCCGAGGTTTGTTGATCGGTGCCGGGCTTTGGCTGGTGCATCTCTTTGAATGGGTCAATTACATTTTTGCCGCCATCATCCTGTACACAGCCTACGGTATGCTTAAACCACGGGACGAAAGCATCAGGATGGAAGAGAATCGCACGGTGCTATTCCTGAAGCGTTTATTTCCCATCACTAAAGGCCATTACGATCACCACTTTTTTATACGTCGGATGAATATCACCGCGGCAACGCCTCTGTTTATCGCTTTGATAGTGATTGAAATTACCGACATCCTGTTTGCCTTTGACTCCATACCTGCCGTATTGGCTATTTCCAGGGACCCGTACGTGGTCTTCGCCTCAAATCTCTTTGCCGTGTTGGGATTGCGTGCATTGTTTTTTGTGGTAGCCAATCTGATCCAGTCTTTTTATTACCTCCATTATTCCTTGGTTTTCATCCTGGTATTTATTGCCGTTAAATTAATTGGCAATCAGTGGGTTCATTTGCCGGAATGGCTGTCACTGGGTATCATACTGGCTGCCCTCGCCATTGGCATTTTGTATTCGAAGTATAAAGAACGTAAAGGTCCTGCCCCAGAGCATTGATTACCCCTCCGGTCAATTCTATTTTACCAATAAACCGAATGATGTATCTTAACCGGATGCGACGAATCTTATCCATCAGCTTATTTGTTTTGATCCATACCGCGCTAGCCGGACAAATACCTGCTAATCCCCTGGGCTTGCAACCCGCCCGAATGAAATGGAATCAGATCAATACCGGCAAAGTTCAGGTCATCTTTCCCCGGGGCCTGGAGCAACAGGGAGTCCGGGTAGCTTCCCTGGCCGAGTACATGTACGATCATCACAATGAGGGCATTGGTGATCACCAGAAGAAGATCCAGATCTACCTCTATAATCTGAACGCCATTGCCAATGCTCAGGTGACCGTGGCACCCTTTCGTTCGGAGTTTTTTCTCCGGCCTCCCCAGATGGCATCGCTCAATGACTGGACCGATGAACTCGTTGCCCACGAGTACCAGCATGTCAAGCAGTTTGCCAATAGTGACCAGGGTATAACCCACCTGGCGAAATCAATCTTTGGTTCCTGGGTGTGGGGCGGATTTGCGGCGACGGCTATGCCGCGCTGGTTTTGGGAAGGGGATGCCGTAGGCGCTGAAACCGGAATGACCCGTTATGGCCGGGGCCGGGAAGCATCCTTCCTGATGGAATACCGTACAATGCGTCAGGAAGGCGCTCATTTCGGATACGAAAAAGCTGGTGCCCAGTCCTTCCGGGACCCTATTCCTAACTGGTACCACCTGGGCTACCTGATGACGACCAATGCCAGAAGACAATACGGAGAAACCATCTGGGAAGGCGTTGTGCAGGATGCGGTCCGGTACCGTGGATTGCTTTATCCCTTTAGCCGTAGCCTGCGCAAAACCTCGGGCTATTCAACCCGGAAGTGGTATGCCCGGACCATGCAATATGTCGATTCCCTGTGGGCAGTTCCCACCCAACCGGAATATCTGGAATCCCGTGCTGTTACCGATATGGTCATTACCGCCAGGAAGCCGCGGAAGGTCATCAACTATACCAATCCGCATTACCTGGGTAATGGTGCTATCGTATGTCTGGAAGCTGGATACGACCGTATTGCTTCACTGGTACAGTTGCAGCCGGACGGTCATTGGCAGCCGATTAAAAAAGTAGGCATCCTGCCGGAAAATCCCTATGACGTGATCGATGTGACCGGCAACCAGATCTGCTGGTCCAATTATGCCGTCCACCCACGCTGGGAGTACGTTTCGTACAATAATCTCCATGTCTTTAACAGCCAGACGAAATCCGGTAAAAAACTTACCGGCAAAGAGCGCATAGCCTCTCCGGCCATTGCACCCGATGCATTGCATGTCGCAGTGATTGCCCTGGATAGTCAAATCCGGTATCAGGTACAGTTGTTGGATATGACCAACGGGCAGGTCGTACAGAGCTACCCCAATCCAAAACAAGTTCAATACCGCTTCCTCGCCTGGCAGGGTGACGACCTTTGTGCGGTGATCCAGCACCGAAACCGTGAGGGTATCGTTCGCCTGCGGGAGAACGGCCGGGTCGATACATTGCTCGGATTACAGACCTATGCCTTAGGCCAGATGACTGCCGACCAAAACCGGTTGTTTTTTACCGCCGGGCTGAATGGCATTCAAAATGTGTACGCAATTTACCGGGACCGGCCGGGCATTTACCAGGTGACCTTCTCGACCACCGGAGCCTTTCAGCCGGACTTGCACCCGGATGGCAATAAATTGTTGTATTCCGAGTATCATTACAGGGGATTTGAAGTGCATGAATTGGAGCTTCATGGCGCCGGAAAGCGGATAAACTGGCCGGCGCAATATACAGATCCGTTGGTGTCCACGGTGGCAGATCAGTACGGCGACCTGACGGAAAAAGTACCCAATAAGGCTTACGACATCACCCCCATCCATAAGGGAGCTCATATGATCCGGGTGCATAGCTTCTTTCCTACTGTAGATCCTCCGGTGTATGGCGCGTCCTTATTATCGGATGATGGATTTGGTACGCTGAGCGGTGAACTGGGAGCGTATTACAATGCCAATGAAGAAAGGTGGTCAACTCTGGCTAATTTCACTTACGGTGGTTGGTATCCACTTATCAATGCGAGTTTCAGCCAAGCCAACCGGCGCAGCAGTTTTTATCAATTTCAAACCCCTAACGATACCACACTGCTCACTAATTTTTACTCGGAGTCGTGGCAGGAGCAGCGGATAAGCACCGGAGTTACATTACCATTCAGCGCCATTACGGGACCGATGATCCACAATGCTTCGTTGACCGGTCGACTGGTCCACATCCAGAACCAGGTAGGTACTGCGGTTGACAATCCGGCGAACAACAGAGACACTTTTTATTTGTCAACTGCCGGGATCCAGCGATTCAGGACGATCGAAAAGCCACCCCTGGCTGATGGTTCATTGTGGGCCAGCCGGGTACAATTCACCTATAGCATGTTCCAGCAACGGGCTAGGCAACAGGTACTGCCCAGGATGGGTGGTTATGTCCAGGTCAACTGGCAGCATTCACTCAATACCACCTGGCAGGGTGATTTTTTCACGGTGGACGGTGGCATCTGGTTGCCGGGAATCGCCCGTACTCATGGCATACGGCTTCGGACTACCTACCGACAGGAAGACCTGCTGAATAACTACTCTTTCTCCGATTTATTTGGTTATTCCCGGGGCTATGGTGCTCCTGCAAACGACCGCATCCTTGGTTTTTCGGTGGATTATGCCTTGCCGTTGGCTTATCCGGATCTGGCGCTCGGTCCCATTGCTTTCATCCAGCGTATCAAAGGCAATGTATTTTACGACTACAACCGGGTTAAGTTAAACTTTCCGTTTGACGCCGTCCATCCCATGCGCTCGATTGGTGCTGATGTGCGCTTTGACGTACGCTTCTTGCGGTTACTGGATGTGGATATGGGTTTCCGCTACAGTTATTTGCTGGATGAGCGTTACGTAGGCAACAGTCCCCACCAGTTTCAATTCCTTCTCTTCGGCATTAGCGGTTAGGCTTCCGCTTTTCGGTGGCGCATTTCATAAACCAGCTTGATGAACCAGGCAGGTATGGAGAAAATCCATACGTACAAAGCAATGGTTGTCAGCCGGTCCGCTTGATGTTGCGCGACCAAATTTCCATAAGAGATTGTCATGTAAATGGAGATAATAAACATGCCTGATGCAATCAGCATCTGCAGCCAGTTCCGATTTTTCAGGTTCATAGCGTTAATGTTTACGTCGATCCGAAGATTTATCGTACGAAGTGCCGAATATCGACATCAGAATGGCAAAGATGATGGCTGACCACCATCCGCTGACGTAGAATCCGGAAAAGAAATGATCGACCAGCAGGATCATGGCACCGTTGATCACCAGCAACCACAATCCCAGCGTGAGGATGGTGACCGGGAAGGTGATGATCTGAACGATGGGTTTAACAATGGCATTGACAATTCCTAGCAGGATGGCGACAATGATGGCATCTTTGTAATCCGGAACGGAGATGCCGGGGAGCAACCACGCCAGGAAATAGACGACCAGGGCATTAAACAAGACTTTGAAGATGATCCGCATTGTTTTGTTCTGTTTTATTTACCCTGAAAGTATTGACGTTAATCTCCAAATTCCAGTTTTACCGACGAAATAAGTCGATAACAGGTTAAAGGGTAATGTAAGTTGGTCTGACTACTGTCTTGCGGTTACTGAATACTAGTCCAGTTCAAAAATCTTCTCCATGCGCATCCACTTCTCTCCGGGCTTAGCGCCAGGTAGTGGTTTCTGGAATTTCCACATGAGTTCTTCCCATTCCTGGACGGTTTCATTGGAGGCATCCATGGCGGCTTTTCGCTCGAACGAAAAATCATCGTTGGTCTCCATGATCATCATCAATCTACCATCGTAATGATAGATCTGCATACCGGTGATGCCGGAGGAACGGATGCTTTCAAGGATTTCCGGCCAGACATCCTGGTGGTAACGGATGTATTGTTCGACCAGATAAGGATCGTCCTGAAGATCCAGGGTGAGGCAATAGCGTTGCATTTGCAGAGTTTTTTAATTGATTTATTTCAGCGGATCGCCCGGTCCAGATGCGTGTACCCTCCATCCACAAAGATCTGTTGTCCGGTGATGTGGGAGGCGCGGTCGGAAGCCAGAAATACGACCGTGTCTGCGATCTCCCGGGAGGTGGTCATCCGCTTTCCCAATGGGATACGGGCTACGATCTCTTTCAAACGTTCCTGCCCATCCGGCATGGAGTTGATCCATTGCTCATAAAGCGGTGTCCAGGTTTCGGCGGGAAGGACTTCATTGATGCGGATGCCATCTTTGAGCAGCCGTACGGCCCACTCGCGGGTGAGGGCATGGATGGCGCCTTTAGCAGCGGCATAGCCGGTGGTATTGCCCTGACCGGTCACGGAGACCTTGGATCCAATGTTGACAATAGCCCCTTTGCTGTACCGGAGGTGAGGAACACACAACCGGGTCATGGTGACCACATGGTAGAGGTTTTTTTCGAGTGATTCCACAAAATCCTTCATCGGCCGGTCCAGGTCCACGCTGTCGTTCACGCCGGCATTGTTGATCAGGATGTCGATGCTGCCATAGGTTTCGATAATTTCTTCGACGACATCCTGGCAGGCATTTTCCCTGCGGAGATCCAGGATATGAACGGAGATGTGATGGCCTTCTGCCACCAATTCCTGGGCGAGAGCATCGGCTTTTTCCCGGTTTTTGTCCAGGATAATGGGTTTGGCACCTTCTTCGGCGAGTACCCGTACGATGGCTTCACCGATTCCGGAAGCTCCCCCGGTGACAATAGCAACTTTATCTTTTAATCCCAAATCCATTTGATTCCATTTAGTCCGTCAAGTTATAAAATCGTTGTGCGTTAAGACCCATGATCCGGGCTTGTTCTTTTGCCGTCCGCTCTGAAATCAGGATTTCTGCCAGGGAAATGACTTTAGGGTAGGAGCCGGCGAGCAAACAAACCGGCCAGTCCGAACCAACCATGACCCGGTCTGGACCGAAAGCATCCAGGATGACCTCCGCATAAAGCCGAAAATCGGCAAATTGCCATGTTGTCCAATTGGCTTCGGTTACCATCCCGGAAAGTTTACAGGATACGTTAGGGAGCGATGCCAGTTTGTGGATCTGGGTGGCCCAGAGCTCCAGTTTTTGTTCCCGGATGTAAGGCTTGGCCAGGTGATCCAGGACAAATGGTTGGTCCGGAAAGC
>ERZ795053.3528-NODE-3528-length-17730-cov-5.392928_pt1 | contig 17730 bp, 12 predicted proteins | sample MGYA00375137_ERZ795053 | MGnify/ENA primary metagenome ERZ795053 (study PRJEB30182, sample SAMN05720284) | activated sludge metagenome | isolation source: Anaerobic digester | place: Hong Kong | collected 2014-12-17 ...
TACACAACCGAACACACTCTTTCCCTACACGACGCTCTTCCGATCTCGTTGGTCTCTGGCGGGCCTATGCCCCACAGGCCGGTTTACCGTTGTCCTCCGGCTATGGACCGCAGATTTGGTTGCTCAGTGAGCGGAGTGTGACCTGGGGTGAGCCGCTGCGTACTGCCATTACGCAGATTTTGGCAAAAGGAACGCTGTGGTTTCCCGGTTTGCGGTCAATTGGCAGCACCTTGCCGACGGAGATAGAGCGCTTCCTCGCCGAACAGCCCACTGCGCAACGTCCCGTGCCCTTGGTCGATACGTGGTATGGCAACACAACGTTGCGCGCCTGGCGGCAACTGCCTCCGCCTAAGCTCACAACCCACGCAGTGGATTTCGGCGCCGTTCACTTGTTGGCTGCCGGTGTTACGCCCACGAGCGCGGCCTCTGCAAACACGCCACTGCGGATCGATCTCCAGTGGATGGCCCCAGCGGATAGCCCCCACGGCATGACCATTCGCCTGTTACGCGATGGTCATCAATGGGCGAACCACGACCGTGATCAACTGGACGATGTGACGGGGTTCATTGTCCCGGCGGGGTTGCCACCTGGTCTCTATGAAGTGTATCTGGGTGTCATCGATGCTGGTGGCGCACTGCTTCCCGTTGTGGATATACCGGAGCCGGTATCGCTGGTCCCGCTGGCGGCCCTGACTGTGACTGTGCCTACTGAAAGCGTACCGGCCGCGCGCCTCCCCATCCAGCACCGCCTCACGACACCGGTGGTGATCGATGGGCTGAAATTGCTTGGCTACAGTGCGCCGGAGAATGTACCGCTGGCTGGGGAGAGCATGGCTGTGACGCTCTTTTGGCAGAACGGTGCAGAAAGCGTGCCGCTGCGCAATCTCTATCTTAGTTTGCTTGCGGTCAATCGCTTTGGTATGCCGGGGAACGGCGTGGCCGGTTGGGAAGGATGGCCCTTCGAAACCTATCCGACGACTGCCCTGGCTCCCTATGCCCTGGTGCAGACACCGGTGGAATTTGCGTTGCCGCCCACATTGTCAACCGGCGTCTATCAATTGGGAGCTGGACTTCTTGATCCAGTCGGGGGCAGCAAAAGTACAGTGGTGCCCTTGGGTATGCAGCCAATCCAACAGCGGTTGATTGCCTATACAGCCGAGCAGCCACCTATCCCGCTGGTGCCGCCCGTGCAATTCGGCACGCATGTGCAACTGACGGGCTATGCCGTCGCCCAGAACGATGAGGCCATCACAATTCGGCTCTACTGGCATGTCTTGCAGCCGCTGCTGCCGCCTCATCACATCTTTATTCACCTGAATGATGAAACCGGCCGCACGATTGCACAAAGCGACGCTGCCCCACGAACGGCAGCAGGACGCGCCCCGACCGGCAGTTGGTTGCCCGACGAATATTTGGTTACCGAGCATCAGATCCTCACCCCGGTTCCGGTCTCCTCTGCGCCAGGTGTGTTCTCCCTGAATATCGGCCTTTACGTGCCATCCACCGGCCAACGGTTGCCGACGGTGGTCGATGGTGTCACTACCGGCGATCACGTTACCGTGCCGCTGCAGCCGTAGGTCGTGCTAGCGCGGCACGGCAACGCCCGCGGAAAAGCGCCGGATCACCGCATCGGCATCCAACCCTTCAATCTCGGCCTCCGGGCGCAAGATGATACGGTGGCGATAGGTCGCCGGCAACACATGTTTCACATCATCAGGGGTGACGTAGCTCCGCCCTTGCAGCGCGGCATAGCTCTTCGCCGCCAGCAAGAGGGTGATGCTGGCGCGTGGACTACCGCCGAGAAGCAGATCTTGGCTTTGGCGGCTTGCATTGGCCAGTTGGGTGATGTAGCTGAGAATCCCCTCTTCCACCGTAATCGCTTGAATCTCCTGGCGCAACGTCGGTAACTCTGCGGGCTGAATCACGGTCTGTAGATTGAGATCGTTGAGTGCATGGGCATCGAAACCCCGGTGATACCGACGCAGAACCTCCGTTTCCACGGCTTCCGGTGGATAAGTGACGAGCACCTTGAACATAAAGCGGTCGAGTTGCGCTTCCGGCAACGGGTAGGTCCCCTCGTATTCCACCGGATTTTGGGTGGCGAGCACCATGAAGGGCTCATGCAGGAGATGGCGTTCGCCGTCAATGGTCGTTTGGTGTTCTTCCATGGCTTCGAGCAACGCAGATTGGGTCTTTGCCGGCGCTCGGTTGATCTCATCGGCCAGCACAATATTGGCAAAGATCGGCCCACGCTTTAGGTAAAAGTTGCCCTGATTGACATTGTATACCTGAGTTCCCACGACATCGCTGGGCATCAAATCGGCTGTAAACTGGATGCGGTTGAAGTCGGCATTGATCAGGCGGGCCAATGTCTTCGCCAGCAGTGTTTTGGCTGTTCCCGGAACACCTTCCAGCAGCACGTGACCGCCGGCAAAAAAGGCGATGACCACCTGTTCAAAGACCTCTTCTTGGCCGACGATAACTTTGGCCGCTTCTGTTTTCATTTGGGCAAAGCGCTCTGCTAGTGCCATGATCTCTTCCTATCTCTTGACTTTGTCGTGGTACCTGTGCTGGTGCGGTGCCGTTGTTGCATTCGTCGCAACTAGTAAATCCGGACAGAAATAAGTAGACAGATAAATCGGCTGCTTTTCAGAGAGAAACGCTACTTATTTCTGTCCAGGTATTTATGCCAAACTGTACTAGGGGTGGCTTCTTTGCGTAAGTAAACGGTCAACCTCGGCGACGGCTGTCACCAATTCATGATCGTTGTCGGCTTGCGCAAGCTGTTGCAAGACCACCTGTACTTCGCGCGCGCGTGGGTCCGTTGTCGCCATTTCCACCTCGCGCGCCGCAAGGCGTTCAACAAATTCTGCATTGGTTAGCCGGGCATCGACCTGTGCCCGATGGCCCAGTGCCCGTTTCAGGCGGCGGCTGTGGTGGTCGGCAACAACATGGCGATGGCGGGCGCGCCGGGCGAGATTGGCCATGGCGATTACATATTCAGCTGCCTCGCGGCGGCGAACCTCAGCTTGGGCCGGCAACGGTGGCCCCAAGCGGTGCCCTTGGAGAACGAGCACCAGCGCCGAAATTCCCAGGACAAAGAGCAGCGCCCAGCCCCAGGTTGTGTAGTAGAGCCACTCCTGAAGCGAGCGAACAGCCACCGGTGTCCCGGCCGTTGCACCCCACAGGTGATACGTATCAAAACGAATTGTGCCACCGGCAGGGATTGTGCGTAACATGGCCAGCAGCAATGTGGCCTGCGCCGGATCACGCAACTGTTCATTGACAAAGCTGTGGTGGTTGCTCACATGCCATACCGTCCCCGCACCGTACTGTTGAACCGCTGCGGTGATCTGGCCGTTGCCATTGACCAAAAAGGGTACTGCCGCCGGCGCGGCGCTGAGATCGAGCGCTGCGAAGGCGCCGCTGAGATCGATCTCACCGATGGTGGGCTGGAGGGGTTGCCGCTCTTGCGCCTTGAAGAGAAAGGGCGTCGCTTCGCCAGGGTGCACACCAAAGAGCTTTGCAAGCTGCTCATCGCGCGGGTGTGGCCCCACAATCAGGACGGATGCACCGGCCGCAACCCAAGCGTGCAACTGCTCCGCTTCCGCTTCGGTATAGGCAACATTAGTTGGTGGGATGATAAGCAGGGCGGTCTCCGGCGACAACGTGAATGTTGCACCGGCGGTTTCTTGCGTCTCGTAGCCCATTTCGTCGAGCCAAAGACGCAGGGCCAATAGCCCGTCTGGTGCCGCCGAGGTGATGTCAAAGGCGCGGCTTTCGCTGGGGGCCCGTTGTGTAACGGCAAAGAGCAGCAAGATCCCAATGAGTGCCCCCGCCAGAAGCAACTGCGTACGGCTACTGGTCGCTCTACCATTCATGTTGTCTCACCTTCCAGCGCCTCGACTGCCTCTTTGTACTGATCAAAGGTCGCCTGATCCGGTTCATGAATGCCATACCATACATCGTCGAAGGTCTCAACGACCGGTTGTAACTGTTGATAGAGCGCTGGGTTGTTACGGACTGTTGCCAAGACTTCGCGATTGGTGTTGCTGCGGTCATAGTGCAGCAGGTTGCGTTCGTCGAGCGTTAACAGGGCCGACAGATAGAGCCGCCGGAGTGCTTCCCGAAAGCTGCCGCTGCGTGCCAACTGATCGGCCTGTTCTTTCGCTTCGGCGGCATTGAGCAACTCGCCATCCGGGGTGAGACGGCGTCCTCTGCTGGCACCGCCAAGAAACCCGCCCAGCAGGTTTTGCAGCCAGATACTGAGCAGGTAGATTAACAAAATAATGGCGATCCCAATGATGAGGTAACCGAGAAGATAGCTGCCGAACGTCATCCAATCGTTGGGCGCAGCACCTTCATTGGCGGAAAGGTCGGGGAGCCAGTTACGTAGCCAGCGCCAAAAACGTTGCCAGAGCGATTCGCGTTGGATAAAGGCTGCCTGTTCGTAGATGCTGGACAGTAGGGCGAGCTGGGCCGCCGTGGAATCCCCGTTGACGGCACTCACCTGATCAATGACGACTGTCAGCCGGGCTGTCGCTTCATCGACGGTGGGGACGGGATCGGCCGCTGTCCCGAGGAGAGGTGCCAGAACAATCGGATTGCCCTCCCCAGCGGTGACGCTCTGAATTTGGGTGAGGCGTGCTCGAACGGAACGAACTGTTGCCGCAGTGGGTGTCATTTGCAACTGTTGCCGTGCTGTGCGCAGCTCTGCCACGTACTCTTCGAGCGTCATGGTTTGCGTTGGCTCCTGCGCATGCAGCGGTCGTGGGCTAAATCCCAGATGGATAAACAGGAGCAACAGGAGAGGAACCGCCAGGCTCACCGTTGGAACGCAACAATGTTCGCCCACGCTCCACAAAGAAAACCTGTTGGACAGCGGGACGTAACTCCAACGGCTAGAGCGCAGCGGGATCATCGGGGACAACCTCAGCCTCAAGTTGCGAGATTTGCATCTCCAGATCATAGCTCTCATTGCGGATGCGCAGATCGTGGTAGAGCATCACTTGTGCGGCCATCTGGATCGGTTGCCAGAGCAAAGGCAAAATTGCACTGATGACCGCAAACACAATGACGCTGGCCAGGGAGGAGGTGTTGACCACGGCAGCCGAAAGGCCAAAGCCCAACGCCATGATAGCTACATAGATCACACCATAAAAGAGGTAGACGAGAAGCATGAAACCGGTTGCGCGCCAGGCATGGTTGCGTGTTAGCGTCCAGCTTTCTTGTAAAGATTCAACCGCGCCCCAGCGTTGGTCGACAATTCCGGGGATCGCTGCTGCCCAGCGGCCATTAAAGTAGGCCAACGGGCCAAAAAACGCAATTATGATCAACCCATAGACACAGATAATGGCACAAAATGCCCCAATCCCGGCCGCGACACCATCACCAGTGGGGATATTCCCAATGGAGGACAGAAGACCGCCAAAGATCATGGCAAGGACAAAAACGCCGATGCCAAAGAGGATGGCAATGGCAATAATGAGGCCAATAAACGCTAGACCCATCATCAACGTCATGCCCAACCACGACCAGAAACGTTGCCAAGCCACTTTGATACCGTCCATGACGGTTGCATCCTGATTGCGGAGTGTGCCGATGGCTTGATAGGTAAGGGCCAGGCTGGCCATGCCGGTTGCGACGAGGCTGAGCGGCATGAGTAGACAAGAGAGGCTGGCCAACGCATCTTGGCGATTGCCCATCGTGTTCATGAACTGCTCTTCTGGAAAGACACTCGGGTTCTGGATGGCGGCCAGAAAGATATTGAGATAGCCCGTCATCGTTTGACCATTGATGATGCCGGAGATCAACCCAATGGGGACAAGAAAGATGGCTGTCGTGAGGACCAATTTGCTGAAGCGCATGCGGTAGATGCGCACCGTCCAATCGAGCAGATCACCAAGGGTCAACGGCCGAGCAGCAAAGGCGGGGGAGTTCATGGCTTGTCTCCTGTCTATTGAATGGACTTACGCAACTACCCGAGAACGTGCATTGTCGCTTACCTGTATCTCTCTGGGCATTCTGTTCAGTGCATAAGCCACATGGGAAGAGGTCCGATGCAACTGTTGGCCTGCGAACTGACGATTGCTCTATGCAGAGAGTTTAAGTAAGAGATGGCTGGGAAGCCGCAGCAAGCAAGGCTGGATCGACGGTAATCGTTTCTAAATCTGCCAGATGAAGATAACCCTCATGCAACGGAATGGGTGCCGTCAAAATATCTTCGCGTAGTTTGAGAAAAAAGCTCAATTCACTGGGATATTCGATGCCCGCAAGGGCTGCAAAGTGTGCGGCATGCAGCGTACCCAATCCGGTGCTGGCCTGTGAGCCGATCATGACGCCTTTTCCGGCGGTCAATGCATCGCGTAACATCGTCTGTGATTCTGTATAGCCGGTGCGCGCGGTCTTGATATTCAGGATATCAAAGGTGTTCAGCGCCAACTCACGGTGCAGGTCCCTGTGGCTAAAACAGCTGTCATCGGCAATGAGAGGCATGATCTCTTCTGCCCGCAGCGCAGCCCGTTCCCGGATCAATTCCACCGGGAGGGGCTCTTCGCAATAGCGCAGACCATGCTCGCGGGCATGACGTAAAATCGTAGTTGCTTCCCCAGGGGAGAGCGTCTCGTTGGCGTCGGCATATAACCACATCTGCTCGCCAAAGAGCGAGCGTAACTCGTCGATCAAGGCCAGGTCGCTTTGCCAGTCGCGACCGACTTTCACCTTAAGCACCCGTACCCCTTGTTCAAAGACCCGTTGCGCTTCGGCCAATACACTCTCTCGTTCGCCAATCCCCAAAATATAACTGACGCGAATCCGATCCATCGTTGTGCCAAGATAGGTACGTAACGATTGGCCAAAATGTTGCGCCAACGCGCTGTGAACGGCCATATCAAGCGCGCCTTTGGCCGTCTGATTGTTCTTGATTTCCTGCAACTTGCGAAACGCCTCAGCCACGGGCTGACCACATAGCCGCGGGGCCAATTCCCGTGCAATAATGGCGGTGATGCTCTCAACCGTTTCCCCATAAATGGTGGGGCGTGGCGGTGCTTCCGCCATACCACTGCTGCCGTCACTCAAGTGTACGGAGACAAGCACATGGCGTGCCTCGCTCAGGACACTGTGTTTCCCCCACTGCAATGCCCCCACCATGGGCAAGCGATATGGTGTCGTCGCAATATGGGTAATGGTGAGGGAGTCTGGAAGTGATTTGCCAAAGGCATTCATTGGGCGGGCAACCATTCAATCATTTGCGACGCTGCTTGGGCGGCGTCAACCTGCGTTGTATCAATGACTAACGTGCGCTCGTTGGCTTCACGTGTCAACGTTTGTATGGCCGCTGCGGGATCATAGTTACGCCGCTCCTCTGCAACAATCTTGAGGCGTGTTCGCAAATCGTCAACGGCGACGGTGCCTGTACCGATGGGCGCCACACAGAGTGACAACAATCCCGCTATTTCCTCCCTGTCAAACAACGCGTCGGCCTCAAGCACGCCGATGGTCGCAAAGCTATGTTCTGCCGAAGGTGTCGACGAGTATAGGGCTTGCAGCGCAACCCGGTCAAAGTGATCGGCGCGTCCTAGAAGCCTTTCGACTCGAACAGCGTCGGGCGCGTCGAGTACAACAAATCGGGCATGAGGTAGCAGGGTTGCGGCAGCCTGCACTTCATTGGCACCGCGAAGGCCGTCAAAGATCCACCACCGTTGTTGATTGCGCGAGGAGGGCACCGGCGTTGAATCTATGTCTTGTTGTGTTCCTATTCGTACCAACAACTGACTCAGCGCGTGGCTCATTCCCCCCGAAAATTGCTCCCGGTAGCGCCTCGTCAGTTGAAAGCGTTCAGTGCGATCGGTCACTGGGTGGGGTGCAACGCCAGCTTGCCGCTGCAAAAAGGCAATGATCAAGTGATCCGTTAACTCGCGGCGATCCGGCAGCAGCGCAAAGTTGAACTGCTGCTCGCGAAGGGCCTGCAGCGTTGTGCTCTTGCCAACTCCGGTGACGCCAACAAAAACGATCAGCGGCACATACGGCAGAGCATACCAGGCAACATCCGGCGCCTCGCCAAACCCGACACCGGGCGCCAATTCTGTAAAATTAAAATGACTGGCGGACAGTAACTTGTGTGGCATATGGTGAAGCATTATACTCGATAAATGGCAATATTTGCCAATCAAGCGGAGCCAAGGTGATTCACCTTGGCTCCGGGTATCGAACTAGTTGGAAACTTTATTTTGGGAAGAAGTGAACGTCACCACCTTGGTTAGTTACTTGCTTGCTTGGTTAGTTACTTGGTTAATTACTTGGTGGAAGGATGACGGAATCGATGACATGAATCACGCCGTTGGAGGCCATGATGTCGGTGGCCACAATGTTGGCGTCGTTAATCATGACCGTGCCGTCATCGCCCACGGTGAAAGTAACTGTTCCACCTTGGGCGGTCTCCGCTTCGAGGCCATCAGTGACATCGGCCGCCATCACGGCACCGGGAACAACGTGGTAGAGCAGAATTTGGGTGAGGTCACCGCTGGGGTCAGCCAACAGGGCATCGACGGTTCCTTCGGGCAGAGCGGCAAAGGCTTCATCCGTGGGGGCAAAGACGGTAAAGGGACCCTCGCCTTTCAGTGTTTCAACCAGACCGGCAGCTTCCACGGCGGCAACCAATGTCGTGAAGTTTCCGGCCCCAATGGCTGTGTCAACAATGTCGGCCATCTCGGCATCAGCCATCTCCTCTTCGGGCGCAGCCGTAGCCTCCGCTTCCGTGCTTTCTGCATCGCCCATCTCATCACTTGGTGGAAGGATAACGGAATCGATGACATGAATCACGCCGTTGGAGGCCATGATGTCGGTGGCCACAATGTTGGCGTCGTTAATCATGACCGTGCCGTCATCGCCCACGGTGAAAGTAACTGTTCCACCTTGGGCGGTCTCCGCTTCGAGGCCATCAGTGACATCGGCCGCCATCACGGCACCGGGAACAACGTGGTAGAGCAGAATTTGGGTGAGGTCACCGCTGGGGTCAGCCAACAGGGCATCGACGGTTCCTTCGGGCAGAGCGGCAAAGGCTTCATCCGTGGGGGCAAAGACGGTAAAGGGACCCTCGCCTTTCAGTGTTTCAACCAGACCGGCAGCTTCCACGGCGGCAACCAATGTCGTGAAGTTTCCGGCCCCAATGGCTGTGTCAACAATGTCGGCCATCTCGGCATCAGCCATCTCCTCTTCGGGCGCAGCCGTAGCCTCCGCTTCCATCTCTTCGGCAGGGGCAGCGGTTGCTTCGGCTTCCATTTCTGCCGCCGGCATTTCTGCCTCTGAAGTGGGTGCCGCCATGGGAACACATGCTGCCATAAACAACATTGTGACAACGGCAAACACAGCTACAAATGTGCGATTCATTGTGTAAGCTCCTTTGTAATGTGGGTAATAGGCAAGTTGTTTTAGATTGTACTAACCTGCATTTTGTTTGTACAAATGTTGTGTATTGTTTGTTCAAACTATGTACAAAATATGCGCAAACGGTGTACGATGTTGTGTGTAATCTTCCATTCTCACCGAATTCTCATGATAGTGGCCAAAATGAGGCGCCGTCGTTTTTTACTGGTGGAGCAAGCTTCTTCACAGAACGGGCTGGGAAATAGACCCGGTGACTCCGCAACCTGGGTTGCAAAGAGGGCGTATGGTACAATGTGAGAATGAATAGCGCTCTCTTGATTGAGAGCATCGCATGTGCTATCGCTGATGCATAGCACATGCATATTTTTGAGGCTCATATAGGTCTCCGGGGGAAATCAGGTGGATTTGTGATGAGAATGGCACGATTTCACCGCTTCGCCCTATGAGCGAATCTTGTTGATGATAAACGGTTGATATGCAAGCATTGTTAGATACACTGCGTGAATTGGTTCAAGGGTGGTTCCCAGAAGGGTTTCCGTCGCTTTCGCGATTTGTCAATGCTATGGATCCCGTTGCCTGGACCCTTGCACTGTTGCTTATCCTTGCCGTGGGTGTAGGAATCTACTTGACCGTTAGCACCCGTCGTTTTTTTTTCAACATCGATGATGTGGAGACAACACCAGAGATGTTGTTGGCGCGATTAAAGCAAGATCCCGGTCGGCTGTCACCGGTGGCAATTTTGAGTCGCATCGGTGCGGAGGCCACGCTGGAACTGCTCGATTATGGCGATCAAATTCAGACGAAGGAATGGCGCTATCGCTGGAATGCGATTCGCGAAGAACTGTTAACACTGCTGAGTCAACAAAATGCATTTGGGCCGATTTATGCGTTGGCCCGCTACTATCGCAGTGAAGATCGCCAGGAACCGGATACCCTGCGGATTCGACGGACGGTCCTTGTCCACAAACTTGGTGCGTTGCGGCATGTTGAGTCGGGGCAAGATGGCAATCCCAGTCAACTGCGGATTCGCTACCATCCCGCCGAAATTCAAGGAAGTTTAGGCTTTGATGGGGAAGTGCTCTGGCTCATGTCTGATGAACCGGCACCAACACCCTATGGACCGGTCGTCGAAATGGGAACGATTGATTTTCAGACGGTGAACGATGCTGAGGTCACGTTTCATATCCGCCGTACGCCAACCGTTGGCGGTGGCTTTCGCCTGCGTCTCCAAAAGCGACGGAACATGTGGGTTGTTGTCGGCGAGGAGATCGAGTGGGCGAGTTAGTACTACAACGAGACTTAGCAAAGGTGACTGTCACTGCCCGGCGCCAAATTCTTGCTACCCGGCTACTCGTGGGCAGTGACAGTCACCTCGAACTGCTCGAAAACTCGTTGTAGTGTTAGGCTCTCAAGAAACATGCCGTAGCAGCACATCACCACACCAGCTTGTTTTTTGCAGCCTGATTGGCCACTTGTGGCGATGGCGCTACTATCCAGAAAATCGAAAGATTTTCTGGATGGATTCTTTGCCCATTCTGCCGAGCTGGACGATCCGTTGTTGTCCGAGGAAACGATTCAATCTGATTCATGTTTACACCACTGAACCTCCTTACCTTTTTAAATGTTGCCGTATCGTCGATCATTGTCATTTTGGCATTTTCACTGTTGGCATATACCTTCACCTACAACTTTCGTAACTGGGTTGCACGGAGTTTTGCTATTCTGCTGGGCTGTGTCATGGTTGCCTATGCCAGTGATGTGGCGCTGAATCGGCTGGTACTCAGTAACTCTGCCGACCGATGGCTGCGCTTCCAATGGATTGGCATTGCGCTTTTGCCCGCCGCCTATTACTTTTTTTCCCTCGTCGTGCTTGGAACGACCAACTTTCGGATTGGCCGTCGCCGTTGGCTGGCGCTCATCTTTCTCGTCCTGGGCGTAGTGGGGAGTCTTGCCGCTTGGCGTGATGGGTATCTTGTCGACGGCTATTACTTTAGCCCGCCCCTCAGCTACTTAAAAGCCGGCCCTTATTTTGGTCTCTTTGTCATCTACTTTGCCGTGGCCATGTTGCTTTCGCTACGCAATATCTGGAAAGCGCGCAGCCGTTGTCTCACGGCGAGCAGCCGTCAGCGGATGAATTACTTGCTTTTTGGTTTTCTTGCCCCGGCGGTCGGGATTTTCCCGTACCTGATCCTGTTTCGTGGGGTAACGATTGAGTCACGGTTGAGCTTGATTGCGTTACTGTTGGCCCTGTTCATGAATACATTGGTGGCGGTGCTGCTGGTGGTTATGAGTTACACAGTTGCCTACTTTGGTGTGCTTACTCCAGATCGCGTGGTGCGCTACCGTCTGATTCGTTTCTTCATGCGCGGGCCTGCCGTGGCAATTGTAATCATCCTCGCCGTGCAAACATTACCGACCGTTGAACGCATTCTCGGGTTGCCGCGTGATATTGTGCTTTTTAGCGTGATCACCGGCGTAATTATTGCCAGCCAGCTCATTCTGAGCGTCACCAAATCGTGGGTGGATTGGCTTGTCTACCGGGAAGACAATGAGGAGGTGGCCTGGCTGCGGGAACTTGACCGTCGGCTCTTAACCACCAGCGATCTGCGACAATTTCTGGAGAACAATCTCACGGCACTCTGTGAATTGCTTCGTGTACCCGCCGGTTTTGTCGCCGCGGTGGTGGGGCCCGATCTCATTCTTGAGGCGACGGTGGGGCCGGATAAGGTACGCTCGCAGATTACCGAGGTGAGCGATTGGAGTGAGGCACTCAACCGTGCCCTCAAGCAGGAAGTAGATGTTGAACCGATCTCACATAAGGGTTTTTGGATCTGGGCGCTTGTGGAACCAACCGCTGACGATGAGAAACGGCGCGTGCTCGGGATCTTGGGCGTAAAGGCACGGACGGAGACACCGCTTCTCGGCCAGGATGAACTGCAGGTGTTGGATCAGATGTTGCAGCGGATCACCGGTGTGCTGGCCGATCGCAAGTTGCAGCAAGGGGTCTTTGTTTCCCTGCGCATGATTATCCCCGAGATGGATCGGATCCAACAATGGCGCAGTCTTGCTCCTTACAGCAGTGCGGAAAGCGATACTTCGTCGGTGGAGACGTTGCTCGATCCCAGCCCGATCCACAGCCCGGAGTTTGAGTCGTGGGTAAAAGATGCCCTCAGCCATTACTGGGGCGGACCCAAGCTCACATTGAGTCCACTCGTTAAGTTACGGATTGTCACCGATGCGTTGGAACATGCCGATGGTGATCCGACCAAGGCGCTGCGTCTCGTGCTGGGCAGTGCCATTGCCAAAATGCGCCCCGAGGGCAAACAAAATCTGAGTGCGCCGGAATGGTTGCTCTACAATATACTGGAGATGCGTTTTATTGAAGGGCGCAAAGTGCGGGAAATTGCTGATCGTCTGGCCATGAGCGAGAGCGATCTTTACCGGAAACAACGTGTTGCCATCGGTCAGATTGCGCGGTTGCTTGCGGAGATGGAGCAAGACAACGGGAGTGAGCAGGAGATACGTGCTACCTTGTTGCGGCTCCCGGATACAGAGGACACAGAGGCACTGGAACCCGTGCATGCGGTGGACAAGATGAGGAAGTTGTAAATCACCATGCCAAGATCATCAAGACGCTCCTCAGTGCGTTATACTGGGCGCCGCACGTTGGCGCAGTGGTGGGCTGAGTTGAGCGAAAACTTTAGTATTGAACTATTGGGGCTCTTTCTTTTCCTAGGAGCAGGTGGCCTACTGCTTACGCTGTTACGTGGTGGTGCCACCTCGCCCTACGGCGTCCCTTGGCTCGTGCAGATGACCGGCTGGACTGCGCCTTGGGTGGCGGTGAGCGCAATGGGGATCGGCGCACTGCTCATGTTGCATGAACAGCTCGAACGGCTGGGCCGGTATTGGAGCGCTGAAGCGATCGTCGGCGCAGAGTTGCTCTTGCTGAGCCTCCAGGTTGGGACCTTTTTGTGGCATGTGGAAAGTGTCAATTGGGCCCCCCGCTATGATGGGTTGGATGGGGGTATGGTCGGTTGGGCCATCGGTACACTACTTCTTGCGGCCTTGGGCCGGTGGCCTGGCTTTGCTGTGATGGTGATTCTCGGGGCCATCGGTCTTTATTATACTGTGCGTTACACACCGCTGATCTATCTGTTGCCCTTGGCAAGCCACCTCTTCACCGGGCGCACAGGTGGTCGCGAAAATCTTCAGAGGAGACCCACACAACCGGTCAATGCCGGGGCAAATTCCAGGGAGAAAGCAAGTGTAACGGGAACCGCATTGGGGCACTGGTTGGAGAGCGGTGCACAAGCGGTTGGTCGCTGGTCGCGCGCGGCGGTTGCGCATTTGCTGTTGCTGGTGCCAACAGCGGAACCGCATGGTAGGTCACCGCAAGTGGCTGCTGCGCCCTCGGAGGCGGCAAACTTTGTCACGCCAGAGCGGCGACGTCGTGACAACACCCATGTGCCCCCCAATGAACCGCGGGTTCGTCTGGTGCACCCGCACGCCGATAGCGTCCCAAGCCGTCCTGACACCTCTGCTGCTCCACCGACACGTCGTGCCGCAACGAGCACAACGACGACCGCGGCCTCGGTACCGCCGGTTCCACCCGTGCACGGTGAACAACCGGCAGCCGCACCCAAGAAGCGTCGTTCGAAAAAGGCGACGACTTCCGCTCTTCCGCCTTTGCCAACCGGCCTGGTCCCTTCGATCGAACTGCTCAACGCGGACCAGGGCGTCTACGAAGCGGTCAACGTTCAGCACATTCAGGAGTTGATTGAGAATACGTTAGAAGATTTCAACGTTCCTGTGAAAGTGGTCCATGTGGAAAGTGGCCCGACCGTTACGCAATTTGGCGTGGCGCCGCTCTATTTGGAGCGGGGCGGTCAACGGCGCAAAGTGCGTGTGAACCGGATTGTAAGTCTGGCCGATGATCTGGCGTTGGCATTGGCGGTACCGGCTGTGCGCATTGAGGCGCCGGTTCCGGGACGCCCTTATGTGGGGATCGAGGTGCCCAATACGGAAAAAGCCACGGTTAGCCTGCGCGGGGTGATTGAAAGCCCTGCCTTCCAAAAAGATGGCGGCCGCCTACCGCTGCCGCTGGGCCGCAACACAGCGGGCGCCGGCGTGGTCATGGATTTGACTCGCGCTCCCCATATGTTGATTGCCGGCTCGACCGGCTCGGGGAAGTCGGTCTGTATCAATACCATTATTACCGGGCTGTTGATGCGCTATGGCCCCGAGTCGCTACGGTTTGTGATGGTCGATCCGAAGATGGTTGTTGCCCGGTTACAACAGTGTTCCTCACATGATTGGCAAAGTCATCACGGAGATGGACCAGGTCATGGGGGCGCTGACCTGGCTGTTGTTGGAGATGGATGATCGTTACCAGTCCTTCAAAGCCGTGGGCGTGCGCAATGTGGAAACCTACAATGCGTTGGCCGGTAAGAAGCCCAAGAAGGGGGAGGAGCCGATTACGCCGTTGCCCTACATCGTACTTGTGATCGATGAACTGGCCGATCTTATGATGACAGCCGCTGACGATATCGAGCGACAACTCTGTCGCTTGGCCCAGATGGCACGTGCCACGGGCATTCACCTGATCATCGCCACGCAACGGCCCAGTACCGATGTTGTCACTGGTCTGATCAAGGCAAACTTCCCCACCCGTATTGCTTTCTCGGTGACAAGCCAAATCGACAGCCGTGTTATTCTTGATGCGGTGGGCGCGGAGCGCCTGTTGGGGCGGGGGGATATGTTGTTGATGCGTCCCGATGTTGCCAAACTACAGCGGGTGCAGGGCTGCCTGGTCACCGATCCCGAAATCAATGCCGTCGTCGCCTTTTGGAAAGCCCAAGTCCCAGCGGATAGACCCCCTGTCGTCGCCCCTTGGACGGGCCTGCTCGATCAAATGGATGACGAAGATGGGTTGATCCAAGATGCCATCGCGGTGTTGCGTGATCTGGAGAGTTGCAGTACCAGCATGTTGCAACGCAAACTCAAGATTGGCTATCCCAAAGCAGCGCGGCTCATGGAGGATCTGGAAAAGAAAGGGATTGTTGGCCCCGATATGGGTGGTGGTCAAGGCCGCGAAGTATTACTAGCCAAGGATGAAGATGGTGAAGACGGTGACGAAGAGAGTGAAGCGGAGAGCGAACTATTTTAGCGTCACCCTGCGCACCGGGTGGCTTGCCGGCACGGTAGCATTCCGGAGACAGGCGACCACAACGCCGGTTTTGTGCACTCAAATAGCTGAATACTTATGATCGGAACAGAAAAGGCCGCTACGGTGAGTAGCGGCCTTTTCCCAATCAAGGAGGAACCATAGAGAACCAAAGGAGGTTAGAGAAGGTACAGCGATATCGAGCTCCCCAGATCAATATCTTGTTGCTGTGATACTATTGTAGCAGACGCTTGCGGCGCTGCCATCGGACAAATTGCACAATAAGTCGATGAGCTTTCGTGAAATGTTGCACAAGGTGAAATACCCAGAGAGAAAAAAGAGCGCCGGCTCAGGCCGGCGCTCTTTTCATGTTTCATACTCGAGGGCCACAGTACAAATCTGACAAATTTAGAAGATAAACAGAAGCGGAAAGCGTGTTGCTCCGCCTGTTAACGAGGCCAGGGCTGGAAGCCAGTAATGATAAACTGAGCATCGCGGACCAGTTGGTAGAGCATGGGGCCATACGAGAGCAGAATCAAGGCCAATGTGCCGGCCAACCAGGGCGTCCAATCATTGAGCCATTTGGGGGCAGGTGTGGGATCAAGGGGCTGTGCAACCGGCATTTCGACGGCGGTCTCCAACTTCTTGGGGTTGAGAATCGTAAAGAGAATGACAAAGAAGAAGGCCGTGGCACTGATAAAGAGCAACGATACTCCCAACAGCGATTCCATCAACATGGGATTCCATTCGGCGATCCGGTAGGGTGTTGCACCAAGCATGGTACGGCGTGGCGCGCTAAAGTAGAGGCCGAGTGTATGATAGGCATTGCCCATGAAGAGCATGCCAAAGAACCAAGTCCATGCCTGAAGCAGCGCAATGGTGTTGGAGATCAGCTTGCGTCCCGTCAGGTAAGGTACGAGCCAGTAACAGATGCCAAAGAAAGTCAAAGTTGTGGCCGACCCTACGGTCAAGTGAAAGTGGCCGGGAATCCAGGAGGTGTTGTGGACGGCAAGATTCAAGTTGTATGAGGCATTGATCATACCGCCGATGCCGCCAAAGACGAAGAGAATCATTGCCAGATTCTGGGCGGTATAGGAGGCATTCCCCCAGTTGAGTTTGCGAATCCAACCGAAGTATCCCTTGCCACCGCGGGCACGTGCCCCAACTTCGAGCGAGGCAACGACGGTAAATGCGGTTAAGAGGCTGGGAAAGCCCACACCAAAGGTGAGAATGGTATGGAGAAACTTCCAACCGACGGGAATGCCGGGATCGGTGTATTGGTGGTGAAAGCCAACGGGCGTTGAGAAGAGCAAAAATAGCCAGAAGACCAGGCGAGCGAGATGTTCGCTGAACATCTTCCCATTGGTTTGCGCCGGCAACATGCCATACCAAGAAACGTAGGCCGGCAGTAGCCAGAAGTAGACCAGCGGGTGGCCAAAGAACCAGAAGAGGGTGCGGCCCAAAAGCGGATCGACGCCACCAAGCCAGCCAAGCGACCAGGGGAGCAACATAAAGAGAATCTCGGCGGCAACACCCAGCGTGCAGATCTGCCAGAGCACCATCGTAATCAGGGCTGCCAGTGCAATGAAAGGAGTATTCACGCCTGGGTTCTCACGCTTCCAGGCCCAGTAGGTAAAGTAGAGGCTGTAGCCGACCGTCCACGAGCCGACGACGACGAGCGTCAGCCCCAGGTAGTAGGTCCAGTGCGCCATGAGCGGTGGGTAGAAGGTGTAGAGCACTGTGGCCATGTTGGAGAGCAACGGATAGGCTGCGATCAATGTGCCCACCACCATCATGCCCAATGCCAAATAGCTCACCCACGGATAGCGCAGTGGTCGATTCAAGCTACGGGTGGTCGAAAAGGTAAAGAAACCACAGATGAAAAAAGTGGTCCACAGCAGCGCATTGAGCACGCCATGAATGGAGAGCCCTTGATAATAGCTCTTGATAACGGGCTGAAGGTGGGAATAGAAGTCAAACCCCGCATGCTCCAAGCCTTGCATCACACCCAGGAAAAGGCCCAGCGTCAATGCTCCGATGCCAATTCCAATGTTCCAGCCCGTTAAATTGTCGATGACTTTTTTATCTTTATCCGTCAAATAGACCGGTTTTACTTCTTCTTGAATGCCCCCTGCGGACATTGCTTGAACAGACATAGTTTTCTCCTGATTGCTAGCAGGTAA
>ERZ795053.3531-NODE-3531-length-17711-cov-16.990088_pt1 | contig 17711 bp, 13 predicted proteins | sample MGYA00375137_ERZ795053 | MGnify/ENA primary metagenome ERZ795053 (study PRJEB30182, sample SAMN05720284) | activated sludge metagenome | isolation source: Anaerobic digester | place: Hong Kong | collected 2014-12-17 ...
CCTTACCATCCGGTAACTGAAGAAAACCCGATGTAAGTGGCATATAAGTTCACGATCAGATTATGTGTCCGCTTACAATCGCATCCCCACCACAGGACGATGTTATCAACTTCGAGGAGGAACGCCAGCGATGCGCAAGTTGCTGATGTGGCGGAGAGGAAGGGATTCGAACCCTTGTGGGGCTATTAGGCCCCCATCCGATTTCGAGTCGGCGCCGTTATGACCGCTTCGGTACCTCTCCGGGAGGAATTGCTTGGAGCAAACGAGGAAGAGCTTTATATTCTACCTCATTAGGACGCTTTGCCAATCCCTATTTGGCTACCTGATCTCACAAAGAATTGCCCGAGCCGCAAAAATTCGCAGTTGACCGCAGTCATGAAACCGGAATCTGATACCGCTAATTCTCCTCTTTCGGAAGACCCTTCTATCCCAGATTCAGATGCAGGATCCACGTCCATTGGTTCCCGTTTTCTCAACTGGCTAGCACACCTCACTCTTTACCTGGGCACCGTATCGGTAATCTGCGCTGCCGGTTTTTACTTCCTGTTGCAAATTCCAGCGCTACGGGACCCGTCACAATTGCTTGAAAGCCAAAGTAGCTCATCCTACCGGCCTCTCGCATCAATCATGCAGCCACCGGCCAAACCGGCTCAGCCACCAGCGAATAATCTTCAGCCTTTGGCCAACCCTACGGACAACCCCGCATCCGAGGTCTCCACCGCTACGTCCGGGCCAACAACAGCTTCCTCTGGAACTGACAGCGATCCTAATGCACCACCGCAGGTCATCGAACAGCCCGAACAGCCGCCCGAAAACCAGACTGAGGTTGCTGATGCGCCACCAGAGGAGACGCCGCCTGAAAAACCGGCCCCAGTAACGGCACAAACCGAAATTCAGCAATTACTCGCCGATGCTCAACAACAAATGGCCAGCCGCCGGTTCACGGCTCCTGCCGGCAGCAACGCTCTGTTAATGTACCAGCGCGTCCTGGAGCTGGAACCTGGCAATCCCACTGCACGTGCAGGCATTGAAAACATCGCTGCCTACTACCGCGATGTGGCCGAACAAAGCCTGCGCAGGGGCCGCCCGGACGAAAGCCTGGCCTACATCAGCCGTGGTTTACGCGCAACGCCACAAAACTCGAATCTGCTAAGCCTGCGTCAGCAAGCGCTCCTAACCCAACAGCAACGTGAGCAGGTCCAACGAGAACAAATCCGCCGTCAACAAGAAGAACAGGCTTACACCGAGCAACAGTACCAGGAACAACTCCGCCAGCAACGCGCCCAGGAATCGCAAGCGCCTTGGTGGCAACAGCCCCCGAACACCAACAACACGAGCGGCTTCAACCAGCGATAATGGGCAATCTTCTATCCACCATAGGAAGACTGCTGCGCCGGGCGCGGAAGAACTCGCGCAACAGCATCCCGCATTCCGCAGCCAATAGCCCGCCTATCACATCAGCACGATGATTGAGAAAATTGGTCTGCAACAAATTGCACACGGTACCCGCTGCCCCAGCGCGAGGGTCGGCAGCGCCGAACACCACCCGTGCTATCCGGGCATGAATCATCGCTCCAGCACACATTGGGCATGGTTCTAGCGTGACATACAGCGTGCTGCCCGTCAGCCGGTAATTGCTGACGCGCGCTGCTGCCGCCCGCAATGCAACAATTTCAGCATGCGCAGTCGGATCACAGGCGCCAATAGACTGATTGCCACCTTTGCCAAGGATCTCACCATCATGCACCAGCACCGCCCCGACCGGCACTTCGCCGGCATACGCCGCGCTCCGTGCCTGCTCCAGCGCCTGGCTCATCCAGTAATGGTCCTGTTCATCCTGTTCGTCGCTCAGCGCCCGTGTTTCAGCCATATTCAATTCATTCCCACTCGATGGTCGCTGGCGGCTTACCGGATACGTCATAGACCACCCGGGAGATGCCGCGCACCTCGTTGATGATGCGCCGCGAGACCCGATCTAGAAATTCATAGGGCAGATGCGCCCAACGAGCCGTCATGAAATCGATGGTTTCCACTGCGCGCAGGGCAACCACATAGTCATAACGCCGCCCGTCACCCATGACCCCAACTGATCTGACCGGCAGGAATACCGCAAATGCTTGACTGGTTTGGTCATACAACTCATCCCGCCGCAGTTCCTCAATGAAGATATGATCAGCGCAACGCAGTAGATCGGCATACTCCTTCTTCACCTCGCCGAGGATCCGCACCCCCAGCCCTGGTCCTGGAAACGGATGGCGGTAGACCATTTCGGACGGCAGGCCCAGCTCTACCCCCAGCCGGCGCACCTCGTCCTTGAACAATTCACGCAACGGCTCAACCAGTTTTAAGCGCATCATCGCGGGCAAGCCACCGACGTTATGATGCGATTTGATCACATGCGCCTTGCCGGTCTTCGCGCCCGCCGACTCAATCACGTCAGGATAGATGGTGCCTTGGGCCAACCATTGAACGTTTTCCAGTTTAGCCGCTTCTTCCTCAAAGATTTGCACAAATAGTCCACCGATGATTTTGCGCTTTTGCTCAGGATCGGTGACGCCGGCCAAGGCGCTCAGAAACCGCTCTTCGGCATCCACCCGGATCACCCGCACGCCAAGATGCTGGCTAAACGTTGTCATCACTTGGTCGCCTTCATGCAGGCGCAACAGACCGGTGTCCACAAACACACAAGTCAATTGCGGACCAATGGCTTGATGCAACAACGCCGCCACTACCGAAGAATCCACGCCACCGGACAACCCTAACAGCACCTCATCACTTTCCACCTGGGAACGGATTGCGGCAATACTATCCTCGATGATGTTGCCCGTGGTCCACAACGGTTCACAACCACATATTTCCACTACGAAGCGGCGCAGGATGCGCTCGCCCTGGCGAGTGTGAGTCACCTCAGGGTGGAACTGTACACCGTACCAATGTTTTTCTTCGTGGGCGATGCCGGCAATGGAACAGGTTGCCGTGCTGGCGATGCGAACGAAACCGGGTGGCAGTTCAGTGACCCGGTCACCGTGGCTCATCCATACATCCAACAAACCGTAGCCTTCCGGGCTGGCGTGATCCTCAATCGTGCGCAGTAACGCCGAATGAGCGTGGGCGCGCACCTGCGCATAGCCAAACTCCTGATGATCGGAAGATTCAACCTGACCACCGAGTTGCATCGCCATGGCCTGCATTCCGTAGCAAATGCCCAGCAACGGCGCATCCATATCAAAAACAATGGATGGCAGGCGCGGCCCATTGGCTACTGTGGTGGATTCCGGGCTACCCGATAGAATGACACCCTGAGGATGGAAAGCGTACAGCGCTTCCGGATCGGCGTCCCAAGGATGGATTTCACAATAAACGCCGATTTCCCGCACCCGGCGGGCGATTAGCTGCGTGTACTGCGAACCAAAATCCAGAATCAGAATACGGTCGAGATGAATATTGCGGGCGGTCATGGCGGTACTCCTCTCCCCCGTGACGGGGGAGAGCCAGGGAGGGTGAGGGTGTCTTCAATCGCAGTGGAGCATTCTTCAATCCACCCGATAATTTGGCGCCTCCTTGGTAATGGTCACGTCGTGAACATGGCTTTCACGTGTCCCTGCCGAGGTGACCCGGATAAAAGCCGGTTTGGCACGCATTTCGACAATATCCCGGCACCCGACGTAGCCCATACTGGAGCGCAAGCCGCCCATCAACTGGTTGATAATCGCTAATACACTGCCCTTGTAGGGCACCCGGCCCTCAATACCTTCCGGCACCAGTTTTTCTACTGCGCTGCCTTCCTGGAAATAACGGTCACTCGATCCATGCTGCTGGGTCATGGCGCCTAGCGACCCCATGCCCCGGTAGGATTTATAGGAGCGCCCCTGATAGAGCTCTACCTCACCGGGGGCTTCCTCGGTGCCCGCAAACAAACTACCGATCATCACCGAATGCGCTCCAGCGGCCATTGCCTTGGCCAGGTCGCCAGAATAGCGGACGCCGCCGTCAGCAATCACCGGCACATCACAATCGCGCAGTGCCTCAGCGGCATTTGATACGGCACTGATCTGTGGAACACCCACCCCGGCAATGATGCGGGTCGTACAGATCGACCCTGGCCCGATGCCCACCTTGACCGCATCGACCCCAGCCTCCACCAGATCACGGGCGGCGGCAGCAGTGGCTATATTGCCGCCAATGACCTGGATCTCTGGATGGTGCTTCTTGATCCAGCGCACCCGCTCCAGTACGTTCCGGGAATGACCATGCGCAGTGTCCACTACCAGCACGTCGACCCCAGCTCCGATGAGCGCCGTCACCCGCTCGTTGGTGTCGCCGCCGGTACCGACCGCCGCGCCGACTCGTAACCGCCCCCATTCATCCTTACAGGCCAGCGGAAAGTCACTGGATTTCTGGATGTCTTTGACCGTGATCATGCCGCGCAACTGGAAACGATCGTTGACCACCAAGACCTTCTCGATGCGGTGTTTGTGCAACAAGGTTACGATTTCTTCGCGGCTTGCGCCTTCGCGTACCGTGACTAGCCGTTCCTTGGGAGTCATAATGGCGCTGACCGGCGCATCCATATTGTATTCGAAGCGCAGGTCACGGCTGGTGACGATACCGACCAGATCCTCGCCATCAACAACAGGCACCCCGGAAATATGATGCGCGCGGGTCAAGGCCAATACGTCGCGGATGCTTGCGCTGGGGCCGGTGACAATCGGATCATTGATAACACCGGTTTCATATTTTTTGACCCGCCGCACTTCCTGAGCCTGTTTTTCAACGGGCATATTCTTGTGGATAATACCAATCCCGCCTTCCTGCGCCAGGGCGATGGCCAGCCGTGATTCAGTCACCGTATCCATCGCCGCGGACACCAGCGGAATATTCAGCGTAATGGTGCGAGTCAGATGGGTCTTAAGGCACACTTCATTGGGCAGCACCTCAGAATAGGCCGGGAGGAGCAGGACATCATCAAAAGTCAGGGCTTCTTGAACGATATGCATGGCGGGGCCTCAAGACTGGGCGAAAATAAACAGACTATTTTATGCTACAGCACCTGCCCGGTAAACGGAAAATCGGATACGCCCGAGGTAGTAACCCGCAACCCTACGACTACAATCCGATTTTTCGGAAACCGGCTCAGAAACCAGCAAGGCTCTTCGCACTATGACAAACACGGTTAGACCCTTTTCCAAAACGAGTGATATCTCACTCGATCCAGCGCACCGCTTCAGCGATGCCGAAATCAGTGCTGTATACAAAGCAATGGCCTTGCGCCGTGACATGCGCCATTTCCGTTCTGGTCAAGTCCCGGAGGAACAGCTTCAACGCCTGTTAGCTGCTGCCCACTGTGCGCCCAGCGTGGGTTTCATGCAGCCGTGGCGATTCATCCGCATCACCGACATCGCCCTACGCCATGCTATTCATGCTCTGGTCGAAGAAGAACGTATCCGCACTGCGGAAGCTATGGGCGAGCGTGAGGATAAATTTATGCGTCTTAAGGTTGAGGGCGTGCTGGAATGCGCGGAAGTGCTGGTAGCAGCGCTGATGGACGGGCGCGAGCGGCATATCTTTGGCCGGCGCACCTTGCCAGAGATGGATCTGGCCTCAGTGGCTTGCGCGATCCAAAATTTATGGCTAGCGGCGCGAGCCGAAGGTCTGGGGTTGGGCTGGGTATCGCTGTTTGACCCTGATGCACTGGCCAGCCTGCTGGGAATGCCGCCGGGCGCGCGCCCGGTCGCAGTGCTGTGTCTGGGACCGGTCGAACGGTTCTACGAAAAGCCAATGCTGGAACAGGAAGGCTGGGCGCAGCGCCAGCCCTTGAATGAACTCATTAGTGAAAACGGCTGGCCAGAATAAGCGGAGACCCGGATCACGATCCGGCAATATAATCATTAATCCTACAAATCATTGTGTTTGTCATCTAGCCGACCCGCCTTAAATGAGATCACAATAAAAACTGTCTTTCAAACAAATAGTTATTTTATAACATTCTTGGCACGGTGCTTGAAAGAATCTCTTAAGATAAAAGCAAGATACATCCATCATCGTCGCAACCGGGGAGCCATTCCAATAATGAAGGCGCATTTTACTCACCCATTAGCGGGCTTCATTTTTGCCGTTTCCGGCTTAGCCGCCCAGGCTACTGAGGTCCAAGTCGCCGTCGCTGCCAATTTCACCTCGCCGATGCAGGAAATCGCTGCCGAGTTCACCAAAGACACGGGGCATAAGGTCCTGCTCGCTTCCGGCGCGACGGGCAAGCTCTATGCTCAGATCAAAAACGGGGCGCCTTTTGAAGTTTTTCTTGCTGCCGATGATAAAACCCCGGCCCGGCTGGAAAGCGAAGGCGACACTGTACCGGGCAGCCGTTTCACCTATGCCATCGGTACGCTGGTGTTGTGGTCTGCCCAGCCAGGCTTGGTGGATGATCAAGGCAAGGTATTGAAAAACGGCAAATTCAAGCATCTGGCTATCACCAATCCTAAGACAGCCCCTTACGGTGCGGCAGCCGTGGCTGCTCTAACGAAACTTGGACTGTTCGATACCCTCCAATCGAAATTCGTCACCGGCGAGAATGTCTCTCAAACTTATCAATTTATTTTTACCGGCAATGCAGAATTGGGCTTCATTGCGCTATCGCAGATCATGACCAACGGCCAATCGACCGGCGGTTCTACCTGGATCGTCCCCGCCAGCTTGCATGAGCCGATCCGGCAGGATGCCGTGATTCTCACCAATGGCAAGGACCAACCGGCGGCACAGGCGCTGGTTGAATACCTCAAGGGTAAAAAAGCGGCGGCTATTATCCAATCCTATGGTTACGCGCGCTGAGGAAGCCAGCGGGTGCTAAGCGACGTTGATTTTGCGGCGGTCTGGTTGACCCTCAAGCTGGCCACGACCACCACGGTGATTCTATTAATCGCTGGCACCCCCATCGCTTGGTGGCTAGCCCGCACCCGCTCGAAATGGAAAGGCGTCATCGGCGCAGTAGTCGCGCTGCCGCTGGTGCTACCACCTACCGTGCTAGGATTCTACCTGTTGATTGCCTTAGGACCGCATGGGCTGGCCGGTCAGTTGACCCAGTTACTGGGGTGGGGTGTCCTACCCTTTACCTTTGCTGGGCTGGTAGTGGCCTCGGTATTCTATTCCATGCCGTTCGTGGTCCAGCCGCTGCAACAAGCGTTCGAGGTGATTGGCACCCGGCCGCTGGAAGTCGCAGCCACTCTGCGCGCCAGTCCCTGGGATGCCTTCTTCAGCGTCGTTTTGCCGCTGGCCAAACCGGGCTTCATCACCGCCTCGATTCTTGGGTTCGCCCACACAGTAGGGGAATTCGGCGTGGTGCTCATGATCGGTGGCAATATTCCAGAGAAAACCCAAGTGGTGTCAGTGCAAATTTACAACCATGTCGAAGCACTGGAGTACGCGGAAGCGCATGTGCTGGCCGGTGGTATGTTGCTGTTCAGCTTCCTCGTGCTACTGGCTCTTTATTCCCGCAAGGGGACAAACGCTTGGAAATGACGCCCGATGAAGCGATTCATGCCCGCTTCCAGGTGATCTGGCCGGGATTTACCCTGGAGCTTGATCTTAAGCTGCCTGGCCGTGGTGTCACCGCGCTGTTTGGGCATTCTGGTTCCGGCAAAACAACGTTACTGCGCTGCCTGGCCGGCTTGGAACGGCAAAGTACCGGCTTACTGAATTTCAAAGGTGACATCTGGCAGGACAGTGCGCGCGGCATTTACCGGCCCACCCATCAACGCTCGCTGGGTTATGTTTTCCAGGAAGCCAGCCTATTTCCGCATCTATCGGTGTGGAAGAATCTGAACTATGGACGAAAGCGGGTGCACAACAAACATAAGGTGTCGCTGGATCAGGCAGTGGCATTACTGGGCATTGGGCATCTGCTCGACCGGATGCCCGGCCGGCTTTCCGGGGGTGAACGCCAACGAGTGGCCATCGCCCGCGCCCTGGCGACCAGTCCGGAATTACTGCTAATGGACGAACCGCTAGCAGCGCTGGATTTAAAACGTAAAAACGAAATCTTGCCCTATCTGGAACGATTGCACGACGAATTGGAGATACCGGTGTTCTATGTCAGCCACGCGCCCGATGAAATAGCCCGGCTGGCAGATCACGTCGTGCTGTTATCCGAAGGCCGCGTGGTGGCTGCGGGGGGCTTGCGGGAAACCTTGGCGCGACTCGATCTACCCACTGCCTTTACCGAGGACGCCGGGGTCGTCGTCGAGGCGGTCGTGGCGGACCATGATGAAACCTACCACTTGACCCGGCTGGATTTCACCGGCGGCAGCGTCGTGGTTGCCCGCCGCCCGGAGGCTCTAGGCCGCCGGCTGCGTTTCCGTGTTCATGCCCGCGACGTAAGCCTGACGCTCACCCGTGCCGAAGGGACTAGCATCGCCAACTTGTTACCCGCTACCGTGACCGAAGTGGCCGATGCCGATACACCGGCTCATGCCTTGGTCCAGCTGGACGCTGGCGGTACACCGCTCATCGCCCGCATCACCCGCCGCTCCCTCGTTCATCTGGATATTACGCCGAACAAACCGGTGTGGGCGCAGATCAAGGCTGTGGCACTGCTCGGATAAATTCTGAAGCTGGCCTGTCTGGACATGAAACAGGTATCAAGGTATTCACCGAATATGGCGGTATGCGGTAGATAGCTATCTGATTCAACCGGCTTTAAGCGGCAGCTTAGTGAGGACTTCCTGAGTGCAGCTTGGAGGAACTCTGTGGTCGTTTATGATCTTAATCACTTGTTCAGGCGGATACGGACGGCTGAAATAATAGCCTTGCATCTCATCGCAACCCAGCAGGCGCAAGATGTCGGCCTGTTTCTTAGTCTCCACCCCTTCAGCAATCACGCCCAAACGCAAACTGCGCGCCATAGCGATCACTGCGCCAGCGATGGTGTTATTTTGGTCAGATTTGCTGCCGATATCCTTCACGAAGGATTTATCGATTTTCAGCCGATCGACAGGAAACCGCTGCAAATAACTCAGATTGGAATAGCCCGTTCCGAAATCATCGATGCTCAACATAACGCCAATCTCTTTGAGTAAAAGCAAGGATTCCAATAATCCCCCCTGCATCAGCAAGCTCTCGGTGATCTCTAGTTCCAATAGCTCTGGTTGTAATCCTGTTTCTCGCAAAATAACAGCAATCCGCTCGACAAAATCGGGATCGGCAAATTGCCGCGGCGATAGGTTGACCGCCATGCGTAGAGAAGAAAGCCCTTCCGTTACCTGCCAGGTCCGAGCCTGGCTACACGCGGTCCGGAGCACCCATTCCCCGATCGAAACGATGAGACCGGTTTCCTCAGCCACCGGAATAAAGTCTTCCGGCGATACCATTCCCAGCTTTGGATTGTTCCAGCGCAGCAGAGCCTCTACACCCGTGACGATGCCGCTATTCAACGCGACCTGGGGCTGGTAGTAAAGAATCAGCTCCTGATTTTTCAACGCCTTGCGTAGATGATTTTCCAGCGTCAGGCGTTGGGTGGTGGCCACGTTCATTGAACTGGAAAACATCTGATAATTATTCCGGCCACGGTCCTTCGCATAATAAAGTGCAGTATCGGCGTGCTTTAACAGAATATCCATATCCGCACCATCCTCAGGATATAAGGCAATACCGATGCTGCAACCGGTGAATATCTCCCTGTTATCCACCACAAATGGCTTGGCCATCGCCTCCAGCACCCGCTGCGCCACTTGAGTCACCGCGTCGGAATGACTGATTTCAGTCAGCACGATGACGAATTCATCTCCTCCGAGCCGGGCCAGCAAATCCTGAGGCAAAGGAGTGTCCGTACGGGTGATATAAACCTGATCACTGAATCGCAGGTATTCTTGCAGCCGGTCGGCCACCTGCTGCAACAGTAGGTCGCCAGCCCGATGGCCCAGCGAGTCGTTAATCCGCTTGAATTGATCCAGATCCAGAAACATCACTGCCAACAACTGCCCGTGTATCCGGGAGATCTCGATCGCTTCCCGTAAACGCTCCTGCAACATCACCCGGTTCGGCAGCCGGGTCAAATTATCGTAATAGGCTAGAAACCGGATGCGTTCCTCGGCATTCTTGCGGTCGGAGATATCTTCACGCAACCAGACAAAGTGGGTCACTACACCTTGCGGATTTCGAATGGCCGAGATATGCGCCGATTCCCAGAAAAAACCGCCATCCTTGCGACGGCTGCACAATTCCCCCCGCCAAACATCGCCGCTGGCAACCAGGTGGTGCATGCGTTGATATTCTTCGGCGCTCAAGGTGTTCGTTTGTAAAAAATAAGGGTTCTTACCTTGAATTTCTTCCAGATGATAGCCGCTGATTTCAGAGAATTTAGGATTGACGTATTCAATGTTGCCGCGAACGTCAGTGATCAGAATAGAGATCGGATTCTGCTCGACCACATAGGAAAGCTTGCGCATGTTCTCTTCAGCCTTGCGGCGCGCGGTCACGTCTTGTCCGACGATCACCAAACCGGCGAGAGCTCCCTCGGTGTTCGCGAATCCAGAGAGACTCCATAGCAGTATGCGGTCATCACCGTCCAGCGCCTGTATGGTGCTCTCAAAGTTTTGCGATTCCTCCAGCAACGCATCCCAGTTGCCAACCACCGATAAGGTATTCGTAAAGCTTTCGGCTATCAGCTCTCCTCGCCGCAAGGGAAAAAACCGTTCCGCGACCGGATTGAACTCCACTACTTTGCCTTGGCGGTCCAGCACCAGAATAACGCTGCCGGCCGCGTTCACCAACGTGCGAAACCGCTCCTCGCCTTCCTGGAGATCCCGGAAAGTCCGGCTGGCACGCAAAATATAACGCACCCGGTGGTGCAAGATCAGCCACTGGATCGGCTTAGTAATAAAATCAGTTGCGCCGGCCTGATATGCTTGTTCGATGGATTGCACGTCATCCAGGCCGGTGACCATGACGATGGGCACATTCCGGCCGCCGCTCAAACACCGCAACGCGGTACATGTGGAAAACCCATCCATGCCCGGCATGACCACATCTAACAACACCAAATCAGGCTGGTATTGCTGAAAAATTTCGATTGCCTGCGCGCCATTCGCGGCTTCCAGAATGGAGAATCCGCTTTGCTGAAGCGAGACACTGGCTAGCAGGCGTTGACTGTCGTCATCGTCTACCACCAGAATCAATGATTGTCCTGTCTGTTTCATCGCCACCTCTCGCAGGCTGCATCAGCAATGAATAGCGTGCGCCGCTGGCAGTGGATAAGTAGTTGTTTCTTCATTTATATTTTGTAAGCTGCTCTTGCAAAGCAACCTGGACTCTGGCAAATTCCTGCTCAATGGCCGCAACATAGTTTGTCGCATCCGGCACTGCCCCAGCCCGCGCCATCATCTCCAGATCCTTGGACAACGCCTGCATCTGTATCGCTCCTACATTGGCGCTACTGGATTTCAAGGTGTGCGCCGCGGTCCGCAACTCTTCACGTTCCCCGCTATCTGCAGCGATGCGCAACTGCTCCAGCAGGGTCGAGGTATTGCTTTGATACAAATTGATCAGCCGCTCCATCAGTCCTGGCGAACCATTCTGCTGTAGCTTTCGAATGTTTTCCAGCACTGCCAGGTCCAGCACCTCCGGCTGGTTATTCTGGGCCGTCGCAGCAAGTGCGATGGGCGGTGTTTCACCGGATGCTGACGCGACGAATGCCACTTCCATCACTTCGTTGGCCGCTTGATCCCTGGTTTTCGCAAAGCCCGGCAACCAGCGATTCAGTACCGTTGCCAGCTCCTCCCAAACAAACGGCTTACATAGATAATCGTCCATTCCAGCCTCCAGGCAACGTTCCCGATCACCGCGAATCGCGTGGGCTGTGACTGCAAGAATGGGAAGGCGCCGCGGTGCGCCTGAACCACCGCTGGAACGTTCGCGCGCTCGAATAACCGCTGTGGCTTGAAAACCGTCCATGACCGGCATCTGGCAATCCATCAGCACAACATCATAGGTATGCTGGCTGAGCCGATCGACCGCTTCCTGGCCATTGCCAGCGATATCCACTTTACAGCCTGCCTGAGTCAACATCGTACTCGCCACCTCTTGATTAACGAGGTTATCCTCAACCAGAAGAACACGAGCATCGGGGAAACGTAAACGCTGAAACATGGCCAGGCTGCTTCTTCTCGCCGATGGACGGCTAGAGTCCACATCTTTGAGTAGCCTGCGCAAGGACTTTTGCAACTGCGCCTTGCGCACTGGTTTATGCAAATGAACAGTCACACCCGCCTGGCGCGCCTTCTGGTATTGATCGCCTCGAAACGTCACCGATGTTAGCAACATCAGTTTAGTATCGCGTAATTGCGATTCATTGCGGATGGCTAGCGCCAAATCCGGCCCGCTCATTCCCGGCATCACCCCATCCAGCAAGGCAATCGCATAGGGATCGCCGCTCTGACGCCCATCGTTTAATAAACGCAAGGCTTCGATGCCATCGACTGCGTTGTCGGTGCGCATGCCCCAGGCACCCAGCAGGTGGCTCAGGATTTCCCGGTTGGTGCTATTGTCGTCTACCACCAGCACGCGTACCCCCCTGAGGTCGTTCAACAATTCAGCGTCCTGCATCATTTTTTCGTTGATCGCGCGTTTGAATTCAAGAACAAACCAAAAGCTTGAACCCTGACCAACAACGCTATCTAAAACAATCTCACCCCCCATCATCGCTACCAGCCGCCTGACAATCGCCAAGCCTAAACCGGTGCCTCCGTATTTGCGGGTGGTGGAACCATCAGCCTGATCGAAAGCATTGAAGATACTTTGCCACGCCTTTTTAGGAATACCGATCCCGGTATCACGAACCTCGAAGCGCACGCGATAAGCAGCGGCATTCTGTTCGACCACCGCCACTTGCACAATCACCTCGCCGCGCTCAGTAAATTTGATTGCGTTGCCTAGCAAATTGGCGAGGACCTGGCGCAAACGAACGGGGTCTCCGGAAACGGAGATTGGTGCTGGTGGAAGCGAGCAAGCGAGCTCCAGGTTCTTACGCTGTGCTTGCTCCGCGAACAGCATCACCGCTTCCTCAATCTGCTCTAAGAGATTAAAGTCAATGGATTCTAATTCTAATTTACCGGATTCAATCTTGGAGAAATCCAGCACGTCGTTGATAACATTAAGCAGACTGATGCCCGATTGATGAATAACATCTGCAAAATGCCGTTGTTTGAATTGCAACTCGGTTTCCAGCAATAAATCCACCATACCCAAAATGCCGTTCATGGGGGTGCGGATTTCGTGGCTCATGTTGGCCAGGAATTGGGATTTCGCCTGACTTGCGGCCTCGGCCCGCTCTTTGGCCACACTCAGTTCGTCAACCAAATGTTGTAATTCGATATTAGCGGCGGAAAGATCGTGGGTACGGGCTGCGACTTCTTCTTCCAAGCCCGCACTGTACTGGGCCAGTTCAGCATCACGTCGTTGAATTTGGGCTAGCATGTCGTTAAATCCATCCACCAGCGTACCCAATTCGTCATTGCTGGTGCGTGCTACTCGAACGGCATAATCACGGGTTTGGGCAATTCCGCTCATGGCACCGCGCAATTGCAAGATAGGCCCCGAAATCACCCTCTGAAATCGCGCTGCCAACAACGCTGCCAATGCCAGTGAAGCCACCAGCACCCCGGCGAGAATCCAGTAATAACGGGATAAGCTTTTGCTCAGCTCGCGCAAATCTGAGTAGAGTTCAACATAGCCAAGCGTTTGGCCATCCTGTTGAATGGGCACTTTGATACCCAGCATTTGGTCCTGAGTACTGAATAACAATCCAGCCTCATCGAGTACTGCCTCCCCAACAGCCATTTTTTGTGTTTCGTAGAACTCATCCAGTCTCTCATCCCGATCCCGGATCTGATTTCGTTGATTTTCTGTAAAGTCTAACCCCTGGTATTCGACCAATACGTCCTCCTGAGGGCTATCGACAGAGGCATAGAGCACATCAGGCTTGGTGCGCAGCACCATTAGATTTTGTTCAGCAGCTTTAAGATCGTTGAAAATCAGCGCAGACGCTGTGTTGGCGCCAATGACATTGGCCAGCGTCACAAGCTGCGCCTGGGCGGCTTTGCGCTGGGAAATGACTTCATTAATGACGAGCGTCACACCGGCCACGAGCAGCACCAAAGCGCTGGTCAGCAGCATGACCACCATTAATTTGTTTTTTATCGACAGGTTGTTAAAGGTCACCATGAATTTCCCAATCTTAATTTACGATGACAGCCAGCTTAAGCAACTGGGAACTCAATTTGAGATTGGCCTGCTCCGCAGCAGCGATATTGATACTGAATCGAATGCGTTGCTCAGCTTCAAAAAACCCAATGATGCCACCGGCTTGGGCAAAATCACTGATGTCGCTGACCGTCAGGATCGGCAAACGGGCAATTTTGGCCAATATAACTTTAAAGCGCCTTTGTTCTGCGCGGCCAATAAATACGATATGGCATAGATCAAGGCGCGTTGCTTCTGAGATATGGCGCACTTCGACTGGATGATTTTTGACCGCCTTGCCAGCAAGCATCTCTAACGTGTTACCAAACGGATTATCGCCAACAATACAAATCGACAATGGCGCATCGTCTGCAGGAAACGTTCTTAGCGGCCACTCGACGAACTTGGCAAAGTTATAAAGATAGGCGGCCTTGATCGCATATTCCTCACGTTCAGCAGCCCAAGCACTACCTCGCAGCAGCAGGCTGCCCAACAGCACCCCTCCCAGCAGCAGCTCCGCCACGGCCGTCAGCCAAAGGCACCATGACGGCACCCATCGGTGGTCACACTCATCCGGTGAAACCGGCGGACTGCTGCCGGCTCCACTCTGATCGAACGCAGCCAATTCTGGTAAAGGTTTCAAAACGACCATTTCATTTGGCCGTAGAGGCTGTGCTCGATCTTGACTAGGCAGGTAACCTCCTGAATGAATTTGAGATATTGATTATCCAGCAGGTTAGCGCCCGTCAGGGACCATTCCAAATCAGGACGGGGCTGTCCGCCCAAACGCAAGGTCAAGTTGAAATGGGGATCAATTGAAACCGTATCCAGCAATGACAGCGCTGGCACCGGACCTCGTTTACCGGTATAGGGCCGCCAGGCGTTCAATTCCAGATCGTCCTGGATATCCCAGGCGGAATGCAGCGAAATCTGATTCAACAGACTCCACTGCCGTTCTTTGGGCCGTGACCAGGAATAAGAATAGCTCAACTGCCGCCGCCAATTTTCCACCGGACGCCAGCCCGTGGCGATCTCAACATCATTATTATGGTCATTGAACCGATTGCTAAAATGTAGAGGCAAGACCGGATGCGGCAGCTCCCGTTCGAGAAACGGTGTTTCATGAAGGGTAGCGAATAATTCACCATAATCGCTCCCAGTGTTAAAAACGCCAATCAAATTGAACATACACCCCTCGTTCAACTTCTGTGGCGACGGAATTGGTAAACACTGATCCAAATTCTAGATGGGGACTGTCAAACATGTTCTGCCCTACGATGGATAATTCAAAATCCCGCCGGGGTTTCCATGCCAAGCGGGCGTCCAGGGTGGTATAGCTATCTACGGGCGGGTCACGCAAAGCCCCCACGTAGCGGAACCACAGATCAAGCTCCAGATTGTTGCTCAAGTCCATCGATGACAGCAGGGAAAATTGATGCTTCGGGCTTGAGCCCTCGGCAAGACTCAAGCTCAACACATCGGTACTGCCCGCATCCAGACTTAAATCGGCCTGAAAGTAGGTGTAGGCCGAGCGTAGGCGCCACCAATCCAGGGGTTGCCAGTTGGCAGCTAGCTCCACTCCATAAGTATGGCCGTGCATCTGATTCTCGAACTGCAAAGGTAACACCAAATGCGGAGGCAGCGGCGTCGTTTCAAACATGGGCGGCGCTAAGATCCCGGTGGTACGGAGACGGTCATAGACGTTATAAAACCCGGCGATGTCCAGGGAAAAACGAGCGATAGGATTGAACCGGTAACCCAATTCGTAGGCGACCACTTCCTCGGATCGAAGATCCGGATTACCGTTGACCATGAGCAATATCGGCAACGGTTGGGGATTGATGGGTGTGTCCGGCGGGATCACGGATAAGTTATTGTGGAAATCCATATCGACCCGCGAAGGGGTCCTGACGGCGCGCGACACCGCCGCCCAGAATGCATGCCGCTCATCTGGCGTCCACAGCAACCGCACATTAGGTTGTATTTCGAAGCCGGTATAATCGTTGTGCTCGAACTTGGAACCCAGCATCAGGCGCAGCCGATCCTCAACCAGTGTGATTTCATCCTGAATGAACGCGCTGAACAGATTCACATCCTGGCTATCGGGAATAAAGCCAAGTTCCGCTGAATTGCGGATGCGATCACGGGAGAAACGGTAACCCAGCCCCCAGATGATGTCCTGCCGCTCGCCAAATGCAAACCGGTGCTGCAAATCAAAATCGAAAGTATCGCGCCGCTCGCCAACAGCCCTCTCTTCGCGTTCGGTTCGATCATAATAAACGTGCAAGGCTAATTCAGAAGACGGTGAGAACGTGCGTTGCCACCGCGCCAGCAGATTCCCACCGGAAAAGTCGACTCGTTCGTCAAAAGTCTGCATATAGGGGGGAACCAAGGAATTCAGGCTGGTGATCTGGCCGGCGTCGCCCCGGTAGATATCCCCCTGGACCGTGAGGGTATCCTGGCCCGACGCCTGCCAATCCACGCGGAATCCGGCCTGCCCGGCCTGCCAATCATCCGGGGCATCGCGACCCGAAGCATCGACAAAACCGTCCCGATCGAAAGACTTGGCATAGACGCGGCCATAGGCACCATCCCCCCACTTCGTGCCGTAGCGAACCCCGCCAAACCGCCGTTCCTCGCTACCGCCGCCACCCGTCAACAATCCCCCCTGCGTATCCTTGGCGTTCTTAGTGGTGATATTGATCACTCCGTTAACCGCGTTTGACCCCCACAACGTCGCGCCCGGTCCGCGGATGACTTCGATGCGTTCGATATCTTCCAGCAGGGTATCTTGCACTTCCCAATACACCCCGGAAAACAGCGGCGTGTACACAGTACGGCCATCGATCAGCACCAGCAGCTTGTCGGCAAAGCGAACATTGAACCCGCGGGAAGAAATCGCCCACTGATTGGCGTTGATCCGCGCCACATCCAGCCCTGGAACCATGCGCAAAGCTTCAGCAATGGTCAATACACCGGAGCGGCGGATATCGTCAGCGGTAATCACGAAAACAGCAGCAGCGGCTTCGGAGAGTTTCTGCGGTTTCTTGGCGACCGACCTCACCTCGATCTGCATCAACTCTTCCAGACCCAATTCCATCAAATCACGAGACCTAGCCTGCTTAGGTGTCTCGCCACTGGCAACACTTGCCCAGCTCATCCATATCAGGCTCAGCCCTAATCCAGACAGGAGAAGGATTCGCATTTCAAGACTGCTGGGCCATCTAAAATTCTTCCCAATCCTCGCCGCCGTGCATGGCCTTTTTAGCGACAGGCATAGCAGCATGCGATACGGTCGCGGTTGTTTGCCCATCTGCGGTCTGCGCAGCCCGGAGGCGATGACTGCCTTTTTGATTCGGCAATGATTTCCTGACAGAAGGCGCCTTCGTTGGCATCGCACGGGAAGAGGGCGAATGTTCCGTTTCCGCCAGCTTGAAAAAGTGCATCAAGGTTTGAAGCTGCCTCGCTTGCTCGCCCATCGATTG
>ERZ795053.3532-NODE-3532-length-17710-cov-10.443047_pt1 | contig 17710 bp, 15 predicted proteins | sample MGYA00375137_ERZ795053 | MGnify/ENA primary metagenome ERZ795053 (study PRJEB30182, sample SAMN05720284) | activated sludge metagenome | isolation source: Anaerobic digester | place: Hong Kong | collected 2014-12-17 ...
ACTATTTTCCTAATAGTGGACGGTTTAATTTTGGAAATAGGTTAGGGGTTGGGTTAAGTTACATATCAAAGCATTACGATTTGCAAACTAATCCCACTGATATTGCAATTGGATCGCATGTAAATTGCTTTATCCAGTTCGAATTTCTTTTTACATGGAATGTAAATAAAAAATTCAACGTTACGGGAACTGTTGGCGCTTTGCATGCTTCCAACGGAAATTTGAAGGAGCCGAACAAAGGTTTCAACATTGTGAATTTGGGTGTTGCCGCTACATACAGGTTTAACTCCTTTGAGAGCATAAGGGCTAAGGCCCCGATATACTTTGCCGATACTTCAAAACAGTATTTTACGTATGGTGTGTTTGGTAGCGGAAAGGTGCTATCGCGTTTTACCAATAATATTTATCCTGTTTACGGGGTAAGCGCCGAATATTTGCGGCGTATTAATTGTAAATCGCTTATAGGTTTGGAGTTAAGTGGCTATTACGATGCTTCCATGCACGATTTATTTAAAGATTATGATATTTTGGAATTTAAGAATAGTTATTACTTGTTGGCTGCTGCAAATGTTACTTACGGATTGCAAATGGGCAAGTTTTTAATAACAATTCAACCCGGAATTTACTTAAGAAGTCGGGAGCAAATACATGGTCTGATTTCGAATAAAATAGGATTCCGATATACTTTTTTCAAGAATTATTCTTTTTCGGTCAATATTAAGGCACACTGGCTTGCTCAGGCCGATTTTATAGAATTTGGGTTAAAACGGACGATAAGATTTTAGCGTATGCGAAAAACTTTTACAGCCATATTTTTACTGATAATTTTGTTTGGGTGCGAGGGGTTGCTACAGCCTTCCGAGAAAAAGGTAACCAAGCGCATCGAAATTAGTAAAATGCCTATTCGAATTGATATTAAGAGTATGTTCGACATTGTTCTTCATCAAAACGATAGCATTTATGCCGTTGTTACCTGTAACAGTTCCTATGTAAACGATGTTGATATACATGCAAAGGATGATACTCTTTATCTGGAGCACAGCGTTTCTATGCGTTGGTTGCATGGGTACGATATAATTAAGTTGGATTTGTACTTGCCTTATTTGCCAATAATTCATGTCAAAGCTCCAGTATCGATAAAAACGAAAGAGAAGTTTTACACAAAAATGTTGAACATTAGCGATTGGGAATACTATTCTAATTGTGATATTGATGTTCAAACAACGTATGTAGTAATTCAATCGTCGGGAAGTAGTTATAGTTCTTTTCATATTACCGGTAGTGCCGATAGCGCATTTGTTTACAGTAGGGGTTCTTCGGTAATAGATTTATCGGAATTGCAGGTTAACGCTTGTACTATTCATCACAAGAGCATTGCCGATGCTAGGCTAAATGTGTCAACGCTTTTGCGTGCAGAAATTCTTTCGTCGGGTAAAGTTTACTACAAAGGAAATCCAACCGTTGTGATGCTTTCGGGTGATAGAAACATGGTTGTTAAAGAGGAGTAAAAAATTGAATTTTATGGTTCGAAAGCAACGTAAAAATTTACTTTGTGAGTAAAATAATGAGAACAGGAAATGTAAAAGTTGCATTAAGTTGTGCGCAAAGGCAATTTATTTTTTAGTAGTCGAATGTAAAAATGCTAATTTCCAGTTCCCGTCAACTTTTTTAAAGTTGGCACTTTCAAGCCAATTAAAGTGCAAGGCCAGGGTATCGTTAATTACTAAATCTCCATGATCCTCATATACAATGTATCCACTCATTCCATCAACAAAAGTTGTCATGTTGTAGAGTTTCCATTCACCTGTAAACGATTTAAATTGCTTACCAAAGTTTACCAGGCTGTCGTTATTCCAGATTTTCCCATCTTCGAAGAGGATGAAATCTTTGGTTGTTAGAGAATCAAGTTTGCTTTTGTTTAAGGTTTTAATACCATCGAAGTATTCGGTTAGAACTTGTTTTAATACTTCGGGGTCATCGGTTTGTCTTTTTTGCTGACAGCTGATAATCGTTCCCAGTAAAAGGAATACGATTACAATTTTACACTTTTTCATAGTTGCATTTTTTTAGGTGTTTGCGCACAACTTAATTGTAATGCACCTTAAAAAAATGAATAAGAAAGGAAATGTTAAAAAGACAGAAAAATTGTTTCTCTCGCTTTCGATGAGTTGTTTTTAGTTTCTTCTAAAAATACAAGGTAAATAATAAAATACAATTGTACAATACGGCAATTTTAATTTAACGTACTTTCCGCATAAGGCTTGTCGAATCTGTTTTTATAGGCATTGTTCTTTTTAAGGTTACTATTCCAGTATAGATTCGTTAATCCTACTAGTCTTAGTATGTTAAATAGTAAACGGGTGGTTGCAGACATCCTAAGCGGTTTTCGTAGTTGTTCCTGAATTTGGGCTGAAAACTTTTCGTTTTCTGCGAAGTATTCGCCCAGTTTTTGAAACTTATCGAATAGTTTTTTTGTCATTCTGGGAGGCATAACTTGTATGCCTTCAACGCCTCCTTTGATGATTGTTCCCAGGTATTCAAAGTTTAACCGTAGTGCTAGTTTCTGCAAGTATCGTTCTACGTAAGTTGAGTGGACTGCTTCGGGAAACCCTGATTGAACAATGAACCCGACTCTTTTTGGAGATGAGTAGTCCAATTTGGCAATTTCTTCGAAGAAGTTTTTTACAATTCCGGGCATGCAATCGGTGTAAAGCGGAAAAATTATTATGGCTATTTCCGATTGGTGAAAAGCTTCGACATGGGATGTCGTTTCTTTTATATTGGCTAAGTAATGTATATCCACGGGAGTGTCGCAAACCCTGTGGTATCCTTTTAAGAATTCTTCGATAAGTATTTTCGAATTACTTTTCTTATTTCGTGGAGAGCCGTTAAATACTGTGAGTTGCATGTACAATGTCCTCAATTTTATCGTGGTCAACAATTTTTGTAAATCGTAAATTACTATGAAGATTTAGGGCAAACCTTTTGTAAATATCATTTACGATTTCCAAATCTTCGTTGTCGGTATCAGCTTCTTTTTCCAGCACAAGTGCAATGTCCGGATTTTTATCGTACCTGTTTTGATGGTGGCATTCTCCGTCGAATAGTTTAATATAGGGGTGAATTAGTGCAACAAACCGGTCGGTAATTTTTTTGAGTACGGCACTGGTAAATCCTGCAACCAGCGGAGATGCAAAAATTACAAGGTCGGAACTTACTACCGAACGGTAAATTTGTTCCGCATCGTCGTTGGTTGGACACTTTCCGGGCGTTTTCCACCAGCAACTCCAGCATCCGGTACAGTAGTGCAGATTCATTTTGTTCAGCCGAAACATGTTTACGGTGTTTTCCTGTTGTAAAGCTTCGGCTAACCTATCGATATAGTTTGAAAACGCACTTTCATCCTGACTTACATCGCCGTTTAAGATGGTAATTTTCATTGTAAAAAATTTTCTAATATTACTTCGAAAGACATTGCAATGCTTGTTCTGCCGAATTTACAAAATTTATTTGTCCATGCTTGTTGCTTTCATAAATAAAGTCCTTAAGGCTTTTGCTGGTAAATTTCGAAAAATCGCCAATAATGGCCAATTTGCAGCTATAAGTTGAAAACTTTTGCAAAATTTCCCCTGCAATACCGGTTGACAGGTTAAAAAAGTCGGGGACAATATTTCTTTCGTGAATTATTATTCTACTTGCGTCCATATTTCCGGCATCTGCCATAATGTCTAACGCATCTTGGGTTTCGTTGATAACAATTTCTTCGGAAATAACTTCCGCCATATTGAACCCATTAACGCTTTTAACTTCAAGTTTCATTTTTATGCTTTTTGTAGTGTAAATGAGTTAAAGGCCTAAATCTAGTTATATATTGAGGTTTTGTAGTTGGATAAGTATTATGTTTTTGTTTTTTTTACAATGAATTTATCTGTTTGTCAGGTTGATTTGCGCTGCATAGGTAACTATTTTGGATGCTTAAATAATACTTTTGATAATCTCAAAATACAGTTCGTTTAATTATATATTTTATCCCATATTTTAAAATGAAAAACAATATAAATCAACAATATATAAAAAAACTAACAAGTTGATAACATTAGTTCTGCATGTCAACTTGTTAGCCTGAATGTGTGTTGCTATTTTTTTACTACTTTTTTAAATTCAAAAGTTTTTCCGGTTTCAATTTTAACTATATAAATTCCGGGTAAGAATTTATTGGTTTGGACGGTTGTTGTTTTTTCTAAACGTCCCTTGAAAACTACTTGTCCAATTGCGTTGAGTATTTCGAAGTTTCCCTTTGTATTATTACCATTTGTTTCGATGGTTAATTCATCGGAAAATGGATTTGGGTATAGCGAATATGATGGTTGTTCGTCAGCCGAAATAATACCTGTACTTTGATTGTAGGTCAGTTCGTAATCTGAGTACTGGTAGCGTTTTCGCGTGCCATCGGTAATTTCGGAGTAAACGTAATATTTCGATTGGTCGGTTAAATCCGAAATAGTCCAATCCAACGAAGATTCTGCTATAGTTGAACCCGTTGCCGATAAACTTTTCGAGCCAATAGTTGCCGCATTATTGTTGTTGTAAGGGTTTCTGTCAACGTCAACATAAAAGGTAACGGTGCTTGCGTTTGCGTAACTTCTGTACTTATAGTTAATTTGTAAAACATCGTTGTCGCTTATTGCTTGGGTACCGAAGGACAGTTCTGTTGAGTTTTTTAGGATTGTGGAGGTAATTACGTTACACCAAACTGCATTTGTCCATGTTATGGTTTGTCGGGCACCATTACCGCCAAGTAGCGAGTTGTTGTTATAGCCTGCAATAATCGCATCGTTGTCGGTGACAGGAGTATCCGTACTTTTCCTATCTCCCATGATGATTCTGCTATATTTGAAGCCTGTGTTTTCACCGGCATTTTCGTACGTGTTAAACCATGCTCTTTCCGAATTGCCCATGGTAGCCTGTCCGTTCGATGTAGGAGTGGACAAATCGATAGTGCCGTAATAGGCAAGAATAATGTTCAGATGATCGGAAAAGTCGTAGTTCGTTCCTAGAACAGTGTAGTTATAGCCGCTTTCGTTGTGGTAACCGCCCGATAAATCGGTCCACAGCCGATTGTATGCCCCGTTTACATATTCCCCTTTCGGGAAATTAATGTTTTGCCAGTAGGTATCCGTAAATAGAACGTTCTCATAAACCTGCACAGGGGTATCGATTGTTTGGTTTAATACTTGAGGGTCGTTTGTAGTTAGGGGATGTGGGTCTAAGGCTGTTACCTGTTCAACCTCAATACCCTGCAAGCCGAGCAGACGGGCAATTTCGAAAACCATTCCTCCTCCACGGCTATGCCCTATTAAGTGAATGGGAAGTTCGGATAAGGCCGGTTGAGAGTTTTGACTTTCGTATATTTTAGGAGCAATTGCAGTTGCAACTTCCTGTGCAGTTACACCTGTTGTAAGATGGTTAGAAACGGCAGTCCAGTCAACAAGTACTACAATCTCGCCCGAAGTGGCGGTTGTCAAATCAAAATTCCAATTGGAACAGGTTGCTGTTAAATTTCCAGATGTTCCGGTAACGGTTATTGTTCCAATACTTCCGCTTCCGGCACGTGCAACAATTGCATTTGCCATATTTTGCATCCATGAAGGTTGGCTTCCGTCTGGATTCCAGCCATGGAGAATAATAGTAACTCCAGCACCCGGTTCGTTAAAGGTTTGCGAAAAACATGCAAAGTTAATTAGTGCTGTTAGAGCAAGTGTCAGTAGAAGTTTGGGTTTCATTGTGTTAGTTTTATAGGTTAGCGCTATATTTTGTGTTTAATTTATTATAAATAGTCCTTCAGGAAACAATTATATAATATTCGGTTATAATATTTGCTTTTGCAAAGCTTAAACTAAAGTTTTTGAATGAAAATGTATTTAAACGGAAGTAAATAAAATTAAATGAAAAAACTCTTTAAATGTGGTGATATTTAAGTTTTATTATGTGATTGTTTTATAATCATTTATTTGTGTGATTGTTGTAAGACGTTATAATTTGCCAAAACATACTTTTATCAAGTATATTTTCTTGTAGAATTTTAATGAAAAAAGTTTGCCAGTTTTTGTTTATCGAAACCGTTTGCGATGCGAACAGGTATGCTATATAGTTATGTTAAAAAACATATTATTTGGTTAAATTGTAGCCTCGTACAACTTTTTTTGCATACATTTGTCGCGGATTCATATCTGGGACTTATGATTAAAAAAGTACTTATTGCTAACCGCGGTGAGATAGCCGTTCGGGTTATTCGCTCGTGCCGCGAAATGGGGATACGCTCCGTGGCAGTGTACTCCGATGCCGACAGGCGTTCGTTACACGTTCGCTATGCCGACGAGGCATATCACATTGGACCTTCGCCTTCGCGCGAAAGTTATCTGAATGCCGACAAGATTATTGAGGTTGCCTTAAAGTCTGGCGCCGATGCCATTCATCCGGGTTATGGTTTCCTTTCGGAAAATGCCGATTTTGCTAGAAAATGTGCTCAATCGGGAATTACTTTTATTGGACCCAATCCGGATGCTATCGACCACATGGGTGATAAAATTACTGCTCGTCAAACAATGATTGCAGCAGGTGTTCCGGTGGTTCCGGGGACGCAACAAAAGATTTCCGATTTCGATACGGTTAAGCGTATAGTGGCCGAAATAGGATTGCCTGTCATGGTAAAAGCTTCCGCCGGTGGTGGCGGAAAGGGAATGCGTTTGGTGCGGAAACCCGAAGAGTTGATTTCTGCTGTAAAAATGGCTCAATCTGAAGCCATGTCAGCCTTTGGCGACGATACCGTTTACATCGAAAAGTATGTGGAAGCACCACACCATATCGAGTTTCAAATTTTAGCCGACAAACTTGGAAATACGGTGCATCTGTTCGAACGCGAATGTTCCATTCAGCGTCGCCATCAGAAGGTTGTAGAGGAAACACCTTCACCATTTCTTACTCCTGAACTTCGCGAAACTATGGGGCAGGCAGCGGTGGCAGCTGCTAAGGCTGTAAGTTATACCGGAGCCGGCACCATCGAGTTTTTGGTTGATGGGAATCGTAATTTCTACTTTTTGGAGATGAATACGCGATTGCAGGTGGAGCATCCGATTACCGAGCGTGTTACGGGTATCGATTTGGTTAAAGAGCAAATTCGAATTGCATCGGGGTTGCCAATTTCGTTTCGTCAGGATGAAATTTCGCAGCACGGACATGCTGTTGAGTGTCGAATATTAGCCGAGGATGCCTTCAACAACTTTATGCCGTCGCCGGGGTTAATTCGTCATATTAGCGAACCCAATGGTTTGGGCATTCGTACCGATGGCTATGCTTACGAGGGATACGAAATACCTATTCATTACGACCCCATGATTAGCAAGTTAATTTCGTGGGGAAGGACGCGCGAAGAGGCAATCGACAGAATGCGCAGAGCTCTTTTTGAATATAACATTACGGGGGTAAAAACATCAATTCGTTTTCAGAAACGGATAATGGAGCATCCGGATTTTCGAAAGGGAAATTACAATACGCATTTTATTCCCGATCATTTTGATGAGTTGATGAGCGCAAAGCGAACCGAAAATCCCGTGTTCGAGGATATGGCAATAATTGCAGCCTATTACGATTTCATATCCAAAATGGAGAAGGTTGCAATGAGCGATTTTACGGTTACTCAGGGTTCGATGAACTGGAAAACCTACGGAATAAAGAAAAATCTTCAACATATATAATCATGGCTTTAGATGTGAAAATTGGCGATAGGGTTGCCGATGTGAAGTTGATAAAGAGGGAAGGAGACTTTGCCATTTTTGAGGTTGATGGTAAGCGTTATGAGGTGGATATCGCTCAGGTTGAAAATGGGGTATATTCCATTCTTCATAACGGAAAGTCATTTAACATTGAGATTATTCCTGGCGATGGGCCTAAAAGTTATTATGTAAATACATATTACAACTCGCGTGAGGTGGAAATCATCGATGCGCAAAGCCGTTACCAGCAAAGTCGCAAATCTTCGGATGGCTATGCCGTGGAAAAGGTCATATCTACACCAATGCCGGGGCGTGTTGTTAAAATTCCGGTATCGGAAGGCGATGCGGTTCAGCAGGGGTCAACGGTAATTGTAATTTCGGCTATGAAGATGGAGAGCGAGTACAAGAGCCCTGTTGATGGAGTTGTCAAGAAAATTTACGTAGCCGAAGGCGATAATATTAATGCCAATCAACCCCTTGTAGAGGTGGAATAGGAAATGTTGCAATGAATGCAATATTCCTGAAATGTCGATGTTTAAGCAATCGTGCGTTTTTGCGTTGTTTAAAAGTAAATCTCTTAATCTGTGTGTTGTAATTTTTACTTGTGATGAAAAATTTAGATGAACTATATCAGGAGTTAGAACGACGAAATAAGCAAGCCGATGAGGCTGGAGGAGTTAGCAGGATTGCCAAGCAGCATGAAAGCGGCAAAAAAATAGCCCGCGAGCGGATTGTAGAACTCTTAGATCCCGGAACGTTTAACGAACTCGATAAGTTTGTAACCCATCGTAATGCCGACTTTGGTATGGGCGATAAGCATATTGCCGGCGATGGTGTTGTTGCCGGTTATGGCAAGATAGATGGAAGGTTGGTTTATGTTTACGCCTACGATTTTACCGTTTTTGGCGGTACGCTTAGTCGGGCTAATGCCAACAAGATTATAAAACTTCAACAGCTGGCGAATAAAATGGGTGCGCCCATTATTGGTCTGAACGATTCTGGTGGGGCTCGTATTCAGGAAGGGGTGCAAAGTTTGGCCGGTTATGCCGAAATTTTTCATAACAATGTTCGAAGTTCGGGGGTGATACCTCAAATTACCTGTATTATGGGTCCTTGTGCCGGTGGAGCAGTTTACTCTCCTGCGCTCACCGATTTTATTGTGATGGTAAAGGATACCAGTTACATGTTTGTTACCGGGCCCGATGTTATTAAGGCTGTAACCCACGAGGAGGTGTCCAAGGACGAGTTGGGAGGTGCAATTACGCACAACTCTAAAAGTGGAGTGGCTCATTTTTTTGCCGATAGCGAGGAACAGGCCTTAATGCTTATTCGCGAGTTGATGAGTTTTCTTCCCGTGAATAACATGGAGGAACCGCCGGTAGTTCCGACAACCGACGACCCTTTGCGGGAAGATGAAGCGTTGCAAACGCTTGTCCCTGCCGATCCTAACAAGCCTTACGATATTAAGGATTTGATTTTATCCGTTGTTGATGATAAAAACTTTTTGGAAGTTCAGCCGTTATTTGCCAAAAATATTGTTGTTGGATTTGCCCGTATGGCAGGACACTCCGTTGGAATAGTTGCAAACCAACCGGCACACCTTGCAGGTGTTTTGGACATTGATGCGTCGGTTAAAGGTGCCCGTTTTATCCGCTTTTGCGATGCCTTTAATATTCCAATCGTAACCTTTGTTGATGTCCCCGGATTTTTACCTGGTATCAATCAGGAATCGAATGGAATTATTAAGCATGGCGCAAAGTTGCTTTACGCGTACTCGGAGGCAACCGTTCCAAAAATTGCTTTAATTACCCGCAAGGCGTATGGAGGAGCTTACTGTGTGATGTCGAGCAAGCAGGTTGGTGCCGATATTAATTATGCCTATCCTATGGCCGAAATCGCTGTGATGGGGCCGGAAGGGGCTGTGAATATCCTTCATAAAAGTAAAATTGAAAGTGAGGAAACCCGGCAGCAGTTAATCGACGAGTATCGCGAAACGTTCGCTAATCCTTATCGGGCTGCAGAGTTAGGTTATATCGATGAGGTTATATACCCGCGTCAAACTCGTTCCAAAATTATTCAGGCGTTGGATATGACACGTAGTAAAAGTTTGCAAAATCCTCCCAAAAAACATGGGAATATTGCATTATAAATTTGTTGTACTGAAAATGACTGGCGTTTATTTACGTTAAGTTAACTTTGGGGTGTGTTTAAAAGCGAAAAGCGGTCGAGAAATCGGCCGCTTTTTATGTAATGGAATTTTTAGTTACTTATTGTTCAGGTTAACCATTATGCCTTGTCCGTTACCCATCATGTAGGTAGGCAGTTGTCCGTTCCACTTGTTAATCCATTCCAACTCAATAATTTTTGGATTGCTGGAAATCGATTGTCCTTTAATCTTAAGGGCTTCCGATTCGCCTTTGGCCTTTTCAATGGCGATATTCTTGTCGATGGTTGCTTGTTTTAGTTGTTCCTCTTTTTGTTTGGTTACTTCAATTAACCTTAAAGCTTCCTGCTCGGCAAGTTTTTTTTCGTTAATAGCTTTTTCATAATCAGCATTGTAATATACCTCGCGAACATCAACGTTATCAATGATAATTCGGTAAAGTTTGCATTCGTCTTTCATCCTCTTTAAAATATCACTTTGAATATCGTTACGCTTTGTACTGTACGCTTCTATTGGAGTATAATTGGAAACAGTAAGTGCAAGTGCCGATTTTAGTTTGGCTCTGATAACGTTGTCTTCCAGCCAAATATATCTGCCCGAACGGCCTCCGTCGTTTTCGGTTACATTTTGATATATCCAAGGGGCTTGGTTGGCTTCGATACGCCACGAAACCGACACGTCGAAACCGAGTTTTATACCATCTTTAGTTGGTGCCCAAATTGCGTCGGAGTTAGGTTTTTCTCCTTCTCCTTGAGCGTTTGCGCAGGTATATACCCAAACGGTTTTATCCATAAAATGAACATCGTTCCAAGGGGCAATAATGTGCCATCCCGTGTGTATCGGATTTTCCAGAACCCCCCGAGGCGTTGTTATTACGCCAACTTCTTGTGGCCCTACCATTACAATTAGTGAGAGAATAGCGATGAATAGAATGCTTACAATAATAGCCGGTAATCCCAGTGGCAATTTTACAGTTTGCGGTTTTACATGTTTTAGCACTAAGGCTATGATGCCGTAAAATAGCATTACCCAGAAGATAAATTTTAGAAGTACCATGGTATTTTAATTAAGGGTTAATAGTTTGTAGTTGTTTGTTATCTTTTATCGGTGAGTTGTCGATAGCGTTCGTCTAGTTCAAATATATTGGAATTTCTAAACTTGAAGGACATTTCTTAGTACTTTTTGATGTTTGGGCGAAAATAGAATTTTCGGAACAGTATTCTAAATCGATTTAGTTATTTTTATATATTTGCTTAAATCGATTTAAGTATGAAGGTTACAATTGATTTGATAGCACAAAAGGTTGGTGTGTCCAAGGCTTTGGTGTCGTTGGTTATTAATGGAAAGGCTAAAAAGTATGGAATATCGCAGTTAACGTGCGATAGGGTAATGGCAGTGGTACGTGAGTTGAACTATAAGCCTAACCAAATGGCACGAAGTTTACGAACTGGGGTTAGTAATACCATAGGTCTTATTGTTTCCGATATTTCGAATGGATTTTACGCTTCAATGGCACGCCAGTTGGAAGATTTAGCTGCAAATTCGGGCTATAATGTTGTAATTGGTAGTACCGATGAGAATATTAATAAGGAGTTACGGCTCATAAATATTCTTCGAAATCGTCAGGTTGACGGTATTATCCTTTCTTCGTCGCAGGAAAACTCCGAAGAGTTGGAGAATATGTTTAAGGCTGGGTTTCCTTTGGTACTTATCGATAGGTATTTTCCAAACGCAGGGATTCCTGCGGTGGTTGCCGAAAATAGTCAGGGAGGAGCAACGCTTGCTCAGCATTTGTTCAATCAGGGTTTTAGGAATCCTTTGGTGTTGAACATAACGCCGAGTTATATATCCTCGGTGGGCGAGCGGACAAGCGGATTTCAAAAAGTTTTTACCGATAATTCAATTGTTCCCGAAGTTGTTCAAATTCCTTTTAGCGATATTTATAACGTTGTTTATGAGATTTTTAGTAAAAAGGTAAAAGAGAAAAATTTGCCCGACTGTGTTTTTGCTGTAAATAACAACTTGGCTACTGCTTTTTTATCGGTGCTGTCTAAGTTTAACTTAGCAGTTCCCGATGATGTGGCATTGGTTTGCTTCGACGATTTGCCTTACTTTTCGATAATAAAGCCATCGATAACTGTAGTTACCCAGCCGTTGGATGTTTTGTGCTCTCGGACATTTTCTTTGCTTATGGAGCAAATTTCTAATCAGGAAAAGGTTGAGGAACACGAAACTATTTTTGAACCGGTAACACTTATTACACGAGAATCTTCAATAAAAATTAAATAATTCGAACCTAACTAATCTGTTATGAACCGGAAAACCTTAGCCATTTTGCTCGCATTTTTAACTATGGGTGTTGCCGATGCCATGGGGCCCATGTCCGATGCGGTAATGAAACAGTATCAACTCAATAACGTAATGGCAACGTTGCTACCGTTTTTTGTTTTTATTGCCTTTGCGGTGTTTAGTTTACCGGGTGGTTTGCTTGCAGCCCGAATCGGTAAAAAGAATTTACTGTTGCTTGGGTTGGGCATTAATGCGGTTGCCTTGCTAGTTCCAACGATTATTGCTCCGAGTTACTGGCTACTTTGCCTGTGCATTCTTTTACTGGGAATTGGTACCACATTACTTCAGGTTGCCGGAAATCCAATTATGCGTGATGTAAGTTCACCCGGTGCTTACAGTAGGAATTTGTCGTTTGCACAGGGAGTAAAGGGTATTGGAAGCACTGCTTCGTCGTATTTGGTAACTGCTGTTGCTGCCATTGTAATGTTTAAGGAGTTGGGTTGGCGTGCCGCATTTCCGGTGTTTTTCATATTTATGGTAATAACATTTTTGTCGGTTTTATTCATTAAGGTTGACGAAACAAAGGTTGATGTTCCTCCAAGTTTTAAATCGAGTATGGGGTTACTGAATAAGCCTGTTTTTCTTATGGCTGTAATTGGCATATTCCTGTATGTAGGTGCTGAGGTTTGTATGGCTCGTTTTCTTTTACCATTAAATAAGTCCATTGGCATGTCGCCCGACAATGCAAGTAAATTTGGTGCGCCATTGTTTTTCCTTTTGCTTACCATTGGGCGCTTGGTAGGAGGCGTGGTGCTTACGGTACTTAGTCCTAAAAGTTTTTTTAGAATTTCGGCAGGTATGGGCTTTGTGGGAATCCTTTTGTTAATGGCGGGTTCTCCAGTGTTGGCAATTGTTGGCGTCATTGTTGGTGGGTTGGGTTTTGCCAATATTTGGCCTTTGCTATTCTCTATTACAGTTGAAGAAAAGCCCGAAGCATCCAACGAGTTAAGCGGGTTGATGTGTATGGCAATTTCTGGGGGTGCCATAATACCAATGTTTATGGGTAAAATGGTTGATATGAACATGCATGCCTTGTCATTTATTATTCCTGCACTATGCTTTGGGTATTTGTTGGTTTTGTCGTTTAGGGGAGTTAAAAGAGTTGCCGTGTAACAGGAGAAAATGTTTTTATCCTAAGTTATTTTATTTCTCTTGTAATTATTGCGTTTGTGCAGAGATGGTTGATTAATTTTATAAAAATAAAAACAAGGTTAAGATTATCATCCCGAGCTTGTCGAGGGATCTAAAATATTGAATAATGAAGCCGTTGGGAACATATAATTATTTTGTTTATATCGTGACAAATGCCATGCGAACGGTTTTATACATTGGTGTTACTAATAATTTAAAAGTAAGGCTATATCAACACGAAATGGATGCAAAGAATGAAAAAGCGCATTTTGCAGGTAAGTATAACACGTACAATTTAATTTATTGGGAACGTTTTGAGAATATAGAAGATGCGATTAAACGAGAAAAACAGTTGAAAGGATGGAGCCGGAAAAAGAAAAATGCTTTGGTAGATGAATTCAATTCTGGTTGGCGATTTTTAAATGATGAAGTATAAAGATGCCTCGGCTTTGCTCGGCATGACAAGAAAACAGGAATTGTTTACTTAATAATTTACGTTTTTAAACAGAATAATAATTCAGCAGCATGCTTTATAAAAACGATAGAAGGATAGTTCTTACCCTTGATGCTGGAGGAACAAATTTTGTTTTTTCGGCTATTAGGGGAATGGAAAGTATTGTCGATTCGGTTGTCTTGCCTAGCAATGGAGATAATTTAAGCAAGTGCTTGGCTTCTATTATAGATGGTTTTAAAACGGTTATCTCTAAGTTGGATAGTAAGCCGAGTGCAATAAGTTTTGCTTTTCCCGGTCCTGCTGATTATCCCAACGGGATTATTGGCGATTTGGGAAATTTGCCCGGGTTTAAGGGTGGCGTTGCTTTAAGTTCGATGTTACAGGAGCAGTTTAAGTTACCTGTTTTCATAAATAACGATGGTGATTTATTTGCTTATGGCGAGGCTATTGCGGGTCTTTTGCCTGAGGTGAATAAAATGCTTAGCGATGTTGGTAATTCGAAACAGTATCGAAATCTTTTCGGTGTTACCCTTGGAACCGGATTTGGTGGAGGTTTTGTAGTAAATAACCAACTGTATATTGGCGATAATTCGGCAGGAGCCGAAGTTTGGTTAATGCGAAATAGCATTAACGTTGACTGTTTTGCCGAGGAGGGTGCCAGCATTCGTGCTGTTCAGCGGGTTTATCATAAACATTCAAAAAGGGACGAAAAGCAGTTGCTTTCACCAAAGGAAATTTCGGAAATTATCGATGGTAGTCGCGATGGCGATTTGGATGCGGCAAGACTTGCTTTTCAGACTTTAGGAACTGTAGTGGGCGACGCTTTGGCAAATGTGGTTACGTTAACCGATTCCGTTGTGGTAATCGGCGGTGGTTTGTCAAAGTCGTACAAGTATTTTGCTCCTGCAATGTTCTCGCAGTTAAATGGGAAAATATCAAATTTAAAAGGAGAAAAAATAGATAGGCTAGAGTTAAAAGTTTTTGATTTGGAAAATACGGAGCAACGATTATTGTTTACAAAAGGTGAATTGCGCAAGGTAAAAGTTCCTTTTAGTGAAGCAGTGGTTGATTACGATCCGTTAAAACGAGTTGGAGTAGGGTTGTCGCGATTGGGAACTAGTTATGCAGTTGCGGTAGGCGCTTATGCGTTTGCATTGAATAAGTTAAATGCAAAAAGTTAATTGTGAAACGGTCGAAAAAGAAATTGTATAAGCATTTTTCTCTTCTATTAGCATTGCTTTTAAATGCTTTGGTTGTTTTTTCTCAGCAATCTATTAATCTTGGAGATGAGTGGCTGTTTCGAAATGCCGATAGCAACGACGAATGGCTTAGAGCAAGTGTTCCGGGAACTGTGCATACCGATCTTTTTGCCGATGGCAAAATTCCCGATCCTTATACAGGTTGTAATAATGTGCGGTCAGGGTGGATTGATACGTTGAATTGGGAATATCAACGTAAATTTAACTTACCCGAATCATTTAATTTGAACAGGCCAATTTATTTGGTGTTCGATGGGTTGGATACTTATGCTCATGTTTACCTAAACGACTCGTTGATATTGCTGACCGACAATATGTTTAGGCAATGGCGTAAGGATTGTGCAACAATCCTAAAGAGAGGAACGAATAGCCTTCGGGTAATTTTTGTTTCGGCAGTAAACGTTGCCAAACAGGAAGCGGCAAACTATAAATATTCGTTGCCGGGTGGCGAATGGGCTTTTACGCGCAAATCGCCATACCATTTTGGATGGGATTGGGGGCCCCGGTTTGTAACGTGTGGAATTTGGCAGCCGGTTTATCTTTATCAGCCTGAAGAGGTTGATATACGGAATGTTGCCATTACCACAATTGGCGTAAGTGAGGATAATGCTATCATGAATCTTGATTTTGATTATAGTTTGGGTAGCGGCAATTATGAATTACGGTTGATAGATACCGAAACCAATGTTCATTTAATTGATACAGTAGTCGATTTTGAAGTTGAAAAAGGTCGATTTCAACAACGGTTTAACATTGAAAATCCCCAACTCTGGTGGCCTAATGGAATGGGGAATCAACATCTTTATAATTTCAGGTTGAAGGTAGCGAGAAAGCAGAATATTTTTTTTGATAAAGTTTTTAAAGTAGGTGTTCGAACAGTAGAACTGGTTAATGCTCCTGATAGCATTGGCGAGACCTTTTTCTTTAAGGTTAACGGGAAACCGATGTTTGCAAAGGGTGCGAATGTTATACCTCCTCATAGTTTTCTGCCTTCGGTTTCGAATGCAGCGTGGATTTCGATTGCCGAAGATGCTCGAAAAAGTAACTTTAACATGGTAAGGGTTTGGGGAGGAGGTGCTTATCCTCCCGATGTTTTTATGCAGGCTTGCACCGAGCGAGGCATTTTGGTTTGGCAGGATTTTATGTTTGCTTGCTCAATGTATCCATGGAACAGCGAGTTTTTACAAAATGTTAAGGTGGAAGCCGAGCAACAGGTTAAGCGGCTTAGGGCGCATACGTGTTTGGCTCTATGGTGTGGTAATAACGAGGTTGACGAGGGTTGGCACAACTGGGGATGGAAATCGCAATTTGAGGCTACCCCTTCAGTTGCGGACTCTATTTGGAACGGCTACAATAAGTTATTTGGTAACTTGTTACCATACATTGTAAGTAAGTATGATTCTACGGTAAGTTACTGGCCCTCTTCTCCAAAATTTGGGTGGGGACAAAAGACAAGTATGACTAATGGCGATTCGCATTACTGGGGCGTTTGGTGGGGAAAGGAACCGTTTGCCGTGTTTCAAGAAAAAGTCCCTCGGTTTATGAGCGAGTATGGTTTTCAGGGAGCACCTTCAATTCAAACGGTAAAATTATTTAGCAATGATGGCGCGTTGCCAGACTCTGTCGAAATGCTTTGCCACCAAAAACATTCGGAAGGCTATCAGATTATAAAGGCTTACATGGAGCGTAACGGATTTAATCCTTCTGGTCTTGATGAGTGGATTTATGCCAGCCAGATTACGCAGGCGATTGGCTATAAAACAGCCATTGAAGCGCAGCGGTTGGCTTCGCCGCGTTGCATGGGTACGTTGTACTGGCAGTTGAACGATTGTTGGCCGGTAGTGTCGTGGTCGGGCATCGATTATTTGGGACGCTGGAAAGCGATTCAGTATGCAGTTCGAAATTGCTACAGAAAAGTTTTAGTTGCATCGCAGGCTGATGATAGCGTTATTTCGGTAAGAGCGGTTACGGATAGTTTGTTTCCCGTGAGCGGGAAAATCTCCGTGGCTGTTCTAAGTACGTATGGCGATACGTTGAAGTTATGGAGCAAGAATATTACCTTACAACCGAATATTGCCGTTGAGGTTGGAAAAATTTCGAATCCAATAGCAAAAATCAATAGCAATAAATACTTTTTACTCACTAAAATGAGTTTGAATAATGGACAGGAGTTTGAATCGTTTGCGTTTTTTGGAAAGACAGGTAATTTACAAACGCAGTACCCTCAGATATCAACGCAAGTAATAAAAAATAGCAACGGAGGTACTGTGGTGCTTTCGTCGAAATGCCCTGCCTTTTTTGTAGAACTAAGCAGCAATAACTCCAGTTGCAGGTTCGAGAATAATTACTTTCATATACTTCCCGGGGAAAAGTATTTGATAAAATACAGCGGGGTTTTAGGAGGTGGCTTAAAGTTGAATTGGTTGAATAAAGAATATGAAGAAGTTAAATGATTATAGGAAGAAACGTTAAGTTCAATTTGTGTTAAAAAAATATATAAAAATCGATATAGAATGAGAAAATATTATTTTTTAGTAGTCCTAATGTTTGCCGTTAGTGCTACATCGTTTTCGCAGGAAAA